>OQVS01000189.1_pt1 | contig 37365 bp, 39 predicted proteins | sample 1691601 | NCBI WGS metagenome assembly OQVS01 (sample SAMN03418268, study PRJEB22391) | human gut metagenome | biome: human-gut; feature: organic feature; material: feces | host: Homo sapiens | place: Tanzania | collected 2013-01 | reverse complement strand
TTTCTTACTTCCTTGTTTTTTAGCTAATTTTCTATTGTTGGAAGAACACGGTAATAGAATTCTGATAAATATCTTCTTCCAATCTGCAAAGAAATCTCTCCGTCCTCTGCATTACGAAGCAACGGTTCCAGTTCTTCCAGTTCCTGTACGCGGATACGATAAAAAATATCCTTTTCCAAATAATAACGATAGTTGATTCCCTCCAGAAACTCCGGTATTTTCCCTCGAATCCGTATTCCCTGAAATACCTGATTCTGATCTGTTTCCTGTTCTATGACCAATCTGATATCCGGACTTCCCTCTTCAAAATACCATTCCGTATTTTTTGTTTTTCTTCGTCCTTCTCCTACGGTGACAGGTATTTTTTTCCCTTCTACAAGCGGAAAGAACTGATCCAGCCGTTCTCCATATATTGAAATTCTATCCTTGATAGTTTCTGCCGCACTTGTATATTGGTAATAACCACTCCAGATGCGGCTCCTGTTAAATTCCTGTCTTCTCCATTCCTGCATTACAACACTTTTCAGGAAAGTATAATATTGGCTGCTTTTCTCATTAAAACCGACAAGTGCAAAATCCAGAGATGACTTTGTACCCAATTTCCATTGTCCCTTGTTTTCTACACAATCCACGAATTCCGAAAGCTTTTTTATCACATACAGCTTATCCGTACCCACCTTGAATCCAAGCTGAAGCCCCTCTCCTTTTTCTTCCAGAAATGGTTCCAACACAGCCTGTTTCTTTGGAGTCTCACTTTTTTCCTCTATTCCTGCTCTCCTCTGACGGAATCCGTACATCATATTGCTCGCATAACTATCTGTTGCATCCCCGATGCTGTCTGACTGCAGTTTTTTCTCCAACAAAAGCAGCAACGCAAGCTCATGCACACACAAATGATCTTCCGTGACACCGTAATAGTTTTTGCCATAGCTCCCTTCATAACACCCTGGAATATTACATCCTGCCTCCTCAATTTCATCTTTTGTGAAAGTGATATGAAGGTAATCTCCTTTCATTACTCCAATTACCCTGCCCATTAATGTATTTGCACCGATTCGGTTAGGATATCCCATCTGTAACTCAGATATGGTAATCTCATTTTGCGCTATCAGCTGCTCTGCTTTTTCTAACTCATCTGCATAAAAGCAAAAAGGTTCCGCCATTGCTTCCATGTCAAAATATTCATAACGGTCTGACGCATAGTCAGAGTACTGCATTGCATTCTCAGATATTTTCTCTTCATTTTTCTTATGTTTAAAAGGATACACAATCTTAGGAACCTGTACTTCCTTTTGTCCTGCAGTACTTCCCTGCTCACTCATTTCCTCGATTGCATAAAGAACAGCTGCCTCGTGCTTACAGTAATCATCGTAAGCACAATTACAAAACATCTTGGGATGCAGACGGTCAGTTAAATAAATTTCCACATCATATACTCTTGTTCCCAACACCTTTGCCTGGTACGTCGCACCACGATGTGTCAATCCCTTTACTTTTCCATCTTCAAAATACTGCCTGCCTCTATTTAAAATTATCCTTGAAAACAAATAATCCCAATACATAGTCTTTTGTCCTTTGTTTTATTTATGAATTCAGAATACACTTTAAATTTAAAATTTACAAGTCTCTCTATTCTGTGCTCTCCAAAGGAAAATGTTTGCAACGCCAGGGGCTCGAACCCTGGACACCCTGATTAAGAGAAATGGTATCTAAGGGGGGATTTTAAGTCGTTTCTTAGCGGTTTACGCTACGGGAACCGTGTGATATAATAGGCTTGCTGCCACCTCTTTCCAGCAGGAAGGAGGTGGCGTTTTGGATTTACTTATTGCCTTTTTGATCTCCGTTGTAGCAAGTGTAGTTGCCTACTACATATGCAAATGGCTGGACGGAGAAGATTAGCAACAGTCAGCCTAGCAACAAAAAGCCCCGGGGTCGCATCCCGGGGTTTTCTGCGTTTTGAATCTTAATACTTATTACCTTTGCCTAAGGTCAATATAACACGGGTTCCCGAAGTTGTAAAGAGAAATTTGTCGTACAAAATAATTCATGATGGCGTGGATCCGGCTATGCTGCATGTGTGTTTGTCGGACAATTATTTTTCTATTTCTTTCCAGGATGATTCTACAAAGTCCTCATACCGCAGATCTTTGTCTGCAGGATCTTTTGTGTCCAGTGGTCGCATATTCCAGTTATTTTTGATAACCGGCTTTCCTGTCCCTCTCTTCTTTCTCCGTTTCCTGGTGCTGATAGTCGTTGTTTGGGACTGATCTGTCCTGATCTTAAATACCAGGTACCCAAACATGACAATTAAAATTGAAAACATCATTGCTATTGCATCATTCATAATATTCCCCTCATTCATCAATTTCAAATATCGTGAATACTTCATGTTCTATGTCGTTTCCCGTTTCCAACCAGCCTGTAGAAAAGTTGCCATTTCGATTTCTGTTCTCCCCTTAAGAGAATATGGATCCGCCAAAGATTTGACTCCGGACAACCTGATTAAGAGAAATGGTATCTAAGGGGGATTTTAAGTCGGTTTTTGGCGGTTTACGCTACGAGAACCGTGTGATATAATAGCTCTGTCGTGTTACCCCGACAGGAAGGGGGTGTTCGACATGCATGAATTCCTCAATTTTATTATCTCCGTCATGGCAAGTGTAGCCGCCAACTACATAAGCGAATGGCTGGACGGAGAGGACGAATAGCACGATCAGCCAAGTAACAAAAGACCCCGGGATGCCGCCCGGGGTTTTTGTCGTTCGACATGCATGTCGAATTCCTCAATTTTGCCTAAGGTCAATATAACACGGGTTCCCGAAATTGTAAAGAGATTTTTGTCGGACAAAATTAAAACCAAAAAAAGAACCGTCCCCGGAGCTCCTATGTCTCCAAAAACGATTCTCTCGAGTGCACCGCCAGGGGCTCGAACCCTGGACACCCTGATTAAGAGAAAAGGCTTCCAGAGCCTCTTTTTATTGCGTTTTTTGCTCCTTTTTGGCGGTTTACGCGATTAGAACCGTGTGATATAATAGGCATGCTGTTGACTCTTTCCAGCAGGAAGGAGGTGCGTCATGGACATTCTTATCACATTCATTCTCTCTGTTATAGCAAGTGTAGTAGCTTACTACATATGCAAATGGCTGGACAGAGATGAATAGCAACAGCCAGCCTAGATACAAAAAGCCCCGGGGTCGCATCCCGGGGTTTTCTGCGTCTTGGATCTTCTTATCACTTCTCTAAGGTCAATATAACACGGGTTCCCGGGAATGTAAAGAAAAATTTGTATTACATAATGCTTTATATTTCTTTATAACTCTTTATAATTTTATATTTTTGTATTACAGCTTGTGGTTATTTATCCAAGTTTGGAAGTCGATGACTCCAGTTCCGCGCTTTCGCTCTCCGCTGTTCTCATAATGCTGCGCTTTCCTCGATTGTCTGCCCGGCGGTAGTGATCAACTAGAAGCTGCTCCTCCGGTGTCAGGTTCCCGGACTCTTTACCAGTAAGCAGCCATTCTACTGTAGTATTTAGGCATATGGCTACTTTATAGACCTGCTCTGCTCCTGGCTTTCTCTCATTCCAACGTCTTATAACACCATTTCCAAAGCCAAGTTCTCTTTCTAATTTTGAGAAATTCGTGCCTTTTTCCTTACTTTTCTCTTTTATTCTTTCTACAATGTCCATTAAATATCCCTCAAAAAATAATTAGGCGTGTGGCTACTTTTCTGTTGACTTTTAGCCATATGGCTATTATACTAAATCTTGTAATACAAATTGTTCAAAACACTTTGTTTTACTAAAGTATATATACTCGATTGTAACACAAACGCGTTAGAAAGTATAGCCCGGCAATGGTAAGCCTTATAAGGAGCCGAACCGGAGAAAAAGAAAGTGAGGTTGTTTGATGTTAATTGATGTGCATGTTAGTTTATATCGTTGTGATCGCATTGTATCAGTGGATGCGTGTACGCTTCATGTTGTGGTAGAGCGACTGCAGTCTGATCCTGACATGATCTTCTATAAGCTGTATAGCTTTTCCGATCAGGGACAGATGTTGATCCGCTCCTCTGAAAGCATGAAGGAGATGCTGGATTTGTATGATGCATACATGAAACAAGCAGAAGAAAAGCGCAAAGCAGCCTGTGGCGATCAGCTATCCTTTGCGGAGCTGCCGGGAGGTGATCCGGTTTGATCTTTAGTAACGAACTGATCTCCAAGAGTCTACGCTTGCCGTCGGATGTTGTTGACTACGTCGAGCAGCAGCCCGGTGATAACTTTACTTCCAAGCTGGTCACCCTGCTCCGTGAAGTCAGGGACGGTGATCAGCAGCGTGCTGAGAACCTGGCATGGTACGAAAGCACTTTAAAAGAAAGATATCAGAAGCTTGAAGATCTGAATGATGATATCTATCGGATCCAACTCATTCTGATGCACCTGTATCATGCAGTGGATGAGATCGATAAGCTGCCATTTACTTAGATCCGGCGTGGCCTGATAAAGCTGACAGACAGATCTGTCGCAGGATCGGCTTCGGAATCGGTCGGAAAGTGCCGGATCTGTCTTTTATATAGATCAATCTGCTTCTTTGGGGCATGTGAGAGCGGTCAGGGTAAGCGCGCGCGGGGCGGCGCCGCCGTACCTGTCCAAAGTGTCCCGGGGGATCCCTAAAAGGCGGGGCCTTCCTCCGGCAGCCGCACCCAAAGAAGTTGTTAACCGGTCGGACGGTCTTTGCTGGATGCCGTGGAGCGTCATCGGAGCTGTGTAAACGGGTGGATAACTCCCGTCTCAGGTTGCCGTGGGTAACCTTGTGTGCGGGTTGTGTACAAGGCGTGTATAACACGCCGCACCGTTATGCACGCCTTGTGCATGAGCCGTGCACATGGTTATCCATGGCAACCTGGGAGTTATCCAACGTTTGCACGGCTCTGCCCTTCGCTCCCCCGGGCTGCAGCAGACTTCCGGCCAGCCGTAGTTGTCGACTTTCGTTGTCCCTGCGGCGCCCTGCGCCGTGCCCCGCCTCACGGGATCCCGGAGAACCCCCGGAACCGGAGCGGCGGCGCCGCCCCGCGCGGAGAGCAAGCGTAACCGCTGGGCAACCCCAAAATAAGGAGTGTATCACATGTTACAGTTCACATTCGTACTTTTTCAACGTTTCCAGCTGCCGATCCTGGTCATGGTCGGTGTGGCAGGTGTTATCCTGTACTGCGTATCGGAATACCTGGCAAAGAAGAACAAACAGGCACCCGGTAGTGTAAAGCACTGTAAGGAGCTGACACTTTCCCTCAACATTGCAGCGCTGATCCTCATGGTCGCCGACATGATAACGTTCTTCCTGCTCGGCTACTATGACGAGTTCCTGCATCTGTTCTTTTAGCCATGGAGCCGGGATTTTTTCTGCCGGAGGACGGTTTCCCGTCCTTTCGGGACTGGCTCAATATCCGGTACTGCGTAACTCCGCAGCATCTTTACCGGGTGGCACGTGCTACCGGACCTTACAGAGACTATAACAACTTAATGGACTGGTACCGCTATCGTTACCAGACCGAGAAGCAGCGCCATATAGATCTGGTTGCTGCCAACCCATTTTACAATCAGGAGGATTAACTTATGGATATTTCAGGCGTAACTACAAAAGCAAAGATTCTGGTACTTTTCGCAAACAGCTACAGCATGGTCACCGAACAGGGTCAGGCTATGCAGGGCACATCCGTGCATTACCTGTTCTGGGGCGATTCCGGTGAGAAGCTGTTAGAGGATAATCAGTGGGATGTCTCCAAGCCGGTAGGCGTGCAGCGTTCCAAAGCATCCATCGATGCAAGTCTCCGTGTCAAGATCCCGGTAGCTCCGGCGCTCTATGAGGGCACTTTCGAGCTGGCAACCGGTGGAGACGGTAAACCGGTGCTGCGTCTGCGTGATGTTGCCTTTGTCGATATGGTGCGGATTACCCAGCATCATGTACCCGGCTTTGTTGTTCCCGGCATGATCGCATCCCAGGAGCCGGAACCTGTCACCAGCAACGTGGTGACACCTCCGCCCCTGCCCGAATCCGTTAAGGCATCTGCTAAGGATTCCAAAGAATCCAAGTAATGCCCATGGAAGATATGACTATCCCTGCTTCTACAGAAGCACTTCCGGAGGAATCAGCTGCGGAGGAGACCGTGACGGATGTAACCGTGACGGAAGAGACCGATGAGACGGTTGCCGCTGATCAGGATCCCGGATCTGTAGAGGACTCTGTCAAGATCATATATCTCACACCTGACGGCACGATGTATTCAAGCTCTGATGCTTCGACTCCCGAATCCGTCAGCTCCGGTGATGCCGTTGGCGGTGCTCCCTACAGCACCGTCATCGCAGAGTCGGCAGATTACTCCGAATACTATGAGCAGCTTCTTGCCAATTCGGAGACCCTGATCGAGCAGAATGCCCGCATTCAGGAACAAAATGAGGCATGCATTAGCTTTCTCCTCATCATTGTAGTGGTGGGACTGCTAAATTATGTATACAAGTTTTTCAAGATCTTTTTCTAACCAATCATTTTTTAGATCAGGATCCTGCAGCATGGCCGGCTCTTTATCCTGATGCAGAAAGGAGTTTAATATGCCTAATGTAGCTTTATTTGCCGCTGCTGCATCCAGTTCTGCAGGCGGCGTTCTCAGCAAAGTTGTAACCCAGGAGATGATGAGCGGGGTTCTGGATGAGATCATCGGAGTGCTTCCCGTGTGTCTGCCTGTCATGATTACCTTTATTGGTATCAGAAAAGGTATCAGCTTCGTTACCGGCGTGCTGCGCGCAGCGTAATTTATCTGTTTCTTGTTCACTGAGCTAGGGGCTCTTTAGCTCCTGGCTCTTTTTTTCTTTGGAGGTGATTTTCTATGAAGAAATTATTAAAGCGTATTGCTCCGCTGCTCCTTGCCCTGGTGATGGTGATGGGAAGCTGCCTGACGGTAAGCGCTGCAGGTAATTCCTTGGATGAGTGCCTAAGTAGTGACTTTACCCCGTATAAAGAGTATCTAAAAAATAACAGTGATGAAAATTTTCCTTTTGTCGGCGTTCTTCTCTCGTGCTCCTATGGTACTTATTCTATTGTTAAGGTTTATGTTTCTAATGTTCCTTTTTATGATCGAAATGATTCGAGCAGTGCTTCTTATATCCAGCTTTATACCGGTTATACATCTGATCCAGTGAAGTATTATGAACTTAAGTTATCTAATGGTGTAGTTACTAAAGGAAATACTTCTACTACATCTTCTACAAATCCAAATTTATATGGTGTTAGTGGTAATGCGACTGCTTATGTAATTTCTAACTATAAAACAGTTACTAAAGGTAGTGAAAGTAATTATAAGGCTGTTTCTTCTGAGTATGAAAGTTTTTTTCCGGGTCCGCCTCCTCTGGTAGCGGCAGTGAAGGGGGCGGCACCGGAGGAAGCACTGAAGGAAGTGATCTTACTGATACCATTATCGATACTGTTTCTGGCTGGTTGTCTGGGATTACGGAAGGGATTGCGTCTTCTATTAACGCTATTGCATCGGGCTTAGGCAAGATCTTAGACAAGATCGTTGCGTTGCGTGATGATTTCATAGCAGCCCTGAAAGAATCCGATAACCTGGTGACCCGGTTCTGGGGGAACCTCCTGGACAAGTTTGCCGATCTGCAGGACGCAGTGATCGGCAAGCTTAAGGATTTATTAGACTGGACGGCAGACTTCCGACAGCTGTTCTTCGCCAAGATCAAGGAGCTGATCGACTTCGGAGCCGATAACTGGAAGAAATTTTTTAACTGGACGGCTGAGATCCGACAGTTCTTTCTGGACAAGTTCGCCGATCTGTTCCAGAAGCTTATGGACATTCGGGATTATATCGTTGTAGAGATCCCGCTTGCCATCTATAAGAAGATGAAATCTCTCTTCGAGTATTTTTTCGTGCCGGATGCCGATCTTATGAACGAGCGTCTGGAACACATCAACAGCAAGTTCGCCTTTGTGGAGAGTGTGACCGGGTACGGTGAGCATCTGATCAACTTCCTGCAGAACGCTGCCGGTACAAAAGCGCCGGTTGTTACTCTGGATCTGGGAGCCTACCGCGGTGCTTACGGCTGGGGTAAAGCCGGTAAAGTAACTATTGACTTCTCCTGGTATGCAGAATATAAACCTCTGGTTGATAACCTGCTTGCCGGGATCATCTGGGTGCACTTCTTGTGGCATGCCTACAAGCGTATCCCTGAGATCATTCATGGTATGGGTATGACTGCCGACCGTGCGATCGATATATCCGGGAGGGATGTGGATTGATTACTGATAACATTATGGGAATTGCATTTTCATTCCTTGAAAAGATTCTCGACAAGCTTCCCGTCATGAACCTGGAAGTGGATTTTTCTGTCCTGAACGGGTTCCTGGATGTGCTGGGCTTTGCCTTGTATTTCTTCCCCTGGGCAAAGGTGGTTCCGATCCTTGCTATTATCTCTGTGCTGCAGGTGTGGCGGATCCTGGTTTCCATCATCCGGACGATCTGGGAAGTGCTTCCCCTTGTATAGTTGTATTACAATTTCGCTGCAGCATGGTCAACTCTGCAGGTGATTTGTAATACAAAATTTTCATTTCTGTATTACAAATGGAAAACACTGCAGTGTGGATCCGGACCGTCGGAAGAAAATTTGTAATACAAACAGGAGGTTTTTATGAGTTCAACACTGATTACTACCTTCGGCGCCATGTGTAAGATGATGCTCATGCTTCTGAAATGGCCCGTGATCCTATTTTTTGTAGTCCTGATCGTATTTTACCTGGACTGTCTCTTCTGGTACTACCGCCGGTACCGGAAGGGCGACCGGGTGCAACGTGGCAGCGTCCGTCCTCTGGTAAAGCGCCCCGCTCTGCTCCGGATCTTCGTGGATGCTCCCAGACAGTATGTGGATGATCTGTATAACCGGAAGCCGGACTTCTTTGTGCCGCAGGGTCTTATTGTATTTACCGGGCGCCAGGGTAACGGAAAAAGCGCTGCCCTGTTCCAGTATGCCATGGAGCTGCATGACCAGTATCCCCTGGCTAAGTGCATTAGTAACACGAAGTACTGTTACCAGGATAAAACGCTGACCCATTGGAGCCAGCTTACCAGCTATAAGAACACTCACAAAGGGGTGATCGTGATCATGGATGAGCTGCAGAACTGGTTTAGCTCCAACATGTCCCGGAACTTTCCGCCGGAGATGCTCTCTGTTATTACCCAGAACCGGAAAAACCGGCGTGTGATCCTGGGCACTGCACAGAACTTTTACCTGTTGGCGAAGCCGATCCGCTCCCAGTGTACCGAGATCCGGGAGTGCCTGACGCTGGCCGGATGCTTAACTATCGTGGTGAAACGGGAACCGATCGTCGACAATGACGGAGACGTAAAGGAAATGAAATACCGTGGGATCTATTTTTTCGCACATTCCCGGAGACTCCGTGAGGCGTATGACACCTGGTCTATTGTTGATAACCTCATGAGATCAGGGTTCCATGATAATCCTTTGATAAAGGATGATAGTGTAAATATCGAAATTACGAACAAAAAGAAGTAATAGGCGAGGAGCTGCCGGAAGGGGCTGCCAGCACCGGCGGCAGCCCCTCCGGCAGGCTCCGAAGCCCCCCGCCACGTCCTGTAATACGTGGTCTAGAAATACATTGTAATACACATGAAAAGTCGTTTAAATACTGGCAAAAGTAGCTAAAAATCATTTTGCCGGAAAGCCGATTCCGGCAAAAACTGAAAAAACGGTGGATTTGTAATACAAATACTTTTTGTGAGGTGGACAAATGCTTGATAAAAGACGTGAATACGATAATCTTCTTTATCATGAGATGCCGCAGGAAGAACAATATGAGTGGTTTGGATATTCCCGGAACAAATTCCTGCACAACATTGATACGTTTTACTATTCTGTGAAGTTTCGCAACGACTTCCGGCTCAAGACCTCGGATGCTCACGTTCTGAAAATGCGCAGATTCTTTAAGTTACAGTATGATTACCTGAACAATAACGAGGATCAGCCAGAGCTCTATCTGCCGGATCTGGGAAAGAATCTGTTCCTGAAGCCGGTTACTTTCAGCCGGTTCTATACTACCTGCTTGACGTACCCGGAATATTTCGATATCTTTTTCGCTCCCGTGGTTCCAAAAGCAGCCGACGGCGGGGAATCTGTCACCTGTGAATGCGTGGTGCAGATCCGCTCTTACATGCTGTGGATCATGGGGGTGCGTGATGCTTTTGAGAATTCATACCTGTATGTTAAGAACATAGCCAAGTACTTTGGTTTGCAGATCGATTTTGTCCAGGAGAACAGAATCGACTATTGCTGGCACTCCAACTATTTGAAGGATCCCGAAACCTTTTTCAGTCCGGAGAACTTTTACAAGATGCGTGTTGACCGTTTCAAAAATGCGACTTACGTTACAAACAAGGTCGGCTCTGAGGATTATGAGATTGATTACGTGGCACTGGGTAAGCGGTCGGATAAGGTCTTCGTCCGCATTTACCAGAAGACCAGGGAAGTGATCGAACAGAATTATAAGCCGTGGTTCCTGCAGATCTGGCAGATGCAGGGGCTTATTTCAAAGTATGATCAGTGGGTCTATGAACGGTGCTACCAAAAGAAAAATTGGTTCTACCGGTTTACTGCCCGTTTGGAGTTTTATTTGGAGCATGGACAGGATCCTTATTACCTTTCCTATGTCCGGCAGATCTTAGAGGGGAAACTGACTATCGAAGAGGATGCACTGATCCGGCTGGCTGATAAGCTCACTCCGAAGCTCAATTATGTTGTAAATGTGGAGTTTCAGACCATGCGGCGGCACTCCAAGAGTTATGAACTGCTCCCGATCCATAACAACACCGGCAAAGGTGAGACGCAGCGCATTTATGACTATCTGGACAACAGGAAGCTGATCATTGATTATTTAACCGATAAAGTCTTTAAGATGGTGGAAAAGACCGGCGATAGCAACAAATGCCGCAGACCTTACTGTGGTTTCTGGAAAGCTTTGAGAAATACCCGCTGCTTAGATATGAAAATGACACCGGAAGACAAGAAGCTGGTAAGGAACTATAACCGGAAGCTCTCCGTGGAGTCCATGAAAAAGCGTGTGATCGGGTCAGCGGTGACCCTCGGCATCTATATGCGTGGGATCAATGAGGACAGCCCGCTGCAGGACTGCTTTGAAGCGCTGCTCCGTATGAACGATAACGACATTATGGAAGCCCAGCGCTATAAACAGAAAAAACTCCGGCAGTTCAACGCGGAAGAACTTGCCGAAGTTTTTGAATCTTCTGAAAAGCACCGGTTCCGTTTGCTCGATGAGAATGACGGCACTCTTTACGATTATGATAGTATAAATACTCTTGATTTGCAAGGGGGTTTTTCACATGACCATCCAGCAGATCTATGAGAACTATATTTACAGCCGGAGTACTTATTGTAGCAAGGAAACGATCAAGAAATACTCGGATGATCTTAGACTCTTTTTCCGGTTCCTGGAACACCGGTATAGTATCTCCATACAGGATGCTGGTTTTGATGCGCTGGGAAAAGCATCAATCTATCAGGGATATCTGCTTTATTGCCGGGAGCGTGATATTAAAGATTCCTCCGTCCGGAGCTATGCCCGATCCATAAAAGCTTTTTTGAAGTATTGCTATGACAATGATTATTGTATCGACTATTTGAAGAATGTGAAGATGCCAAAGGATGACGCTGCTCCGGAGCTGCCATTGTTTGAAAATGATGTAAGACACATTGATTCATTGCTTGACCGGGAGACAGAGCAGGGTCTGCGCAATTATTGTATCTTTCACCTGATGCTGGACTGCGGCCTGCGTCGACAGGAAGTTGTGCATTTATGTCTGCATCACCTCAATGCTCCACAGAATATCCTCACGATCGAGAAGTCAAAAGGCAGCAAAAGCCGTTTTGTATTGATCCCGGACTTTCTGATCGCAGCTCTGCAGCAATACTTTGATCTAAAAGGTATCAAGTCCGGCCCGATGTTTTATACTTTGCGTGCTTTCAAACCGATTACATACTACACAGTCAAAATGTTTTATCAGGATCTAAAGGTGGAGTCCGGCATAGATCGGCTGCATGGTCATCTGCTCCGGCATACCTTTGCGATCAGCTTCCTGATCGGCGGCGGTAACATGGAATTCCTTCGGGTCTTCATGGGACACTTTGATTACGCCAGTACGAAAACCTACGTGGAGTTGGCTACACAGCTTAAGATCTTGGGTGCTCCTGTCTACAAACTGGATCCGATCTTCTTTAAGTTCGGCTATTAACTTCTCAACTCCGGGGACAAAAAAGAACCGTCCCCGGAGCTCCTAAGTCTCCAAAAACAGTCCTCTTGAGTGCACCGCCAGGGGCTCGAACCCTGGACACCCTGATTAAGAGTCAGGTGCTCTACCAACTGAGCTAGCGGTGCATTTTTATCTGTCGTTGTTATGTCTCCCGCAACGACAAGACATATGTTATCACATGATTTTAAAGAATGCAAGTACTTTTTGAAAAAAATTTAAATATTTTTTTCGATTTATTTGTACAATAGATGAAATTAGCGATTTTTACGGGCTTCCTGGCACTTTTTGCAGTAACCGTAAAGCTCTAATTTGTGTCCGGTGACGGTGAAATCTCCGGTATCCTGTTCCAGATGCACATGGGCAAAGGGACAGTTGGGCAGAGGAATCCGCTTGTGGCATTCCAGACAGACCGCATAATGGGTATGTTCTCCACGGTTCAGTTCATATACTACGGTACCATCTCCCATAAAAGTAGTCTTCTCTACCATTCCGTGGTCTTCAAAGGTTGCCAAAATGCGGTAGATAGTGGATACAGCATAGTCACTGCCTTCGTGTTCTCTCTCAATACGGTTATAGATCTGTACGACACTGAGAGGCTCAGTCGCTTCCTCCAGCACCTGATACACGCATTTTCTCTGTTTGGTCCATTTCAGTCCCTTGGGATAAGAAATGTCACCGTGTTCACATTTATGTTCTTCCATAGATATCAGTCCTTTTGTATCGCAATTTCGAGGGCGCAGTGCTTTCTAACTCGAAACACTTCGTGTTCCTCGCTGGACGGGCGTCGCCCTATCAAAATTAGATCTGCCTCTTATACCTGCAAGCAGTCAAAGAGTCAGCTCTCAATTTTGGCACTGCTCATGCCTACAGCCAGTTTATCACAATTCCTACTAAAACGCCAATCACATATAAAATTCCCACGATTTTCAGATTTTCCTTTTTATCAGAGTTAACACGAAACAGCACCAGTAATCCTACACCGGCACCCACCAGCAATCCTGACACCATGGCTCCAAGGCTGATCACACCACTGATATACAATTGCGTTATGGTCACAGATGCTGCACAGTTGGGGATCAGTCCCACCAATCCTGCCAGCACAGGTCCCAGTACGGGACGATTCAGGATCAGGCCGGCCAGAACATCTTCTCCCACAAAATGCAGTGCTGTGTTCAGAACAAATCCAATGACTATAATGAAAAAGGTAATGTGAAGCGTATGCTTTACCGCAGATAGAAAAATGCCATCCTCTTCACAATGGCAGTTCTCATGCTCACAGATTTCATGAATGTGCTCTTCCTCTTCATGATCATTTTCCTCATGCCCGTGAACGTGGTCATGAGGATGTATCTTCCTCTCCCGGATCAACAGATCGATCACAAATCCGGCTACCGCACCAATGGCTGCTTTCGCTCCCAGCACGCTCAGTACAAAGCGGATATCCATTTTCTCCGAAATCAGGATCGGCAGCATTTCATCAGAGGTGGACAGATAAATGGCTATCAGTGTTCCCAGGGTGATCACCCTGCCTGCATATAAGTTGGATGCAGCTGCCGAGAATCCACACTGAGGCAGCACACCTGCCACACCGCCGATCAATGGTCCCATTTTACCTGCCTTACGCACCATATGCGTGGTCTTCTCGCCAGCCTTATGCTCCAGATATTCCATGGCCAGATAGGTCAGAAACAAAAACGGCACCAGCTTTATGCTATCTATTAAAGTATCTAAAATTACATCTAACATGATCTTTCCCTTTCCGTACTTCCTTATCGACTCATCAGATCATATCTTTTCAGAACCATATCACAGCGCCGCTTCTACGAGACTTCTTTTGGATAACTTGGTTACGTATTATTTGCTCACGTAATCCCTTTGCCCACTGGTTCTGAATAGTTACATCGAATGAACATATAATCACATATTTTGTTCTAGATGCAAATGCAACTCATTTGCATCTAGAACTATAACACATTTTCTCTAATTGTCAATATTTTTATTTACCAGAGAAAAAAATGTACTGTGATGGAATGTGGAAAGTAAGTAATCTATTTTTCCATGTCTCTTATAGGAAATGTCACCTGCCAGTTCCCTTCGTGAAAACCTTCCGATATTACAAAATCCCCATATAACCGATAATCCTGTAATTCTTCCTGTGAGATCAAAAATACTGCATCTCTGTAATCGATCCGGTTCTCCCCTGTTCCCTCACGGAAGCTGACACTTCCCGCTTCCTGCAGCATCTCTCCTGCTTCATTTTGCAGGAAAAAAGAACCATGATTGTCATTATTCAAGGAATCTTCCACTGCATATTGGATATGTAATTTCCCCTCAACATATCCGATGCCGGTAAGCTTTACACCCTCTATGGGAAAATCGGGATCCGCCAGCTGCGGCACCAGCACAGGATAGATTTCTGACATATCCGTCACAAGTCCACTGTGTCCTGTCATAGTCCCCCCATTGGCAGGGCTGTCAACGTATTGACACTGTGCATCTGTCACCTGTGTCAGGTCTACGGGAATCTCTATTTTTTCATATTCCTGCTTCTGTCCAAGATACCCTCCTACAGAAAATGTCAGCTTCTCTCCCTCGATCTTGCGACCATTCTCTTGCGTTACAGTGATGAGATAAGTAAGTATACCACTCTCCGGATCATATCCCACCTTCCGGCAATTCCCTATAGCACTGTACGGCATATGAATGGAATAGCTGTCATAGAGGTTCGTGATCTCGTCCAGCCGTTCTCCTTCCAAATCCTGTAAGGTAATGTAAATTTCCGCTGTCTCTTCATGAATGTATGCCGCTACCACCTCCATGCGGATGCCGTCATACTCATCTGACAACTGTACCGGTTGGTAGAACTGCGCCACAGCCGGAGATACCAGATACATCAGCTCATAGACTGTTGGAAAGGTTCCTGCCAGCACCGGGAGACTTACGTTTATAACAAGCAGCAATCCTGCTGCCACAGCGATTCCTCTGCCCCATTGTCTGTTATGATTCTGCCTACCCTGTATCTTGTTTTCCTGTATCTTGTTTTCCTGTATCTTGTTTTCCCGTATTTTGTTTTCCCGTATTTTGTTTTCCCGTACCTTGTCATTCCGCTTTTTGTGCCATTTCGCTGACGCTTCTGCCGCAGAGATTCCTGATGCCTCTGTTACTTTCGAAGCCTCTGTAAGCAGTCTCGAAAGCAGTTCTTCGGACGGCTGTACCTTTTCATTCCATTCCCGATACGTATCCTTAAATCGCATAGTCATCACCCAGCACCTCCTTCAGCATTGCTCTCGCTCTTGTCAACTGTGTCCGTATCGTGGATTCCTTCCTATGAAGTAAGCCTGCGATCTGTGCCACCGACATTTCTTCATAATAAAATAAATGAATGACCTGCCGGTATTTCTCAGGGAGTTTTTGCAATTCCCGATAAAGCAGTTGATCCTCCTTTTCTTCAAACGGAATCTCCTCTGTCAGTTCTCCCACCTTCCGTCTCCAGGCAGAACGCAACAACGAATTACAGCAATTTACAGCCACCCGCAGCAGCCATGCCTTGCAATGCTCTGCGGAAGTAAATTCCGGTGCCTTATGTAAAAAACGTAAAAATACCTCCTGCGTGACCTCCTCTGCATCCTCCCGTCTGCCCATCCGGGCAAAAGCCAGCCGGTATACCATCTTATAGTACTCCCGGATCACTTCCTCTGCCGTCTTTCTCTCCATCTTCCCTCTCCTGTATCTTCCTGACGAGGCTTTCGTTCCAAGCCTTATACTTATGATGCCAGGGTCAAAAGGTCTAAGCCCACATGAGCTTGCTCATAAGTGGGTGAAAGACCTTAGGACCCGCCCCGATATGAGCATAAAAGTGGGATGATAATCCCACGATATGCGAATATTGGGGCGGATTGTGGGAGTGCATAGCACGGAGCAATCCGTAGGCATCAAAGTCGGGGGCTTTTGACCCCGACATCATACTTATAATACGTTTGGGCAGATAAAAAAGCTACATTCCGTTATTACACTTCCATCAATCTTCGATCAATCCTTTGTTTTTCCATGCTCCGCTCCGCCAGCGCAGCAGCATGCCGACTGCACGGCAGCATTCATCTGCTGTCAGACCGATATAAGCACCCATTACTGCCAGATGCAGCTGTATCCCCAGCAGATACGTTCCTCCCGCTGCACACAAAAACATGAAAACAGCTCCGAGGATCACCGGAAATACAGCGTCTCCACTGGTTTTCAGTGCATTTCCGTATACCAGATTTGTTACTCGTCCGGCTTCCAGGGCAATATCAATAAACATCAGCTTCTGCACTAGTTCTACCATACTCTTATCCTGCGTGAAAAAAGAGATCAGGACCGGGGCACTGATTGCAAACAGAAATTCTGTTCCCATCGCCAGTACCGCTCCGATCGCCGCAGATTTTTTAGTCTGCTTATCACATATTTCATATTTTCCCGCACCCATGTACCATCCAGTCATAATGGCATTCGCCTGGGCAAGCGCATTTCCCACACAAAAGGATAGATTCGTGATCTGTGCCGTATAGGAGCGGGCAGCCACATTGATTCCTTCTGTATCCATCTGGTTCAGGAAACGGATCACCAGTGTCATCGCTACATTATAAATAATATTTTCCAAAGCGGAAGGCAATCCGATCCGGATGATCTGCCGCAAAATCTCTCCGGAATTCACCCTCTCCGAATATTTTTTTGCAGGGATCAGCCGCCGTACAAAGATCACTATCAATATCAGATTCACCACTTTGGAGATCACTGTTGCGGATGCAACTCCCTGCACACCGAGGTGGAAATGAAACAGAAACACGGCATTTAATATAAAATTCAGAATATTACCTGTCACCGTTGCGATCAAGGGCTGTTTCGTATATCCAAATGCACGCAGATATCCTGCCAATATGGGAATCATAGCATTCAGTATGCTTCCGCCTCCTACGATCCGCAGATATTGTACGGCAGGCTCCTTCAATGCCGGTGCAATACCTACCACATACAGAATCCCATCGGAACAGAAAAACAAAAACACAGACATCACAACACCCAGGATCCCATTAAACCATAATCCCAAGGTCTTTGCCTGGCAGGCGATCCCCGGTCTGCCTGCACCGATATTCTGTGTCATCACAGCCAGCATTCCCATAGAAACTACCGAATACATAATAATGAACACACCAATATAAGTATTTGCTGTTCCGACTGCTCCGACTGCCTGGTCTCCCACAGAAGAAAGCATTAAGGTATCGACCATTCCGGACAACATGTAAAAGATCGTCTCCAGACACAGTGGTACAAATAATTGAAATAATGACTTATTCTGTCCTTTCATCGTATGTTTTATATCCTTTCTGCGGTTCCTATAAATTTGCATTTTCATTTTGTAACTATTCAGAATAGTTCCTTTAGTTTTTACATATTACTACTTTATCTCTCCTAAAACTTGCATTTTTACCACAGAAAATTGACTTATTTCTACTTTTATAGTAATCTGTCCATAATATCCTCTGATCCACTTCACAGAAAGGCCGGCCTATGTACCCTGAATTAAGAGAAGAACGCATTCACGGAACAAAAGAATTTCCTTTCAGCAGTTATCACCTGCATGATATGCCTGCTTTTTTTCAGATTCCTGTCCACTGGCATCCGGAGGTCGAGATCATATATGTCCGCTCCGGCTCTCTTAAGATCATCATTGAAGGCGAAGAATACGAAGCGGCCGGCGGCTCCGTCTACTTTGTGAATCCCGGTGAGCTTCATTTTATGGGCTCTGCAATTCCGGGCGTAGACTATCATACCCTGCTGTTTCCGCTGGAATTTATTTCTTTTCAGACGGACGATCTATTGGAAACGGAGTTTCTCCTTCCCTTGCGTAACCATGAATTGCTTTTGCCTCATAATCTTTCCCACGAAAAAAGCTGTCCTGACATCATTTCTCTCATCTGTGAGATCCTGTCTGTCAGGCAGCTTCCAAATACATTGAGCGGGCTTTTTCAGTTACGTATTTTATTGTTATCACTTATACAAAAAATTGCTTCCTGCGGAACCATTAACCCTATGGGCTCCAAAAGAAACGATCCGATGCAGCGTGAGATACTGACTTATCTGCAGTATAACTATACGGAACCTCTTCGGTTGGAAACTCTGGCAGAGCAATTTCATTTATCCGAGAAATATTTGTCCCGCTATTTTAAGCAGCATTTCCACCTGACTCTGACGCAATACCTGATGCATCTGAGACTGACCCATGCCTGCCATCTGTTAGAGAGCACCTCTCTGCCGGTTACAGAGGTTGCCCTGCAGTCCGGCTTTTCTAACGTGAGTCATTTTATCCGCAGCTTTCATTCTTCTTTCCGAATGTCGCCACTGCAATACCGCAAGAAACGGGATCAGCCTTTCACATAAATCCGGATATCAGACACAATAACCGGACTTTATGATTATTCACACTTTTCATTTGTTCTTTCTTTTGCACGGTATCGTATGCTATACTGTCTTCAGGTTTTTTTGATTATTTTTACAGAACATATCAATATATAAAACACAGGAGGCTATCTATGAAAAAAATATGGATTGTCGGCTCCCTGGGCCACATGGGTCAGGCGCTGATCAGATTATTGGATATGATGGAATATGAATTGTACGAGACCGATAAGGATGAGCTGGATATCACGGATGAACATGCGGTTTCCCTGTTCATGCACCGCAACCGCCCCGATGTGGTCATCAACTGTGCCGGATATCATCCCTCTTCCGTTACAGAGCAGTCGGAGACTGACATGGCCTACAAGGTCAATGCCGTAGGTGCGAGAAATCTGGCCCAGGCTGCGGAAAGTATTCAGGCAAAACTGATCCAGATCTCTACGGATGACGTATTTTCCAACGCATCCGACACACCCTATAATGAATTCGATGACGTGAATCCCGTGGGACTGTTTGCAAAGTCCAAATATGCCGGAGAGAAATTCGTCATCCAGCTGATGACCCGCTATGTCATTATCCGCAGTTCCTGGATCTATGGCATTGGCAAAGACTTCCTGAATGAAATACTGGAAGCTGCCACTGATCCCAAGGTATCCACCATGGAATTATGGAACAATGACTGCGCCGTTCCCACTTCTGCGGCTGAGCTTGCCCGGGTGGTAAAATTTTTCATCGACAACGACCATTATGGCATCTATCATGCCGTCTGCAGCGGCGGTTCCTGTACCCGTCTGGAATTTGCCCGTGAGATCCTGCGCCTTGCCGGAAAAGAGGACCAGCTTACCGTTACTGTAAAGGAAGGTGCTCCGGAGAAATATTCCGTACTGGATAATATGATGCTGCGTCTCAACGGCATCGAAGAACCCGACGACTGGAAAGAGACACTGGCCGCCTACATGAAAGAGACAGGAGGACTGGAATAGTGGAAAAACATGAAACCGAAAAGAAAACAGAAAAAAAGAAATTAGGTTTGTCCACCAAAATCTTTATCGCCCTTTTAGCCGGTGCCATAAGCGGTGTACTGATCCACTATTACATGCCGGAAGGCTATTTCAGGGATACCATTCTGATCAACGGCATTCTCTATGTGCTGGGCAACGGTTTTATCCGCCTGATGCAGATGCTGGTGGTTCCTCTGGTATTCTGCTCCCTGGTCTGCGGCGCCATGGCCATTGGTGATACGAAAACGCTGGGAACCGTGGGTGTAAAGACGATCCTGTTCTACCTGTGCACCACAGCTTTGGCGATCTGTGTGGCACTGGGCATTGCCAGTCTGATCAATCCCGGCGTGGGCTTAAATATTGCGTTGCCGGAGGATGCCACCGAAGTTGCTACCACCCAGGTAGATTTTGCGGAGACGTTGCTGAATATTATTCCGAAAAATATTTTTACCTCTCTGTCCACCGGAGATATGCTGCCGATCATCTTCTTTGCTTTATTTGTCGGCATCCTTCTGGCTGCCATGGGCAACCGGGTCTCCACTGTGGCGAACTTTTTCAGTCAGTTCAATGACATTATGATGGAAATGACGATTGCAGTCATGAAAGCGGCCCCTGTCGGTGTCTTCTGCCTGATTGCCAAGACCTTCGCAGGTATCGGCTTCGACGCTTTTGTGCCTATGCTGAAATATATGGGAAGCGTTATCCTGGCGCTGGCAGTACAGTGTTTCGTGGTATATCAGGTCATGCTGTTTGCGTTTACCCGGTTGAATCCTTTTAAGTTCATTAAAAAGTTCTTCCCGGTTATGACCTTTGCCTTCTCCACCTCCACCAGTAATGCGACGATCCCTCTGTCTATCGACACCTTATATAAAAAAATCGGTGTTTCCAAACAGATCTCGTCCTTTACGATCCCTCTGGGTGCCACCATTAACATGGACGGTACTTCCATCATGCAGGGTGTTGCCGTGGTATTCATAGCACAGGCTTACGGTATTCCTCTGACCCCGGCTGCCATTGCTACTGTCATTGCTACCGCTACGATCGCTTCCATCGGTACTGCCGGTGTCCCCAGTGTCGGTCTGGTCACCCTGTCCATGGTACTGACCTCCGTGGGACTGCCTACCGAGGGCATTGCACTGATCATGGGTATCGACCGTATCCTGGATATGCTGCGTACCGCTGTCAATATTACCGGTGATGCCGTATGTACCACTATCGTGGCTAAGCAACAGGGTGCTTTTAACGAGAAGACTTTCCGGGCTGACAACTGATCACCGGTTTACAACTTTCCAGGTGGCTGCCACCGTATAAAAATAAGTGAAACATCCTGTCTTGTGCGCAAGTGCCCGTCAGATGTTTCACTTTTTTACAGTTCTCAGCTATTCTATTTCAGTTTATTCAGTTTTGCCCGGTTGGCAATGACGATCAGCCTCATATCCTGTGTCAGCGGCATCTCCGGGTCGATATTCGTATTCACATTTTTCCCCTGAATGATGGCAACCACATTCACGGAATATTTTTTACGGAGATTCAGCTCGATCAGATTCTTGCCGATCCACTGCTGTTTGACCTCCAGCTCCACCATGGACACATCCTGAGATAGTTCAATAATGTCCATAAAACCGGAACTCAACAGGTTTTTCGCCAGATGGATGCCGGATTCACTCTCCGGAAATACCACGCGGTCTGCACCCACCTTCATAAGGATCTTGCAATTTATCTCGCTGCCGCATTTTGCGATCACTGTCTTCACGCCCAGTTCCTTGCACAGCATTGTCGCCATAACGCTGGCCTCCAGGTGATTTGCCATAGTCACGATAACCACATCAATATTGGCAATGCCTATCTGCCGTAACGCTTCCGGGTCTGTGACATCCGCACATTTGCAGTAAGGAATCTCTGCAATCGCTGCATTGACTACCACTTCTCTATTGTCTACAGCCAGCACCTCGGCACCGTTTTCTACCAGTTCTTTTGCTACACTTCTTCCATATCTTCCAAGTCCGAATACCGCATAGGTCTGATTGATTCCCATAATCTCTTCCTTCCTGTGATTTCAAATGTTTAGCCGACACTGATCTCTTCCGTCGGATTTTTCACAATGTTTTTATTCTTATTCTGCGTGCTGAATGCTATTACCAGGGAAATCGGGCCGACTCTTCCCAGATACATAGTCACAATAACGATGACCTTGCCCCACAGATTCAATGTGGATGTCAGATTTCTCGTCAGTCCTACGGTAGCTGTAGCGCTGACAGTCTCATATACAATATCGATCACATCCGCATTGGTCACAGCTGACAACAGGATCGTGGACAAAGACGCAATCAGAAAAAACATCCCCACAACCGCTACCGACTTATTCACTGCCTGCTTCGGAATATTTCTTCCGAAAAGCTCTGCATCTTCCTTATTACCTATGGTGGCAAACATGGATACCAGCAGCACTGCAATCGTAACTGTCTTCATTCCTCCTGCGGTTCCCACCGGAGATCCGCCGATCAGCATCAACAGTACCGAAATGATCGCAGAGGTATTGGTCAGATCCTGCTGCGGAATCGTGGCAAAGCCTGCCGTACGTGTGGTCACCGACTGGAACAGGGATGCCAGAATTCTCTGTCCTACCGTATAATTCTGCATGGTCAATGGGTTATTATATTCAAAAATATAAAAAGCTGCCGCTCCCACGATAATAAGCAGCCCCGTCATGGTCAACGCAATCTTGCTGTGAAGGGTCAGCTGCCGGAAACATTTGAGCTTCTGTGTCCTGATATTCTTCAGTACCCGCAACATATCCCACCAGACGATATACCCCAGTCCTCCCAACACGATCAGCAGCATCGTCACCAGGTTGACCATGGGCTGGAATACATAACCGCACAGGCTGTCCTCCGACATAATGTCCATTCCCGCATTACAGAAAGCAGAAATAGCATTAAAAATCGAGATCCAGATGCCCCGCAGACCGTATTCCGGTATAAATACCGTCATATACAGAAGTGCTCCCGTTCCCTCCACTACCAATGTTCCTATGAGAACTTTGCGGAGAAATCTCACGATTCCGGAAATATTATTCAGATTAAATGCATCCTGCAGCAGTCTCCGGTTCCCGATACCCAGTCTTCTGTGCAGCCCCATCATGACACCGTACATCACAGTGATAATTCCTAAGCCTCCCAACTGGATGAGGATCAGGATCACGATCTGCCCAAACACACTCCAGGTGGAACACGTCGGCACTGTCACCAGACCGGTCACACAGATGGATGTGGTGGCCGTAAACAGAGCGTCAATATACGGAACCGCTGCCCCTGTAGCCGAACTGACAGGCAAAGCCAACAGAACGCTGCCCACCAGTATAGCGCAAAAGAAACTGAGCATGATCTTCTGTGTAGTGGATAGCTGTATCAATTTTTTTATGTTCATAATATACTCCATTCCGCCAACGCTTTCCTGCATCAGTGGAATCGCAACTCAAATTTTGCGGATACCATCCGCAATGCTATGATTATAGCACACTTTCCTGTCTATTTCAGTAATAGTATTTTCCCAAAAACAGGAATCTTATCTACAAATAAAGCCAGCAAAAGCGAGATTCCAAACGCAATGACAGAAAGCAGCGGAACTGAGATCAGCGGCTGAAAAGATACCGTCGTGATTCCCAAAAGATTCATCTTTTCCAACAGAAATACATGGAACATGTAAATAAAGAACGTACATCCTGATATTTTTACGATCCATTGATTTCTTTTGCATTCGCCGGTTATTTTGTTTGACCAGAATAATAAAAAAACTGCGGATGACATCATAAGTACAAAGGGAGAACTGGTACCCAGCCAGGTTTCTACACACTCACCTTCCATAATACTCTGGGATATTGTCAGATAGATCGTTAATCCCAATGACACAAGTCCTGCTACGTAAATCGTATTTTTCTTCCAGGGAGTCCACTTACACTGTTTGATAAAATAACCCAGGAAAAAATAACCCCAGTACCCTTTTACAACATTCATTTCGAACCCATTAAAATACCTTGCCAGGGAAGGCAGATTTAACCAATTACATCCCCAGGGAATCACATACGCCAGAAGCACCCACAATATCATAAAAAGGGTTAAGACCTCCCGGTCTTCTGCAATTCGTTTTGCAATGGGATACAGAAAATAGTACCCACATATTAAAAAACAAAACCACATATGGTAATGTCCAAAAATAAATTCATTGACGCTATATTCCCATCTGTCAGCAGTTACCTCTCCCGTTCTGATCAGTTCAACGAACAGACCCTGAAATGCGTAAAAGAAAGCCCATACATAGAACCCTGCTAATAGTTTTACCGGACGTTTCAAATACTTTCTCCAATCAAAGCTGTATGTTCTGTCTAATAGAAAATATCCGCTAAGCATGATAAAGATTGGTACCCCGATTCTGGTAATACAGTTATAGACGCTCATTATTTTAAAGGAAGCGGATTCTATCGGCACACACATCCAGTAGCTTCCGGAAAAATGAAGCAGCACGATCAGAAAGCAGCTTACAACTCTTAGATAGTCCATATTGTATTCTCTTTCCCGTTTCATAAGCATCCCCTTTTCTTTTGTATTTTGATAACTTTTATTATATCAATTAATTTATAGATATATCAATAGATATATCTATTGATATATCTATTCTTCCCATAAACAGTAAAAAACCGGGTGGGAATTCATAAATTTCCCGCCCGGTATGCATTTCTTTGCCCCTGTATCATACACACGATTCATATATTCTAAATCTTTTGTGCCTTTATGCAATACGCATTACACTTTAAAACGATATCCAACGCCCCAGATAGTCTCGATATACTGCGGCTTTGCAGTATCTTTTTCAATCTTTTCACGGATCTTCTTGATATGCACCGTGACGGTGGCAATATCACCGATGGAATCCATATCCCAGATCTCACGGAACAGCTCTTCCTTGGTAAATACGTGGTTCGGATGCTCCGCCAGGAAGGTCAGCAGATCGAATTCCTTGGTGGTAAAGGTTTTCTCCACACCATCAATGTAGACACGTCTTGCGGTCTTGTCGATACGGATGCCACGGATTTCCACAATGTCATTCTGCTGCTTCTGGTTCGTACCTACCAGTCTCTCGTAACGTGCCATATGCGCTTTCACACGGGCCACCAGTTCACTGGGACTGAACGGCTTGGTCATATAATCATCCGCACCCAGCCCTAATCCACGGATCTTATCAATATCATCCTTTTTTGCAGATACCATCAGGATCGGGATATTCTTCTCCTCACGGATCTTCTTGCACACTTCGAATCCATCCATGCCGGGCAGCATCAGATCCAGAATGATCAGATCGTAGTCTCCTGCCAATGCGGTCTTAAGCCCTTCATCCCCGGTATTACAGATATCTACCTTGAAATCACTGAGCTCCAGATAATCCTTTTCCAGATCGGCAATTGCTACTTCATCTTCAATAATTAAAATCTTACTCATTATTTATCCTCCATTTACAGAATGTCCTTACATCATCGTTTATCATGCTATTTCTGTTTCATTCCTTATTGATCACTTGGTTCCACCCGGCTGCAGCTCAATGTATTTTCTCAATACAAAATGCATACAGGTTCCTTCCCCTTCTTTGGCTGTCGCCCATACATAACCGCCATGATCCTCAACAATTTTTTTGACAATGGATAATCCGATGCCACTGCCACCCTGTGCCGAGTTCCGGGAAGCATCCGTGCGGTAGAACCGTTCAAATATCTTCTGCAGATCCTTCTGTGCGATTCCTTTTCCATTATCTTCGATCTCTACCTGAATGGAATCCACTTCGTCAAGAATACGGATATCAATATGACCATTAGGCTTATCCATATATTTTACACTGTTACTGATAATATTATTGATGACCTTCTTCATCTGCTCCGGATCAGCAATGACCACTGTGTCAGGAGATACCAGATTCGAATAGTTCAGCTTGATTCCCCGCTGCTCCAGATCCAGGCCCACCTCTTCCACACAATCTCCGAAGTAATCTGCCACATTGATCCGATGGAAATTATAAGGGATCCTGTTATTATCAATTCCGGAATAGGTTGTCAATTCATTGATCAGACGGTCCATATCGATGGCTTTGCTATAAATGGTCTTAATATATTTATCCATTTTCTCCGGTGTATCCGCCACACCATCCATAATTCCCTCCACATATCCCTTAATAGCTGTGATAGGGGTCTTTAGATCATGGGAAATATTGCTGACCAGCTCTTTGTTCTGCTTCTCATGCTGGATGTTCTCTTCCGTGGATTCCTTCAACCGCAGACGCATGTCCTCGTAATTGCGGTAGAGATCACCGATCTCACCCTTGGCATCCGTCTCCAGAACATAATCGAAGTTGCCTTCCTTGATCTTGCGCATTGCCACGTTCAGCTCATTGATGGGCTCAAATACGCCCTTGTGGATCCACTGGGTCAGCATCAGGCTGGTGAATATCAGGATCACGATAATGGCAACAAACATATCGATCAGCAGATTTCTCGAGATCAGAGCATTGACCTTTGTGACGATAAATACACTTCCCGGTGTTCCATCCCGGAAGGTGAAATCAATCTGTTTTACATACTTCTCCAGTTCATTGTAGAAATATCCGCTGTCATCCGACAGATTCTCTTCACCATAGGCAGGCAGTTTTTCAAAAATCTTCTGTGCGGCATCTTCATTGCCCGCATAGTATAGTCCGTCACCCTTTCTTACTATAATATAAGTAGACTTCCGGGATACTTCAGCATTGATATGATCCAGATATTCTTTATCTTCCAGCCTGCTGCTGTCCTCCTCCGCCTGGTTCAGCAGCACATAATACGCCTGATCCGTGGTATTGGTGAATTCTTTGAAATTCTCCGACATCATGGAATAATCAATATCCGTCAGGCTGAGACCCTGAGAGTAATTCATCAGGTAAATGGCAATCATCACAAACGCCATGATCGTCAACAATAACGGAAGTAATATAATACTTATAAATGTTACACGAAGTCTGGTTTTAAATTTCATATTACTCTTGCCTTTCAGCAACCTGCAAACTTTCTGTGACTTTAGTGCCGTGTACTTCTGTACACTGTGTAACACAAGTTTGCGCATGTTAATTTATATTTTATACTTTACTTTCGCTCATTATAGCATGATTCCCACCTTCTGTGTATAAAGGAAACAGGAATATCCTTAAAAAAAAATAAACAAAATTTTTTCATTTTCCTGTTGACATTATTCTCACATCATGTATAATAAGCTTATAAGAAACAGTAATCATTACTATTATTGAGAAGGGAGCTTATCATGGCACTGAAACGAAGCAGACAACGGGAAATGATCAAATCCTTTCTCATGGGACGCAAGGATCACCCTACTGCTGATGTGATCTATTCTAATCTGAAGCAGCAGGATCCAAACTTAAGTCTCGGTACCGTTTATCGTAATCTGACACTTTTGTCGGACATGGGAGAAATCTTACGACTCCGGGTAGGTGACGGTGTTGACCATTTTGATGCCGATACTTCCGAACATTATCATTTCGTATGTACGGAATGCGGAAGCGTCATCGATCTGGACATGGATAGTATTGATTCCATCATGGAGACGGCCGGAGAGCGATTCGACGGCAAAATCCGGGGGCATGTCACTTACTTTTACGGTGCCTGTCCCGCCTGCACCAGGATTGCTACGGAGTCCAAGTTTTCTGAATGAAAACAGGCTTCGTTCCATAATAAATTTGTGCTTATAAAGCACACGCAAAAAGAGAAAACTATAACAAAACATTTCATTAGAGAAAAGGAGAAAAAATTATGGCAAAGTATGTATGTCAGGTATGTGGTTATGTTTATGAAGGTGATGCAGCTCCCGCAGAGTGCCCCATCTGTCACGCTCCCGCTTCCAAGTTCACCAAGCAGGAGGACGGCAAGACCTGGGCTGCTGAACATGTAGTAGGTGTAGCGAAGGGTGCTCCCGAAGATATCATTGCAGATCTGCGTGCGAACTTCCAGGGCGAATGCTCTGAGGTTGGTATGTATCTGGCAATGGCAAGAGTAGCTCACAGAGAAGGCTATCCCGAGATCGGTCTGTACTGGGAGAAGGCTGCTTACGAAGAAGCTGAGCACGCTGCAAAATTCGCTGAGCTGTTAGGTGAAGTCGTAACCGATTCCACCAAGAAGAATCTGGAGATGAGAGTAGATGCCGAGAACGGCGCTACCGCAGGTAAGTTTGATCTGGCTAAGAGAGCCAAGGCTCTGAACCTGGATGCCATCCATGATACCGTTCATGAGATGGCTCGTGATGAGGCCAGACACGGCAAAGCATTCGAGGGATTATTAAAGAGATACTTTGGCTAAGCTACAAGCCATGCAAGGATAAAATAGAGAACAGCTGGAGGGCATTTATACACCTCCAGCTGTTTTTTTGCCTTTAATAATATCCCAGCAATATTTCCGATAGATTTTCCCCACCTGATAACCCATCCCGATTTGTTAAACTGGGAGTTGTCACTTTGAAGAATATAATGGGTTGGCTTCTCTGGTTTTATCTCCATATACGGACTTCAATTCTTCAAAAGCAATCTTCACTGTTTCGGGAATATCAACGTGAGCAATGAAATTTTTTCCATTAGGGCCATAGCCATTCTCATCATCTGCAAGCCTTGGAATTTCTCCCATAAGCAAGTTAACATATCTCTCTATCGTCCACATTCCATGAATCTCTTTTTCGTAACACAACTTTTCACCAGTACTCAACACATTTACCGTATATGTAGCATAATTGATAATTGTAATGTCTCCTTGTACATATTTTTTTAATCCCGCAGTCATACGTCTTTGCATAGATGCATCTTGACTCAAAATAATATTTTTGAATCCGATATTTTCCTCTCGCAATAAATCCAGAAGATATGTTATATTATTTCCGCAATTTGTAGACTGCGTTTCAAGATAATCTGCCTTACATCCGTACACAGTTTTAAGATATCTTTGAAAGATTTCCGCTTCGGGTAAATCTTTTGTTTCAATTTCAGGGTATTCCTGATGGATTATCTGACGCAATGTTTCGGTTGTATGCCCGGCACCACCAACGATAATGTATTTCTTTGCAATATTATTTTTTATTGCTTCTGCCAAAACATCCCCTCCGGCAAGTATACTTCCTCCAAATAAAACCATTACATCTGCCTGACGAATCCCATAACATTCGAGCAATTTTTCTTGGCTCAATTCATTTATGTCCCTTGTTCCACAAAATTTTCCAAGAATATTTATATCATTAGCAATTTTAGAATTCATTTTAACCTCCCATTTAAATTCCGGTTTTTCTATCCTGCACATTCTTTACATCATCCAGACTGCTCTGCAGTTTATCAATATCGCTGTAATATAACTTTCCCTGTGAATTACCAAGCTTTACTGCCTGATTAATATTATTTGCAATACCGGCAATAACACGGATTACCAATGACCTCTCTTATACTAATTTCAACAAATTATAAATAACAATAAATGTGATAGCTGCAAAAGCTATTGTTCCCAAACAACCAGCTGTCCGCTGTGATCCTTGACTTGCTTCTTCCTTGCAAACGCTCTTAGAAGGGTTATTCGAATCATAATAAACCGTTATTGTATAAGGGAACTTTACAGCTACCATACCTGGTGACTGAAACGTAATTTTCTTTTTATATGAAATACCATTAACTTTATACTCATAAGTGCATTTCATTCTATCATTTTTAAAGTTTGCGTTTCCAGATTCATCGTTTCCTAATCTAAGCTTATTATCTATAAGCGTAGCCGTTGTATAACACCCCTGCTTTTTTGCTTTTTCCATAAACTTTTGATTAAAGGAACGACCTTTCAAAAAAATCTTTATATAACATACAACCAAAACTAATGCACCAGCTATCAAAGCGATAGCGCTTCTAATTTCTTCGCTCATTTTTATGTACCCATTCTTTCTTTATCCACTGCATATCAATGACCTCTCTTATACTAATTTCAATAAATTATATATTAATATGATTACAATAATCGGAATTACAATTGACATATAACATCCTGTTTGCTTTTGTTTGTTCTGCCCTAATTCAACATCTGCAAACGACTTTGAGGGATTATTTTTGTCATAAAAAATTTCTACCTGATTAGGATAATTAACAACAATTCCTGTGTCAGTATATGTGATTTTCTTCTCAAATCTTTTTCCGTCCACAAAATACTCGTAGGTTACGATCTCACTTCTGTATCGTCCCTCAGGACCTGTAAATCTTCTATAATCGTTCTTTACAACCCTACCTGTGGTTATACATCCACTTTGTCTTGCTTTTGCCATTAGCTGATTTCCCTTGGTTTTGCCTTTAAGAAAAACAAAGAAAAATAGCCAAGCAAAAATAACAGCACCACAAATTAAAGCTATAGTTATTCTTATATCGTCACTCATGAAAATCTCCTTACTCAAACATAAAATGCAACAACTGCAAAAAATCCGACATCGTATGTTCCATTGTTTTACCTCCTTGTCAACTTCCGATTTCTCATTTTATCACTTCTTCCGGTTTTTATAATCCTTCCATATCCAGATCCAATATTAACTTTCCGATTTTCCGTTCTTTTAAAAGATAGCACATATAGATTGGCAAATATACTACAGCCCCTTCCTGTTCCACATTTGCTACCGATAAAACATATGCTTTCTCAATATGATAATCAGGAATTTTCATAAAATTATCCAGCGCTTTGTGTGCTTTGTAGCTTTTTCCGGATTTCACCTCTATGGGAACAACTTTTCCGCCTATCTCGACCAGAACATCCAGTTCCCCTATATTTTTCTTTTTACAAAAATAGGGTTCCAGACCATTGGCTGTTAACTGCTGTGCCACAGCATTTTCAAAGTGAGCACCGTTATTTACTTCGCTGTTCTTATTGATCAGTTCTATTTTCGTTTCTGCCGGATAAGCGCTGGTAAGCAATCCGGTGTCATTGGAAAAGAGCCGGAATACATTACTGCTCTTGCTTGCTTTGAGAGGAATGATGGGCGCCTCTACGTTGTATACCGGCAACGCAACTCCGGCATCTTTCAGCCATAAAAAGCTGTTTTCATATCTGTCAAACTTCAACTCTTTATCCAGCATCGTAAACACAAATTTTTTATTCTGCTTGTTTAATTCTGCCGGAATGATATCGTAAATGGATATCAGTTTCAGCTTCTTATCTTCGTTCTCATATTGCGAAAAGTCCTCCTTGTACAACATAACGATATCCCGTTGTACTTTATCCACTTCCCGGATATCTTTTGTAGCTATATAGGTTTTTACCGCATCCGGCATGCCACCGACAATAAGATAGATAAAAAACATTGCCAAAAGTTTCTGATGTATGAATTCATCCACAGGCTGGCATGTTTCAAATTTTTCCTTCAACATTTCCAGTGTCATCCTGGACACATTATTCGCTATCATAAATTCTTCAAAATCCATGGGATACATTCTTAAGACCGTTAAATATCCCACCGGAACCGATGCGATTCCCCTGAGTTCCACCCCCAATAAGGAGCCACTCATTACATATTTGAAGCTTCCTTCTTCTACAAGGAATTTTATCTTTGTCACGATTTCCGGGCACTTCTGTATCTCATCAAAAAAAACAATGGTTTCCTGCGGCTTACAATCTTCCGGCATAATCATTTTCAGTTTCACCAGAAACTCTTCTGCACTCATTTTTACATTGAGATAATCAACCAGATCCGGCTGATCTATAAAATTAACTTCAAACTTGCTATATTCGCTTTTAGCAATTTCTTCTCTTATGAGCCAGGTCTTTCCGATTTGTCTGGCTCCCGTCACCAGTAATGCCTTGCCGGAACTTTTCAGCCATTCTTCTATGATAAGCGAGTCTTTTCTATACATGAATTTCATCCTCCTTTCTTAACAATATCTCTTTTGCCCCGTTTTTTCAATATAATTTGTGATATTTTGCCCCGCTTTTTTAATTTTATTATATGTATTCTGCCCCGTTTTATTACATGGTGTACTTATTATATCCACAAAAATGCCCAGAGTGGATTTGAAATCCTCTCCGGACAATAACTTTCGATTTATTCAGCTCCATAAACTGGAAGTTTCAAGTGTGTTGTAAAATAGGAATTGCCTGGTTATCTCATTCAACTGACAACCAGACAATCCATTTAAAAGTCTGTCAAAAACATTTTTGCAATGCTATTTAAACCAAAATTATCAGCTACATTTTCCATTCCTAATTTAATTTCATCTCTGCTGAAGTCATTTGCTTCTAAAAAATCATCTGTTTTGTCATTCAAGTAGGAATAAAATAATATTGCGACTTCCATACTATTCATATCTGTAGCACTTATTAAATCATATAATCTATTTTCTGCTTCATTGATTTCCCCGGCGTCAACCATGCCTATCAAATTTTCCAATGTTTCCTTTTCTTCTTTGTTTTCCAATAATTCTATTGTTGGGGACTCCGTATCAATATTGAACAATAGTTTTAAAATAGCTCGTACCATTTCTTTAATGAGCCTCATTACATAATCTTGCTCAAACACAATTATTCTCCTTTCTGCTTTTTATCTGCAGAAAAGATTTAATTATCCATGCGAACCTTTAAAGTAACTATAGTATCTCCTCGTGGAAGTTTAACTAAATTAGCACAAAAGCTAATGCATACAACTGTTATCAAAAGTTCAAACCACATATTGAATATGTTTAGTCCTTTTTCTGTTTGAACTTTTTCAATGTCTATGGCTTTGAGATTAGAAATTTCCTGTTCTTTATCTTCAACCACTATAGACGTGATTACTTCTCCAAATAAGCCATAAACGTTTATTATTCCACAAGGGAGTATTGCAATAGATACGGACATTGAAAAAAGCACAAAGAATAATCGGATTATCCAATACTTTTTCTTGTCCATAATACCTCCACAAATTCAAAGCTTCACGTGTTCCAGACTCACCAGAAGTCTGGAATTTTTGTTATTCTACGATACCTTCAATATAGCTGTAATCAATATTTCCCTTTGTAACAGAATAGAAAAATGGATCTTTTCTAATTGTATCATCTGAATTGATAATAAAATTATTCCAATCGCCTGCCTCGTTGCCATCAGACAAATAAATAGTAACTTTGAAACTATATCCCATATAACCCAAAGATGGCTTTGACCGCTTTACTTCGACACCATTCAAATTTTCGACAATATGCTGAATCTGCTCTTTGTCGGTAATATGTGTTGCGTTTCCGCTATTGCCATTGAAAACAACTATTTCCATGACCTCATTAGGGTCTAAGTCCATCAAGTCGAGTGGAATATTAAACCATACAACAATGCCCATCAAAAGAATTATCACAACAGACAGCAATATGATGATTTTCTTTTTCATATCAGCTCAACTCCTTTGTCAAATCCCGATTTTTGTTCTATTTGCTCCCCGATAAACTGGAATCTGTCGCTTTAATACCCGTGGTCAACATGTTCCCAATTCCCGCTGTCATTCCTAATTAGAATCCATTTCCAATCATCATATGTTGAATCCGGATTAAGCGAACCATCCCCGCCTGATGAGTCTACATCGAAAGATGATAATATTACGATTGCTTCATCCGCGTCATATTGTTCAGCCCATTCATAAAATTCATCGGCGTATGTATCTCCGGGATAGGACAGTTTTGTCAGTGTGCAGCCGTCAAATTCGTTGCCGAAATAGTCTTTTACTGTTCGGAAAGCCGCCTCAATATCACTGTCTGAATATATTTCCGATGGTTTCCAATCAGGAATTTGAACATTGTCAATATTCCCACCACTATTCTTTCCACCACAGCCGGCAAGAACAAAAATCATTATCAAAGCTGTCAGAAAACAGAATAAAGTTTTCCTATTCATTTTTCGATACCTCCTACGAATCCCGATTTTGCAAAACACATTCTTTTTTACATAGGCACAGTATACCACTCAGGCTTTTCCATCTCAGGATTCCTTACTGGCTTAGCACCAGCACTTCCATTAGACGCATTTGCACTGTCAGCAGCATCAGACTTCTGTGATTCATCGACATACTCAAGCTCATTTGCCTGTTCTCTGTCTATCTTTGCTTTCTGCTCTACTTCATCCTGCATGAAGAATCTTCTGCTTAATTCCGCATCTCCAAGCATCATAATCTGTTCATAGGTGAGAGCGTCTATATACACATTCTCGCCCTTATCCTTCAGTTTTTCATAATACTTAACTGCCTTGTCTGAAAGAATCTCAAATGGCGGACCGATAAGATTATCTGCTCCCCTTATCTGATGAACATAAGGCTCTCCCTTGCCATCTGCTGTCTGGTTAAACATCGGATGATTGAATGGTATGAACTTATTGTCCATGATAGGATCAAAACCACGGATAAAGATAATGCACTTTTTGTTATCCAGCTTTCTGACTTCATCGGGTGTGAACAATTCTCTTCCTAATACATCATAGTTTCTTGAAGAACTTCCCTGTCTGCCTTTTGTCTCTCCGCTTGATTTCTTATCAATCGTACCTTTTCCAAGCAGCTCCGACACATACTTGTGCGTACTCTGCTCGTTTCCACCGAGATAGATAAACGTATCGCAGTTGCCGGGAATTGTCTCCCAGGTATCTTTGAAAAGTGCCTTTAACTGGGCAAAGTTCTGAATGATGATAATACTTGAAATCTCACGGCTTCGCATTGTCGATAACAGCGAACAGAAGTCATCTGGCAATGCGACATTCGCAAATTCATCTAACATAAATGTCACATGGATTGGCAGCCTGCCTCCGCAGTTAAAGTCCGCCTGATAGTACAATTCCTGAAATATCTGCGTATATAACATACCGATAATAAAGTTATAGGATTTATCACTATCCGGGATTACACAAAAGAGTGCTGTCTTTGTCTCCCCATCTCCGTTTACACCAATACCGATATCGGACAGATTAAGCTCATCTTTGGAGAGTAATCGTAAAACCTGCTTATTTTCAAGAAATGCAAGTCTTGAGTTGGCGCTGATGATAATGGAACGGACGGTATCTCCTGCACCTCTCATACATTTGTTGTACTGCTTTACTGCCGGATGATTGGCTCCGAGTGGGGAACTTTCCTCTAAAAACTTCATACGCACATCCAGCTTTGATGCCTTCCCCTGCTCTGTAACCTCTGCCTCTCCAAGAAGTTTAAGTACTGTCTCAAAGTTTCTCTTTGCCGGCTGTACCTCCAGCCACACATAATAAAAGATAGCCTGTAAGAACAATCCTTCCGCTTTTTCCCAGAACGGATCACTTGGTGTCGCTCCCTTTGGTGTCGTATTGCTGATAAGGTTTGTAATCAGCTTGACCACATCTGTTTCCTCTCTGATATAGGAAAACGGATTGTAACAGTCTGATTTATCCATCTCTAACAGATTAATGACTTTCAGGTTATATCCGTTATTTTTTAACATCTGCCCGCAGCTTCTAAGGATTTCTCCCTTTGGATCGGTACAGATAAAGGAACAGTTATGCGGCATCTGCATAAGATTCGGCTTTACTTCATAAAATGTTTTTCCTGCTCCGGAGCCTCCACAGATAAGGATATTTCCATTGAGCTTGAGCCTTCTGAAATCCAGCGACATCTTCACATTCTGGCTGAGTATCCGGTTGAAATTTTCATCCTTATCTGCAAGTATCTTGTTGACCTGCTTCGGATTTTCAAATCTTGCCGTACCAAATTCCTTACCCGGCATATAGTTTCTCTGACTGGTGTAATACATGACAATAGCCATCGCATAGATACCTAATGCAATGGCTACTGCTTTTACTGTATTGGAATTGTAATAGTTGGCAAAGGGAACAGCACATACTTCATTGAATCTGTCCATAAATTCATTAAATGCTATTCCCTCTATCCACGCACCATTTATCAGATAACCAAGATAACCGGCTAACACTGCACCCACAAGAATGAATATCAGTGAAGGCTTTTTCTTTGTTGTCTGCATAGGCTGCTACCTCGCTTTCTTTGTGGTAACAGTTTTCTTCTGTGTGGTCTTTTTCTGCTGCTTCTGCACTTTCTCGTAACGCTCCCTGACAGATGACTCCACCTTGTCATAGTGAGTATAAAGCTCGGTTCCTTTCTGGGTTGTCACCACACGATTCTGCTCATCGTAAAGCTTATAATCCTTGGTTGAATCAAGGAAGGTAAGCATTGTCTTTCCACCATGAATCTCCATGATGTTTTCCTTACGGAGCCATACATATCTTGCCTCTTCTCCCCATGTGCCGGGAACTCTGGTCTTAACAGCATGGTCATTCTCTTCGATAATCAGCTTCTTGCTGATAGTCACATCTGACAGGTTCGCATTCTTTGATGCTGCAACTGCCCTCATTCTCTCAGCAAGGTCCTGATAGCCTCTGACACGGTTGATAAATGCATCCTTGTCCATCATGACTGTATGGGTGCCATCCTCATTTTTGCTGCCAAGCACACCGATTGTCTCAAGCTGTCTGATAACACTTTCAGCCTGCTCACCATTGATGCTGAAATTCTCCTTGACCTGATCCACACTGATAGCTTTCTTTTCCATTGCAAACATTCCGACCTTTTCAATCAGTCCGTCAATAGCGGTATTAACCCTATCCCCTTCTATCGTGTGGCTTTTCTCGTTTCCCTGCTGTTTCTTCAAAAAATCCATCAGCTTGCCAAGTGATTTTTCATCTCCATTCTTCAGATAATCGTCAAATGTGGCAATCTTACCAAACTTGAGCTTCTGTATCATCATATTCACACGGGGAACTGCCTCTGTATGAAAGATTACCTCACTCAGTCCGTCTTTCCTGTTACAGTCCGGAAGTACCGAATACAGGATTCCATACTTCTTTGCCATCTTTTCAACCTTTTTCATATCTTCGGTATTAAACTGTAACACCTGTAAATCGCCACCCTTTAAGAGCAGCTTTCTCATGGATGTCTTGCCAAGTGACTTTTCATAATCAAGCATCCCTTTTAAGAAATCTATTGCCTTCTGCATGGCAGCTATTCCGCCACTTCCTACCTTCATGGCAATCTCAATGCCATCATAAGCAACACGGATGATCTGCACCGCTTCCTGAATCTCTTCTGCCATTATCGCACCTCCACTTTCTCTCTGACTGTTGTTTTAAGTGTTTCTGTCTCTGTAGTACGGATTTCCTCGGCTGATACATCAATACCATAAGCAGTCAAAATATCTGCCAGATGATTGATTGCTTTTTCCTCCTCGATACGGTACATTTCAAGTGCCACAAGCAGGTTTTCCACCTGTTCCACCCATGCAGGCTTCATATCATATTTAGCCCTGTATGTGACCATAATCTCGTCCGACTCAGCCTTATCCGCCGAATGTGCCAATGCTTCAATAAGAGAAATCGTATCTTCCTTGCTGCCGCTTCTGAATGCGAACTGGACAACAAAGTTTTTCTCTTCCTCTGTAAACTGATGCTCCACACCATTCATCTCTGTTACTGCTTCATTTACTACTGCTAAATTCATAAGTTCCTCCTAATCTGCCATGCTGTTTTCAAGCA
>OQVS01000187.1_pt1 | contig 37404 bp, 26 predicted proteins | sample 1691601 | NCBI WGS metagenome assembly OQVS01 (sample SAMN03418268, study PRJEB22391) | human gut metagenome | biome: human-gut; feature: organic feature; material: feces | host: Homo sapiens | place: Tanzania | collected 2013-01 | reverse complement strand
CAATGGCTGCCGGACGCAAATCGAACATTTTGCCAATGATTTGGGCTATCTCGCCATCGGTCTTGTTTACATGGCTGCGTCCATAAGTGTCCACATATATTGATATAGGCTCTGCCTTGCCTATGGCATAGCTCAGCTGTACGAGCATTTCGTCGGCCACGCCGGCAGCCACCATATTCTTGGCAATGTGTCGCGCAGCGTATGCTGCCGAGCGGTCTACCTTAGAGGGGTCTTTGCCTGAGAAGGCGCCACCGCCGTGTGCACCCTTGCCGCCATAGGTGTCTACAATAATCTTGCGCCCCGTAAGGCCCGTGTCGCCATGAGGACCGCCAATCACAAACTTGCCCGTGGGATTGACGTAGTATTTGATGTTACCCTTGTGGAAAAGGGCTTTAATTTCGGGAGTATGGACACGCTCATCTATCACACGCGGAATGAGTATCTCTTCCACATCTTTTTGTATGCGAGCCTGCATCTGGCGGTCGGCCTCCTCTTGCGAACCAGCCTCAGCAGCACTGATAAACTCGTCGTGCTGGGTGCTCACCACAATGGTGTCGATGCGTTGTGCCACATTGTTGTCGTCATACTCCACAGTCACCTGGCTCTTTGAGTCGGGACGCAAGTAGGTCATCACCTTGCCCTCGCGGCGTATTTCGGCCAGCACATACACGATGTCGTGGGCCAGCGAGAGCGGCAGCGGCATGTAAGTGTCAGTTTCGTTATTGGCATAACCAAACATCATGCCCTGGTCGCCGGCACCTTGTGCCTTGCGGTCGATGTTGTTGTCGGCCCCTTTGCGGTCCACACCGCGGTTGATGTCGGCACTCTGCTCATGAATGGCGCTGAGTATGCCACAGCTCTCTGCCTCAAACTTGTATTCAGCCTTGGTGTAGCCAATGCGTGCAATGGTGTGGCGCACCACGTTCTGCAAGTCAACGTAAGCTTCGGTCTTTACTTCTCCTGCTACAACCACTTGTCCGGTGGTCACGAGCGTTTCGCAAGCTACTTTCGAGTTGGGGTCGTATGCCAGCAACTGGTCAAGCACGGCGTCAGATATTTGGTCTGCCACCTTGTCGGGGTGTCCTTCCGACACCGATTCGGACGTAAATAAATATCCCATGATATTGTGTGAGAATAAATAGTTAAAACACAAAACAGCCTGCTTTCGCATAACGGAAACAGGCAAGGCAGAACTCAGCTAAAATGTTTTGCAATTCGCGAGGTGTGTGCGCCAGCGTTTGTAGCCCATAGCGCGCATTGCGCAGCCCGCAGCCACACATCACGAGTTTTAGCATTGTTTTTGAGAGGTTGCAAGCAGCCAAATCTGTCCTCTGTTGTTTCGCTAATAAAACTTAGTTAGTAGGGACGATCGGGCTCGAACCGATGACCTCTGCAATGTGACTGCAGCGCTCTAAACCAACTGGGCTACGCCCCTATACCAACGTTAGGTATTAAAAACGGTGCAAAAGTAACAACAATTTTTCTAACGACAAAAGAAATACAAACTTTTTTTGAAAGTCGTGCAAAAAAAACTGTTTGCAGCACCAGTCGCCGAAATGCCACAATGTGCCAGCTACCGAAACACCGCAATGTGTCAGTCGCCGGAACACCATAAAAAAAAGCGCGGAGCAGAATCCTTTAGCTGGTCTGCCCCGGCGCTTTCATATACAAACATACTAACGTCAGCAATTATTTATTCTGTATCCAACCCCCGAGCGTGTGGGGGAGGAGCTGTCAGTTGCGGAACTGCAGTCCGCCACCGTTCGCATCGATCACTATAGGCTTCTCGCGCGACACCTCTTCAGAAAGAATCTTCTTAGATAGGTCGTTGAGCACGAGTCTCTGTATGGCTCTCTTCACTGGGCGTGCTCCGAACTCAGGGTCGTAGCCTGCGTCGGCAAGATAGCCGATGGCGGCATCCGTCACGCTGAGCGTGAAGCCCTGCGGCTCCAGCATCTTCTTCACAGAGTTCATCTGCAGCCTTACCACATCGGCAATCTCGTTCTTCGTCAGCGGCAGGAACATGATAGTTTCGTCGATACGGTTCAGGAATTCCGGACGAATAGTCTTTTTCAGCATCTCCATCACTTTCTGCTTCGTGCCCTCCACGATGGTGTCGTGGTTCTGCGGCGTGAGCTTCTCGAACTCCTGCTGTATATACTGGCTTCCGAGGTTCGAGGTCATGATGATTATGGTGTTCTTGAAGTTCACCGTCCTGCCCTTGTTGTCGGTAAGCCGTCCGTCGTCGAGCACCTGCAGCAGGATATTGAACACGTCGGGATGAGCCTTCTCAATCTCGTCGAAGAGCACCACCGAGTACGGCTTGCGCCTTACAGCCTCGGTGAGTTGTCCGCCCTCGTCGTAGCCCACGTATCCTGGAGGTGCACCGATAAGGCGCGACACGCTGAATTTCTCCTGATATTCACTCATGTCGATTCGCGTCATCATCGTCTCGTCGTTGAACAGGTATTCGGCGAGGGCCTTTGCCAGCTCCGTCTTTCCCACTCCCGTGGTTCCGAGGAATATGAACGATGCTATCGGGCGCTTAGGGTCTTGCAGTCCGGCACGGCTGCGGCGCACGGCGTCGCTCACGGCGCTTATTGCCTCGTCCTGTCCGATAACCCTCCTGTGCAGTTCTTCCTCCAGATGGAGCAGCTTCTCGCGTTCGCTCTGCAGCATACGCGTCACTGGTATTCCCGTCCAGCGGCTCACCACCTCGGCAATGTCGTCGGCTGTAACTTCCTCGCGCACCATGGCTTCGGCTCCCTGCGTGTTCTTCAGCTGTTCCTGAATGCTTTTTATGTCGTCCTCCAGTGCCTTCAGGCGGCTGTAGCGTATCTCTGCCACGCGCTCGTAGTTTCCTTCCCTTTCGGCTCGTTCAGCCTCCAGCTTCAGGTTCTCCATCTGCTGCTTGTCCTCCTGAATCTTGTTCACGAGCGTTTTCTCGCCTTCCCATTTTGCTCGGTACTGCTTCTCCTGCTCCTTCAGGTCGGCAATCTCCTTGTCGAGCTGTTCTATCTTCGGCTGGTCGTTCTCGCGCTTTATTGCCTCTCGCTCGATTTCGAGCTGCTTCAGCTTTCGTGTTATCTCGTCGAGTTCCTCCGGCACGGAATCGCGCTCCATGCGCAGCTTTGCTGCCGCCTCGTCCATCAGGTCGATTGCCTTGTCGGGCAGGAAACGGTCGCTGATATACCTTTCCGACAGTTTCACGGCAGCTATGCAGGCATCGTCCTGTATACGCACCTTGTGGTGGTTCTCGTAGCGCTCCTTCAGTCCGCGCAGTATTGATATGGCGCTCATCTCGTCCGGTTCGTCCACCATCACCGTCTGGAACCTGCGCTCCAGCGCCTTGTCCTTTTCAAAATACTTCTGGTATTCGTTGAGCGTGGTGGCACCGATAGCTCTCAGTTCGCCTCTTGCCAGTGCCGGCTTCAGGATGTTTGCGGCATCCATTGCTCCCTCTCCGCCTCCGGCTCCCACGAGAGTGTGGATTTCGTCGATGAATAGGATAATCCTGCCTTCGCTTTTTGTCACTTCGTTTATCACGCTCTTCAGCCTTTCCTCAAATTCGCCTTTGTATTTTGCTCCGGCAACGAGTGCTCCCATGTCGAGCGAGTAGAGCTGCTTGTCCTTCAGGTTCTCCGGCACGTCGCCTCTGACGATTCGCTCTGCCAGTCCCTCCACGATTGCCGTCTTACCGGTTCCCGGCTCGCCTATCAGTATAGGGTTGTTCTTTGTTCTTCGCGACAGAATCTGCAGCACCCTTCTTATCTCCTCGTCGCGGCCGATTACTGGGTCAAGTTTCCCCTGGCGCGCCTGTTCCACGAGGTTCTTGGCGTATTTGTCGAGACTCTGGTAGTTCTCATCGCCGCTCTGGCTCTGCACCTTCTGTCCCTGTCGCAGTTCCTGTATGGCTTTGAGCATCTCGTTCTCCGTGCATCCGGCGTCCTTCATTATCCGGCTTGCCGTGGAGCCGTCGGTGAGCAGTGCGAGCATGATGGGTTCCACGCTGACAAACTCGTCGCCCATCTGCTGTGCCCTTGCCACGGCTTTAGTGAGCACGTTGTTTGTGTCGTTCGAGAGGTATGGCTGTCCGCCCTGCACTCTCGGCAGATGCTTGATTTCCTGGTCGGCGAGCATCTCTATCTGTGCGGCGTTCACTCCTAATTTCTGGAAGATGAAGTTTGCCACGTCCCTGGCCTTCAGCATCACTCCCTTCAGCAAGTGTACCGGTTCGATGGTCTGCTGTCCGCTCGTCTGTGCGGTGTTGATTGCCTGTTGCACAACCTCCTGCGCTTTGATTGTAAATTTGTCGAATGTCATATATTGATCTCCTTTCTTGTTTTGTTTCATAATGTTACGCCATCTGTAGAGCAAAGCGTATACCATAAGGCGTGTGGTGACAATCTGTCGCTTCTGTGTGACGATTCGGCATAATTGGATATGGAAAAAGAGCTGTTTGGCTGTCAGATGGTCAGAGTGGCTGCGGAGCGTAAATGTATATGGATTTTAACGAATTGATACATTTAAATGTTAAATCTTGATGAGGCTGACGCTCTGAGAATCGAATATTTGCGGCAAACTGAAATTTTGTGCGCAAAAATCGCAAAAGTTTCCAGTCTGCGTAAAGTAGTGTGTTTCAAAGGAATATGGATTTTGCTCTTTCGAAATACTGTAAATCTTGCTGTCATTCCTATCGAACTCTTTAACCGTTCGATAGGAACGATCGAAGAGTTTGTGATGAAAAAGTAGAGGTGCGGTATGCTTTGCGACGGGATTTTGCCTGTTTTTGTAAACGGAAACATTGCATTTTCTGTTTCCGTCCATCGGCGGCGCGGTCGGAAAACCGCGCAACCGTAGGAAACAGACAATAAGGGTATTTAATATTGTAAACAAAAATGTTTTCTGAGTGTTAATTTGTCTGGTGCCGTATGTGAACGAACCTTAATTTTTGGTCTGTTCGGCGAGCAGACTGTTTACCTTCTTGCGGAAATAATAGTAATATAGCACGGCGGCTATGGTGAGGCTGATGGGGAATGCTGCCCAGATACCCACGATGCCATAGTTGAGCCAGATGCCGAGGATATAGCTTACCGGCAGCGATACTATGAAGAAGGAGAAGAAGGATATGTACATCATCGGCTTGACGTGGGCGGTGCCGCGCAGGGCGTTGGCATACACCATCTGCATGCCGTCGCCGAACTGGTAGACCACCATCAGCAGTATCACCTGGGCACAGAGCGCAGCCACGGCATCGCTGTCGGCAAACCAGTAGCCCATCTGGTTGCGCAGCAGCAGCACTGGCACGCAGACAATGCAGCCGATGAGCAGCACGATATGGAAGCCGGATGCAGTCACGGTGCGCAGTTCCTGCAGCTCGCCCTGGCCGATATAGTAGCTCACGCGCACCGACACGGCAGACGTGATGCCATAGTAGACCATGAAGAAGAGCTGCGAGATGGTAATCATAATCTGGTGGGTGGCGAGCGCCGTGGTGCCCAGCCATCCTGCCATCACGCCCGTGAGGGCGAATGCCGATGCCTCCATTCCCATCTGCAGGGCGAGCGGCCAGCTTATCTTGTTTAGCTTGCCGAACTGCCGGCGGCAGCACGAGGCAGCGGCGGTGGCGCTGCAGAACTCGCGGTATTTCCCGGCGCGCATGAATATCGCCAGGGCTATGGCGAGCATTGCTATGCGGCTCACCATGGTGGAGATTCCGGCGCCGAGCAGTCCCAGTTCGGGCCAGGGGCCGGGGCCGTAGATGAGCAGATAGTTGCCCAGGATGTTCAGCAGGTTTGCTATCACCATTATGTACATCGAGGTCTTGGTATGGCCGATGGCGTCGAAGAACTGCTTCAGCGTGTTGAACCAGCACACGAAGGGCAGCGAAATCATGTTCACCACCATATACGGGCGCATCAGCGGCAGCAGTTCCTCCGGCTGCCCCATCAGATGGATGTTCATGTATACGGCGGCAAGCACGGCGAGCAGCAGCAGGGCGGTGGTGGTGGCGGCGAGCATTCCGTTCTTGATCATTGAACCGATCTCGGCGGTATCGCCGCGCCCGTAGAGCTGCCCGATCAGGGGCGTCAGCCCATAGCTGAAGCCGAGTGCAAACACGAGGATTATCGACATCACGGTGTTCACGAAGCTCGCGGCGGCGAGCTCGTTCACGCTGTGGTGCCCCACCATCAGCGTGTCGGCAAAACCGAGCACGATGGTGCCCACCTGGCCCACGACGAGCGGCATGCCGAGCGTGAGTAGAGTGCGGTAGTGGTAAGAGTATTTGTTGAAGTTGTATGCCATAATATATAAGTATGTACGTTTTGATAAACGTTCGGAAAAACCCTGCAAAGGTAGGCATAAATTTGCTTATGTGCAAAAAAACGGCTCATAGAGCACGCACTACGGCTAAAAGACGGCGCGAAATTTGGTTTTTTGTCGATTTAGTTGTAATTTTGCTGCGTTTTAAAACGAGAAGATTTATTTATTTGCAAGAAGAGAGACTTGCGGTGTGCGCCGGCGGCGCCATGCCGCAGGAGCGTTCTTATGTTTCCGAAACGCGGTTTCGGAATAACACAGTTATTGGATTTGGAATATGTCATCAGTAGAAATAAGAAAAGTCGAGTCGAAACGCGACTTGAAGAAGTTTATAGATTTCCGTTACGACCTTTATGCGGGCTGCGAATACGATGCACCGAACCTGTTCAGCGACGACATGAACACGCTGAGCAAGGACAAGAATGCCGCATTCGAATTCTGCGAGTCGGAATACTTCATGGCTTTCGACAAGGCGACGGGAAAGATGGTGGGGCGCGTTGCCGCCATCATCAACCATAAGGCAAACCGGAAGTGGGGCAGGGAGGATGTGCGCTTCGGGTGGATAGATTTCGTGGACGACATCAATGTGTCGCGCGCGCTGCTTGATGCCGTGGAGCAATACGGCAGGAGCAAGGGGATGACCCACGTGGTGGGACCGCTCGGGTTTACCGACATGGACCCCGAGGGAATGCTGACAAAGGGATTCGACCAGCTCGGCACGATGGCCACGATATACAACTATGCCTACTATCCGGAGCACATGGAGAGGCTCGGCGGATTCAGAAAGGACAACGACTATGTGGAGTACAAGCTCTACGTGCCGAAGGAAGTGCCGGAGAAATACTCCAAGGTGGCAAGCCTGATAGAAAAACGATACAACCTGCACGTGAAGAAACTCACGAAGAAGGATGTGTTCGAAGGAGGATACGGCAGACGGATATTCGAGATAATAAACGAGACGTTCAGCCATCTGTACGGATATTCAGAACTGTCCGACAAGCAGATAGAACAATACATCAACATGTATTTCCCGCTTGCCGACCTGAACCTCATCACCGCGATAGAAGACTGGAACGACGGCCACAAGCTGGTGGGCATCGGCATCACCATACCCTCGCTCACAAGGGCACTGCAGAAATGCCGGCGCGGCAGGCTCACGCCGTTCGGATGGTGGCACGTGCTGAGAGCGCTGAAGTTCCACAAGACAAAGGTGGTGGACCTGCTGCTCATCGGCATACTGCCCGAATACCGCGCCAAGGGGGCGAACTCGCTGCTCTTTGCCGACCTCATTCCGCGCTACGTGGAATACGGATTCGAATGGGGAGAGACACACGTGGAGATGGAGACGAACGATAAGGTGCAGAGCCAGTGGCAGTATCTCGACTGCGAGAACCACAAACGCCGGCGCTGCTACATAAAAGAGATAAAGTAGAGGAGAAAAGGGAGAAACAAAAGAATATGAGCGACAACAACATAGAGACGGCCCCGCAAGAGGAACAAGTGCAATATACCGACGACAGCATACGACACCTGTCGGACATGGAACACATACGCACGCGCCCCGGAATGTATATCGGCAGGCTGGGCGACGGCTCCATACCCGAAGACGGCATCTACGTGCTGCTCAAGGAAGTGGTGGACAACTCCATCGACGAATTCCGCATGAACCAGGGCAAGCGCATAGAGGTGGACGTGGACGAACATCTGCGCGTCAGCGTGCGCGACTACGGACGAGGCATTCCGCAGGGAAAACTCGTGGAGGCAGTGAGCATGCTGAACACGGGAGGAAAATATGACTCCAAGGCGTTCAAGAAAAGCGTGGGACTGAACGGAGTGGGCATAAAGGCAGTGAACGCGCTGAGCCTGAACTTCGAGGTGAGGTCGTACCGCGACGGAAAGGTGAGAGAGCTGAAGTTCGAGAAAGGAGAGATAAAATCCGACCAGACCGCCGACACGCAGGACGAGAACGGAACATACATATACTTCGAGCCGGACGCGACACTCTTCAAGAACTACTCCTTCCACGACGACATAGTGGAGGAGATGCTGCGCAACTACACCTATCTGAACACGGGGCTCGCCATAATGTACAACGGCAGGCGGATACTGAGCCGCAACGGACTCGCCGACCTGCTGAAGGATACCATGACCACCGACCCGCTCTATCCGATAGTACACCTCAAGGGCGACGACATAGAAATAGCATTCACGCACACCAACCAGTATGGCGAAGAGTACCACTCGTTCGTGAACGGACAGCACACCACGCAGGGAGGTACGCACCAGAGCGCATTCAAGGAGCACATAGCAAAGACGATGAAGGAGTTCTACAACAAGAACTACGAATACACCGACATACGCAACGGACTGGTGGCGGCGATTGCCATCAACGTGGAGGAACCGATGTTCGAGAGCCAGACGAAAATCAAACTCGGTTCGCTCACGATGAGTCCGGACGGAGTGAGCGTGAACAAATACGTGGGCGACTTCATCAAGACCGAAGTGGACAACTTCATGCACCGCAACGCCGACATAGCTGAAGAGATACAGCAGAAGATACAGACCAGCGAACGGGAGCGCAAGGCTATGGCTGGAGTGGCGAAGATTGCACGCGAAAGGGCTAAGAAGGCAAACCTGCACAACAGAAAGCTGCGCGACTGCCGCATACACTTCAGCGATGTGAAGAACGACCGCAAGGAGGAGAGCGCACTGTTCATCACCGAGGGAGACTCGGCAAGCGGAAGTATCACGAAGAGTCGCGACGTGAACACGCAGGCAGTGTTCTCGCTGCGCGGAAAACCGCTCAACTCATACGGGCTTACAAAAAAAGTGGTGTATGAGAACGAAGAGTTCAACCTGCTGCAGGCGGCGCTCGACATTGAGGACGGACTCGATACGCTGCGATACAACAAGGTGATCGTTGCCACGGATGCCGATGTGGACGGTATGCACATACGTCTGCTCATCATTACCTTCTTCCTGCAGTTCTTCCCCGACTTGATAAAGAAGGGACACGTGTATGTGCTGCAGACACCGCTATTCCGCGTGCGAAACAGAAAGACAAAGATAAAGAACAAGGAGGTGAAGGCTGCCGCAACGGGAAAGGGCGACTTCGTGACGCGCTACTGCTACAGCGAGGAAGAACGCCTCAGCGCGATAGCCGAACTTGCTCCAGACCCGGAGATAACGAGATTTAAGGGACTGGGAGAGATTAGTCCCGACGAATTCAAGAACTTCATCGGTCCCGACATACGTCTGGAACAGGTCACGCTGCACAAGACAGACCAGGTGAAGAAACTGCTCGAATACTATATGGGAAAGAATACCCCCGAAAGGCAGAACTTCATCATCAACAACCTGGTGATAGAGGAAGACAAACCGGAAGAAGACGAGCAGTTCAGTGATTAGTTGATGGCTGTCGGCGGTTGGCCGTAATTGACTGTTGTTCGAGTGATGGCTGATATCTGTATTATGGGTGACGGCTGACAATTGTATTACTGGTGATTGCCTGAACTTGCATTTTTATTTAGACTTGAGATTATGAAACATATAGGAAAGACAATACTTGTGGCGCTGATGCTCATGATGGGCATAGCCGAGGCTTCGGCACAGCTGAGAGTGAGGGGAGGCGAAGACAGCCCGATGTATAAGCTTCAGCTCGCCGAGATGCTCGTGAACAACTTCTACGTGGACTCCGTGGACGAAAGCAAGCTTGTGGAGGATGCCATACGCGGAATGCTTGAAAAGCTCGACCCGCACTCCTCGTACACCAATGCCAAGGAGACAAAGGAGATGAACGAATCGCTCCAGGGTAATTTCGACGGCATCGGTGTGCAGTTCAATATGGTGGAAGACACGCTGCTCGTCATACAGACCATAGCCAAGGGACCGTCGGAAAAGGCGGGCATCGTGGCTGGCGACCGCATCGTGGCGGTAAACGATACGGCAATAGCCGGAGTGAAGATGCCGCGCGACAAGATTATGACACGGCTGCGCGGACCAAAGGGAACGGTGGTGAAACTGTCGGTGGTTAGGCGCGACGTGAAGGACACGCTGGTGTTCAACGTGAAGCGCGACAAAATCCCCGTGAAGAGCCTCGATGCCTCGTATATGATCCGACCGGGAGTGGGCTACATCCGGATAGGCAGTTTCGGCGCAACCACATACGGCGAGTTTATGGCGGCATTCGACAAACTGAAGAATCAGGGAATGCAGAACCTGCTGCTCGACCTGCAGGACAACGGAGGCGGATACCTACAGGCTGCCGTGAAGATAGCAAACGAGTTCCTGCCGAAGGACGACGTGATTGTGTACGCCAGCGGACTGCGCTCGCCGCGTGCCGACTATAAGGCAAACGGCTCGGGCAGACTGCTCGACGGAAAGGTAGTGGTGCTTGTGAACGACTTTACGGCATCTGCCGCAGAAATCGTGTCGGGAGCCTTGCAGGACAACGACCGTGGCGAGGTGGTAGGACGGCGCACGTTCGGAAAGGGACTCGTGCAGCGCCCATTCGATATGCCCGACGGCTCGATGATACGCCTTACGATTGCACACTATTACACTCCATCAGGACGCTGCATACAGAAGCCATACAAGAAGGGCGACGCGAAGGACTATTACAAGGACTTCGAAAACCGTCTGAAGCGCGGCGAACTGATGAATGCCGACAGCATACACTTTGCCGATTCGCTCAAGTTCTACACCCTGCGCAAGCACCGCACCGTATATGGAGGCGGTGGTATCATGCCCGACTATTTCGTGCCGCTCGACACCACTACCTATACGCCGTATCATCGCCAGCTCGTGGCGAAGGGCATTGTGAACGAGACCGTGTTGCGATATATCGACAACAACCGCAAGATGCTGAAGAAGCAATACACCTCGTTCGATGAATTCCGCAGGGCATTCATTGTGCCGCAATCGCTGCTCGGCGACATCCGCAAGGTGGCAGAGAAGAAAAGCGTGAAACCGAAAGACGAGGATGAGCGCAAGCAGACTGTGCCTTACCTGTCAAACCAGCTGAAGGCTCTCGTGGCACGCGACCTCTGGGATATGGACGAATATTTCCAGATTATAAACGAAACGAGCGACATCGTGAAGAAGGGATTGGAAAGATTGCAAAGTCTGTAATAGGGTATTTGCTGTAATAGAGCATATCCTGTAATGGAGAAGATTCAGTATGGGGTATATCCTGTAATGGAGAAGATTCAGTATAGAGTATATCCTGTAATGGAGAAGATTCTGTAATAAGGTTTCTGTAATGCAGATAGTACAACAGATTTCTATAGTAGCGCTGCTGCTGTAATAGGAACTACGGAATGGAGAGATTGAAGAATAGAAAAATACAGAACAAGCAAATGGCTGTATCAGCAAGGCATAAAGCCTGTTTGATACAGCCATTATTGTTTGTTGCTTAATTGATATGTTCTGTTGCTAATCCATGGATTTGACGTGATAACAACAGAAAATCCACGGATGCACGGAATAGCCGTGCCGCGACTGAACCTTCGATTAGAAGTTGTAGATAACGCCGAACTTCAGGTCGTTGGTGCTGAAGTCGAAGCCGAATCCCTTCTCGCCGTAAGGACGGGCAACTGCATTGTCGTCGTTGTCGCGGTATCCGAAGAAACCGAGAGAAGCGATGAAGTCAACGTTCTTTGCGAGGCTTACCTTAACGCCTGGCTTGATACCAATTTCCCAAGAGTTGTAAGACTCGTCGCTGTCGTTGTCCTTATACTTTACACTGTAAGTGTTGAAACCGAAGCCGCCGTCGAAAATCAGAGCAACCGGACCTACCTTTCCGGCAGTGTAGCGTGCGAATGGAGCAACGCCTACGCCGTTTGTCTTCCAACCCTTCTTATAGTCGTGCTCGTAACCGATTTCAATACCGAGTGCCCACTCGTTGTTAAGGTTGTAACCAATCTGTGGAGCTACATTGAATGTTGTGTGGTTGTCGTCTGTATTACGCCAGAAACCAACTTCACCACCTACGAAAACCTGTGCGCTGGCTGCTACTGTCATAACAAGTGCAACCAAAGTGAGATAAAATTTCTTCATTTTTTTTTCGTTTTTTTTGTTCAAAATACTGTTGTTATCTTTTCTTTTCGATTGCAAAGGAAAGCATTTATAATGAAAAACAAACTTTTTGTATATAAAATTTCTCTTAGTTAGGTGATTTTTACGAATAATGTGGAATAAAAGGACAATAGGTGTAAACGCCGAGTGTCGTTTTGATTATACATCTTCTTCTTTCACGAACCATCCGTTGCATTTGATGTATTCATACCCGATGCGGCAGCGCAGGCATTCCCTTCGGTCGCAGTATTCCTTCTTCAGTTGCACGATGGCCTGGCTGTCGGCTGCCGTGCGGATGTCCATGCCGCACTCCTGCCACATCCTTACGATGCTGTTGTCTTCCGCCTTCAGTTCTTCGAGCAGTAGGAAGGCGCGGTCGCAGAGCTTCTCGTCGTTGCGGTATCTGCCGTAGGCGAAGAGCAGGGGTACCACAGTGTTGAGTATTACCACGTCTATCGACTGCCGCGAGAGTTTCTTTTCCGATTTCTTGCTTTCGCTGCCGAACGAGTAGTGGGTCTCCCAGTATGGAGTGACGCGTATGCTGAACAGCTCCTGCAGTTCCTCTATTGTGCGGCATTCTATGAGCTGGCTCAGGCTTGCGCGGCGGTTGTAGTATAGGTTTGCAAGCTGCGAGATGCGTATGTTGGGGAAGTTCTGCGGCCGCAGGCGGAGGAATTTCCAGGCGAGGGGGTCCATTGCCGCCAGGTTGAACTTCTTCGACAGATAGGCGTATTCGGCTTTCAGCCTGCCGTAGTAGCTGTCGGCAAGTGCTTCATCGCGGTGCCGCTGCGGTATGGTGCTGATGTCGAGCAGTCCTGCCTGCCCCATGAATATTGCCTCAATCTGGAAAATGTCGTCGCGGTGGTGCGCCGCGCTCTGCAGTGATAGCACGTTTGCCCACAGCTCGAAGGCGTCGCCGTTCACGCCGAAGCCGAAGTTGCGTGCCAGAGTGGCGAAGCATGCGTCCTCCCATGAGCCGTTGCGCTCTTCCACGCGCTTCATTATTGCGTTGGTCTTCTGCTCCAGGCGTTCTGCCTGCAGCGCGCTCATCCAGCTGTGGAGCATAAGCTGCGACAGTTGCGGCACAATGGCGTGGCATGGCGGAAACTTGTCTTCGCGCAGCAGCTGTGCGTAGTTGCGGCGCACGTAGTCGGGGATTTCCATACACAGTTGCCTCACTTCTTCGCCCTTGCTCGTCTTCACGCCTATGTCGCTTATTGCCACCACGTGCAGAATCACGTTGTCGTATGCCTCGTCCTGGTCGTGTCCGTGCATCACCCAGTCGGATGCGCGGTAGTGGATTTCCACGTTGCCCACCCACGTCATGTCTCCAATCTTGACCTTGGCGTTGAAGAAGTCGGGTCCGGCATTATGGTTTTGCAGTCCGGGGTCGATTATTTCCACCCTCTCCCCGCCGTCGGTGGCAAGTTGGTGCAGCGGATATAGCCTGTGCTTCCAGATGTAATGCAGAAGAATCTCCATAGTATTTTATTCTTTATTGTGGTTCTGTTCCGACTGCGAAGGTACATAAAAGAAGTCAGTAAATCCCCTTGCGGAGAAGAAAAATGTGTTGCGGCACAAGTTTTTTTGCTGTTCTGAAAGATAAAAACGGCAAATGATGCCCATTCTGAAAATTAAAGTGTATATTTGCATCCATATTTTAGAAGCAAAAGCAATGACTTATTCGATTGAAAAAGTAACAACATTGATAGGGGCGCACCGTTATGGGGAGCAGAGCGCGACCATTGGTTTCCTGCTCACCGACAGCCGCTCGCTGTGTTTCCCCGAGGAGACACTGTTCTTTGCGATAAAGTCTGTGCGCAACGACGGGCACAACTTTATCCCTGACCTCTACCGCCGTGGAGTGAGAAACTTTGTGGTGGCAACCGTTCCGGCAGACCGTTCTGCGCTTTATCCCGACGCCAATTTCCTGAAGGTGATAAGTCCGCTTGAGGCTCTGCAGCGTCTTGCTGAGCGGCACCGCGACGAATTCAGCATCCCCGTGGTGGGCATCACGGGCAGCAACGGCAAGACCATAGTGAAGGAATGGCTCTTCCAGCTGCTCTCGCCCTCGTTCACCGTCACCCGCAGTCCGCGCAGCTACAACTCCCAGATAGGAGTGCCGCTGTCCGTATGGCTCATGTCGGAGCAGACGCAGGTGGGTGTCTTTGAGGCGGGCATAAGCCAGCCGGGCGAGATGCTCGCCCTGCGCGACATAATCCAGCCCACCATCGCCGCAATAACGAACATCGGCACTGCCCACCAGGAGAACTTCGCGTCGGTGCAGCAGAAGGTGGACGAGAAGCTGAAGCTCTTCCACGACGCGCACACCATCATTTATCCAGCCGACAGCCGAGAGATTGCCGATGGTGTGGAGCGCGGAGCTTTCAGCGGCGAGCACATAGGGTGGTCGAAGACCGACCCTGCCGCCCCCCTATATATAAAAGGTATAGAGAAGGCAGACGACAGCACAACCGTGACCTACATCTACAAGCACGGTGCGGAGCACAGCTACACGCTGCCTTTCATCGACGAGGCATCGGTGGAGAACTCCATCACCTGTGCTGCACTCGCCCTCTCGCTGGGCATCAGCGCTGAGCAGCTTGCCGGGCGCATGGCCGGCATCGAGGCGGTGGCAATGAGACTCGAAGTGAAGCAGGGGCAGCACGGCTGCACGCTCATCAACGACTCCTACAACTCCGACATCAATTCGCTCGACATAGCCCTCGACTTCATCAGCCGCCGTCCCGACCACAAAGGCCGTAGGCGCACGCTCATCCTGAGTGATATACTGCAGAGCGGAATCCCTGCCGGGCAGCTCTATGCCGAGGTGTCAGACCTCTGCCAGAAGCGCGGAGTGGAGAAATTCATCGGCGTGGGCAAGTGCCTCTGCGGACAGAAAGATCAGATAAGAGTGGGTGAGAAGTATTTCTTCGCCGATACCGTGTCGTTCATCGCCAGCGACGTGTTCCGCTCCTTGCGCGACGAGGTGATACTGATAAAGGGAGCGCGAGAGTTCGGTTTCGACCACGTGAGCGAACTGCTGGAGCAGAAGGTACACGAAACGATACTTGAGGTGAACCTCCGCGCCCTCGTGGACAACCTCAACTTCTACCGCTCGTTCATGAAACCCGAAACAAAGCTCGTGGCTATGGTCAAGGCGAATGCCTATGGCGCAGGAGCCGTGGAAGTGGCGAAGACGCTGCAGGACCACCGCATCAGCTATCTTGCCGTGGCTGTTGCCGACGAGGGGGTGACGCTGCGCAAGAACGGCATCACTAGCAACATCATGATCATGAACCCTGAGATGACGGCTTTCAAGACGATGTTCGACTACGACCTCGAGCCCGAAGTCTACAGCTTCCGTCTGCTCGACGCCCTTGTGAAGGCGGCGCAGCGCGAGGGAATATCCAACTATCCCGTACACATAAAGCTCGACACCGGCATGCACCGTCTCGGCTTCAACCCGCGCACCGATATGGACGAGCTGATAGACCGCCTGCAGAACCAGAACGCGATAATCCCGCGCTCCGTGTTCTCCCATTTCGTAGGGTCTGACAGCGACGACTTCGATGCTTTCTCCCAGATGCAGTTCCAGCTCTTCGACGAGGCGAGCCGCAAGCTCCAGGCTGCCTTCCCCCACAAGATTCTGCGTCATATCGACAATTCTGCCGGTATAGAGCATTTCCCCGAGCGCCAGCTCGACATGTGTCGGCTGGGACTTGGCCTCTACGGCATCGACAGCCGCGACAACCGCATACTGAACAACGTGAGCACGCTGAAGACCACCATCCTGCAGTTGCGCGACGTGCCGAAGGAGGAAACCGTGGGCTACAGCCGCAAGGGGCACCTGGCGCGCGACAGCCGCATAGCCGCCATACCGATAGGATATGCCGACGGGCTGAACCGCCGCCTTGGGCGCGGCAACTGCTATTGCCTCGTGAACGGGCAGAAGGCACCCTACGTGGGCAACATCTGCATGGACGTGGCGATGATCGACGTGACGGGAATTCCATGCCGCGAGGGCGACAGCGTGGAAATCTTCGGCGACCACTTGCCGGTGACAGTGCTTTCCGACGTGCTCGGCACCATCCCCTACGAGGTGCTCACCAGCGTGAGCGACCGCGTGAAGAGGGTGTATTATCAGGATTAGCAGCCGGATAATGCTGTATTTTCGTCGTTTTCCGCTCGCAAGTGCGCGAAATACCGAAAAATATGCTATCTTTGCAAATTGGGAAAGCTGCCTTTGCTAATCGGAAGGTTCAGCCTTTGCAAATCGGAATATGCAGACCAAGCAAAACGGATGCGAATTATTAATTTTATTTTTATAATAAATGGCTACTATACAAACTACTAAAATGTCCAACTTCCGTTGGGTAATCTGTGCGTTGCTCTTCTTGGCGACCACTGTGAACTACATGGACCGCCAGGTCCTCTCATTGACATGGAAAGACTTCATCGCCCCGGAATTCCACTGGACCGATGACGACTACGGTACGATAACCGGATGGTTTTCCATCTTCTATGCCGTGTGCAACCTCTTTGCCGGAAAATTCGTCGACTGGATGGGAACCAAGAAAGGATATCTCATCGCCATCTTCGTATGGTCCACGGGTGCCGTGCTCCACGCCCTCTGCGGCGAGGCGGCAATGTTCATCGAGGGCTACGACTCCATCGAGTCGCTGCGCATGGTGCAGGCCGGCTCGGATGCAGCCGTGGCGATAGCCACAGTCAGCGTGTGGCTGTTCCTCTCCTGCCGTCTGGTGCTTGCAGCCGGCGAGGCAGGCAACTTCCCTGCCGCTGTCAAGGTTACGGCAGAATACTTCCCGAAGAAAGACCGCGCCTTCGCCACATCCATCTTCAACAGCGGTGCGTCGGTCGGCGCCCTTGCTGCTCCAGCCACAATCCCCCTGCTTGCCAACGCGTGGGGATGGGAGATGGCATTCGTGATCATCGGTGTGCTGGGCTATGTGTGGATGGGCCTGTGGATATGGCTCTACGACAAACCGCGCAGCAGCAAGTTCACGAACAAGGCTGAGCTTACATACATCGAGCAGGACGAGGACGAAGAGGCAGAGGCTGCCGCTACGGCTTCCGCCGCCACCGAGGAGAAGACCATCGGCTTCCTCAAGTGCTTCACCTTCCCTCAGACATGGTCGTTCATCGTGGGCAAGTTCATGACCGACGGTGTCTGGTGGTTCTTCCTGTTCTGGGCGCCGGCATATTTCTCCGATGTATACGGCTACAAGTCGGACAGCGCCATGGCCATCGCCCTCATCTTCACGCTTTATGCCATCGTGACTGTGCTCAGCATCGGCGGCGGCTACCTGCCCACATACTTCGTCGACAAGAAGGGCATGAACCCCTATATCGGCCGTATGCGCGCCATGCTCATCTTCGCCTGCTTCCCGCTGCTCGGACTCATCGCTCAGCCGATGGGTGAAATCAGCGCATGGTGGGTGGCAATCATCATCGGTATACTTGGAGCCGGCCACCAGGCATGGTCGGCAAACCTCTATTCCACAATCGGCGACATGTTCCCCAAGTCGACCATCGCCACCATCACCGGCATCGGAGCCATGGCAGGCGGTGTAGGCTCGTTCCTCATCAACAAGGGTTCGGGTATGCTCTTCACCTATGCCGAGAACGCCGAGGCATTCAGCTTCATGGGCTTCGACGGCAAGAAAGGCGGCTACATGATCGTGTTCTGCATCTGTGCCGTGGCTTACCTCATCGGCTGGATCATCATGAAGATACTCGTGCCGAAGTACAAGCCAATCGTAATAGAATAATTCCGGAACCATAATTCATGGGGCATACCGGTGTATGCCCGCCCGGAAAACAAAGAACCGGATATTCCTGTCTGCCCGGCAGGGATATCCGGCTCTTTGCGTCATGCCTCCGGGCGCAAGCCTTATGAGTGGGGCAGGATGGCGGGCTGTTTTGCGAAAAAGAGGGGGTGTTTCCTGTAAATGCCCCGTTTGTGCAGCGTAAATGCCATGTTTGTGCATAGTAAACGCCCCACTTGCGGCATGCAGGTGGGGCGTTTTAGAATTTCGTCGGCAGCTTTGCTGATGGCGCACGGTGCAGCGCGGTGCTGCCTGCTGCCGTCAGATGGTGGAAAGGATGCACGCCGCAATGATGAGTGCGGCAAACACCGACAGCACGGCAAACAGTATTTTCCCGATCATCTTCCGTCTTTTTATCGACAGCAGACTCTGCCGCTTGAAGATTTCCGACGTGTCCGGCTCGTGCCGGCGGCTATACGAATGATGGTGGTGATGATGCCTGCCGCTGCCGCTTTGATGTTCATTGTTGTTCATTCCCATATGTTTTAGTAATTCTTCTATTGAATGTCCTGTTTCTTCTGTTTCTCTTGCGCAGGCAGGGGGTCTGTCCTGCAAAATAGTTATGTTCTGCAAAGATATGAAAAAAACGCCGTATAATCGGGGGGGGTAAATGGTGATTAACATTATTTTATACATAAAGTCAGCCCGGCGGCATATTTTGTATCTGAATGTTTTGCATACGGCGCTTTTGCTTGGTCTTTTCCCTGTCGGCGGCAGTGCCGGCGGTGGCTTGCGGCAGTGCGCCGCCCTTGTTCCGTAGCACGGAATCTTGCCCCGCGGAACTGCAAAAACACGCGAGCTTGTTTTGTATTGTCTGTGATTTGCGCTATCTTTGCAGGCTGAAATCTGAGTACAGTTCATTTATGAGGAAACTATTCTACCTTTAAGTATAATGGAACAAGAAAACATATACACGTTTGATGAAGCGTACCGCGCTTCGCTTGAATATTTCGATGGCGATGAGCTTGCCGCCAGAGTATGGGCTAACAAGTATGCTCTGAAAGACAGCTTCGGGCGCATCTACGAGAAGACGCCCGCCGACATGCACCGCCGCATAGCCAGGGAGATTGTGCGCATAGAGAACAAATACCGCAATCCGCTCTCCGAGGACGAGGTGTTCCATCTGCTGGACCACTTCCGCTACATTGTGCCGGCAGGCAGTCCGATGACCGGCATCGGCAACCACCACCAGGTGGCTTCGCTCTCCAACTGCTTCGTGATAGGGCTCGACGGCGACGCCGATTCCTACGGAGCCGTGATGCTCATGGACGAGGAGCAGGTGCAGCTGATGAAGCGCCGTGGCGGAGTGGGGCACGACCTATCGCAGCTCCGGCCCAAGGGGTCGCCCGTGAACAATTCCGCGCTCACCTCCACGGGTGTGGTGCCGTTTATGGAGCGCTACAGCAATTCCACGCGCGAGGTGGCACAGGACGGGCGCCGCGGCGCACTCATGCTATCGATAAGCATCAAGCATCCAGATAGCGAGGCGTTCATCGACGCCAAGATGCAGGAAGGCAAGATTACGGGAGCCAACGTTTCGGTGAAGCTCGACGATGAATTCATGCAGTGTGCTGTGGAGGGGAAGGAATACACACAGCAGTTCCCCGTCCATGGCAGCAACCCGCTTGTTGAACAGAAGACCGATGCCAAACGCCTGTGGGAGAAGATTGTGCACAACGCATGGAAGAGTGCCGAACCGGGTGTGCTCTTCTGGGACACCATACTCCGGGAAAGCATACCCGACTGCTATGCCGACCTGGGATTCCGCACGGTTTCCACAAACCCCTGCGGCGAGATTCCGCTCTGCCCATACGACTCCTGCCGTCTGCTCTCGATAAACCTCTATTCATACGTGGAGAACCCCTTCACGCCCGAGGCACGCTTCGATTTCGACCTCTTCCGCAAGCATGTGCGCATAGCGCAGCGCATAATGGACGACATCGTGGACATGGAGCTGGAGAAGATTGACCAGATAATAGAAAAGGTGAAGAGCGACCCGCAGGCCGACGACGTGAAGTATACCGAGCTGCACCTGTGGGAGAAAATCAAGCGCAAGAGCGGAATGGGACGCCGTACGGGAGTGGGCATCACTGCCGAGGGCGACATGATAGCCGCGATGAACCTGCGCTACGGCACACAGGAGGCAACCGACTTCTCCGTAGAGGTACACAAGACACTGGCGCTCGCCGCCTACCGCTCGTCGGTGGAGATGGCTGCCGAGCGCGGGGCATTCCAGGTGTTCAGTGCGGAGAGGGAGAAGAACAACCCCTTCATTCTGCGACTGAAGGATGCCGACCCGCAGCTGTACGAGGACATGGTGAAGCACGGCAGGCGCAACATTGCCTGTCTCACCATCGCGCCTACGGGAACCACGAGCCTCATGACACAGACCACCAGTGGCATCGAACCCGTGTTCATGCCCGTATACAAGCGCCGCCGCAAGGTGAATCCGAACGATACCGACGTGCACGTCGACTTCCGCGACGAGTCGGGCGATTCGTTCGAGGAGTTCATCGTGTTCCACCACAAATTCCTCACGTGGATGAAAATCAACGGCTACGACACCGAAAAACGCTACACGCAGGAGGAACTCGACGAGCTGGTTGCCAAGTCGCCTTACTACAAGGCCACGGCAAACGACGTGGACTGGCTCATGAAGGTGCGTATGCAGGGAGCCATACAGAAGTGGGTGGACCACAGCATCAGCGTGACAATCAATCTGCCGAACAACGTGGACGAGCAGCTCGTAAACCGCCTCTACGTGGAGGCGTGGCGCTCCGGATGCAAGGGATGCACCGTATACCGCGACGGTTCGCGCTCGGGAGTGATGATTGCCGTGGAGAAGAAAGACAAGAAGAAGGCTGAGACGGAGCACATACACGTGTGCGAGCCGCCGCAGGTGACGGAGGTACGGCCGAAGGAGCTGGCGTGCGACGTGGTGCGATTCCAGAACAACAAGGAGAAGTGGGTGGCTTTCGTGGGACTGCTCGACGGCTATCCCTACGAGATATTCACCGGACTGCAGGACGACGAGGAGGGTATCTCCCTGCCCAAGACCATCACGAAGGGGAAAATCATAAAGAAAACCGACGAGAACGGCAAGAAGCGCTACGACTTCCAGTTCGAGAACAAGCGCGGCTACAAGACCACAGTGGAGGGACTGAGCGAGAAATTCAACCCCGAATACTGGAACTACGCCAAGCTTATCTCCGGCGTCCTGCGCTACCGCATGCCTATCGCCAACGTGATAAAGCTCGTAGGCTCGCTGCAGATGAACAGCCAGAGTATAAACACGTGGAAGATAGGAGTGGAGCGCGCACTCAAGAAATACATCACCGACGGCACCGAAGCGAAGGGACAGAAATGCCCCGTGTGCGGACAGGAAACCCTCGTATACCAGGAGGGATGCCTGATATGCAAGAACTGCGGTTCGTCGAGATGCGGATAGCGTCTCGTGCTGCCGTTGGGCGCGGACCCGCGCCACACGGCGGCGGATGCACATCTGCATACATATAATAAGGTAAACCGTAAAGGCCAGGAAAAGATATGGAATTGGAATCAGGACATATATTTATAGATAATATGCGGTTCCATGCGCGCCACGGCGTGCTGGAGCAGGAGAGGCTCACGGGGGGCGACTTCGTAGTGTCTCTCTCCGCGCGTTATCCGCTTGCCGCAGCAGCGCAGAGCGACGACGTGGCAGACACGCTCAACTATGCCGAGGCTTACGCCATAGTGAAGCGCGAGATGCAGACACCCTCGAGGCTCATAGAGCACGTGGCAGGAAGAATAGGCGAAAGCCTTCTGCGGACAATGCCGCGGATAGAGGAACTCACCGTGGAAGTGAGGAAGCAGAACCCGCCAATGGGGGCAGACTGCGACGGGGCAGGAGTGCGCCTGCACTGGAAAAACAAGCAGCACGGTAGATAGAGAACATTCCGAAATTCGTGTTTTGTGGGAATATTGGCGCAAAAAACACCACAAAAACAGAGATTTGTTGTGACAAGACAAAACTTATAACTAAATTTGCAGCAGTGATAAGACAAAACGAAAATACGTCGCGGAGCATCATTCTCACGCTCCTGCTCCTTGTGCTGACGGCAACAACGTATGCCGCCAGCGGATTCACATTGGTCATCGATGCCGGCCACGGAGGCCACGATGCCGGGGCTAAAGGCAGCTTCTCATACGAGAAGAACATAAACCTGCGCGTTGCGCTCGCCTTCGGCAAATACGTGGAGAAGAACTGTCCAGACGTAAAGGTGATATACACGCGCAAGACCGACGTGTTCGTACCGCTGCACAAACGCGCCGACATAGCGAACAAAAACCACGCCGACGTGTTCATATCTATCCACACCAATGCCCTGCCGGCAGGAAGGATAGCACGGGGCACGGAGACATACACCATGGGAATACGGCGGTCGAACGAGAAACTGAGTGCCGCACAGAGAGAGAACGCCGTCATTACATACGAGAACGACTACAAGCAGCACTACGAGGGCTACGACCCCAACTCGCCGGAGAGTGCCATACTGTTCGAATTCATCCACGACAAGAACATGGCAAAAAGCGTGGAGCTGGCACGGCTCGTGCAGAAAAACGTGTGTTCCACAGCATCACGCCCCAACAAGGGAGTGAAGCAGGACGTGTTCCTCGTGCTGCGTGAAACATCTATGCCGGCGTGTCTGCTCGAGCTGGGATTCATCACCACTCCCGACGAGGAGCGGCTGCTGAACGACGACACCGCTATAGACAACATTGCGCGCGGCATATACAACGCATTCGCGCAATACAAGAACGACAACCACACGGGCTTCACCGTGCCGTTCGAGGCTAAGGGCGGCAACGAGGTGAAGATTCCGAGCATCGTGCCGCCGAGCTACAAGGACGACAAGCCAGCACCAAGGGCGCAGAAGCGCGTACGCAAAGTGGAGCCGCAGCAGGAAGACAAGGCGGCGGAGACGGAGAAAAAGGCTGCCGAGACAGAGAAAAATGACGCTGAAACGGAAAAAACGGCAGATGAGGCTGTGAAGATTGTGGCTGACAACGATCGCAGACAGCAGGACGCGCCGAAGCATAATGCCGACACGCCCGTGTTCAAGGTGCAGATAATGGCGAGCGGCAGCGAGATTGCTGCCGGCAGCGCGCGCTTCAAGGGACAGACGGGGGTGGACTGCTACCGCGAAGGCGGAATGTTCAAGTATACCGTAGGCTCCTCTGTCGACTACAACGAGATCAACCGCCTGCGTCAGAGCCTTGCCGAAACATTCCCTGGATGCTTCGTCGTGGCATTCATGGGCAGCGAGAAAATCAACGTGAGCGAGGCAATAAGGATATTCAAGACGCACCGCACGCGATAAGCCGTGTCGCATTCTGCGGAATGAACCAACGCATGATGTATGTAGCCGCGTCTCATTCTTCGGGATGAACCAACGCTTTCAGCATGCAGCAGAGCCGCATACAGTGCAAAGCCGTATCGCTCTTACAAGTTAGAAAACAAAATAATAATACAGGATATGAAATACTTTACAAAAGAAGTGAGGATAGCCCTTGTGGCGATAGCAGGACTCGTGGTGCTCTTCCTTGGAATGAACTTCCTGAAGGGGCTCGACCTCTTCTCCTCCGACAGTCGCTACTACATCTCGTTCCGCGACATCAGCGGGCTGTCATCCTCGTGCCCCATCTATGCCGACGGATACAAGATTGGAGTGGTAAGAGGCATACAATACAACTACGGAGAGCATAAAGACATCATCGTAGAGGCCAACATAAACAAGGATATGCGAATACCCAAGGGTAGCAGCGCGGAAATTGTGTCCGACCTTATGGGCAACGTGAAGGTGAATATCCTGCTTGCAAACAATCCGCGTGAGCGTGTCAATCCCGGCGAAACCATTATGGGCGGAATAAACGACGGTGCCATGGGACAGGTGAAAGACATCATTCCCGTGGTGGAGAAGATGCTCCCGAAGCTCGACTCCATACTCAGCAGCGTGAATGCCCTGCTCGCCGATCCGGCGCTGACGAACTCCCTGCACAACGTGGAAACCATCACAGGCAACCTCACCGTATCGTCGCGCGAGCTCAACACGCTCCTCGGTTCGCTCAACCGCAGTGTGCCGGGACTGATGAGAAAGGCAGACGGAGTGATGGGCAATGCCCAGGAACTCACGGGCAAGCTCAGCCAGGTAGACGTGGAGGGAACGATGAGCAAGATAAACACCACGCTCAGCAACGTTCAGGCATTCACCGAGCAACTCAACAGCAACCAGGGAAGCCTCGGACTGCTGATGCGAGATCCGAACCTCTACTACAATCTGAACTCCACAATGAAGCATGCCGACTCGCTGATGATCGACCTCAAGGCGCATCCGAAGCGCTACGTTCACTTCTCCGTGTTCGGCAGGAAAGACAAGTAGCGGAGTATGCATATGCTCGTCGTTGGCTGGCGATTGCCGCAAGTCGGTTTGGGCAATGCCTGATATATGGTTTGGACAAAGCTTGATGTAGATTGGGCAATGCCTGGTGCATGGAAGCATTGCAGAGAGCGGATTCTTTTCAGAAAACATAATAAAGCCCTGTTGCCTGTGGTGCAGGGCTTTTTCATAGTTGGCTATGGCGTGTAAGAATCCGAATGATAATGATTTATGCGTTGGGACAAACCGTTTTGCCGATGAAAAAGATGCGGAAAACCCTCCCGGCAGTATCAATTATCATATTACACATTACATTTTTGTTTCAAAAAATACCATACACACATTTGTACAATTCAAATATTTTTGCGAAATTTGCAACCACTTTTCGAGGTAAGGAAGGATAACTCCCTACAGACATACTGCACATAACGTCTCGAAAACTGAAAAACCGAATATTGAAGATAACGTCGAAAGATAATAAAAATCTATAATGTCAGATATGACCGAGAATCCCAAAGCTCTATGGGACAAAAGCCTCTTGCTCATAAAAGAGAATGTCTCAGAGCAGCAGTTCAACACGTGGTTCAAGCCGATCGTCTTCGAAGCGTTCCGTCAGGACATGAAGACGCTGTTGGTGCAGGTTCCAAGTCCGTTCGTATACGAATACTTGGAAGAGAACTTCATTGACCTGCTGGGAAAGGTGCTTGCGCGCACTTTCGGTCAGGGCATACGCCTGTCATACCGCGTGGTGACCGACAAGACGAACAATCTGGCACAGGTGCTCTCGTCAGACCCGCCGGCAAGCATCAGCGACAGGCAGATGAAGCGCACGGCGAACAACCAGTCGCCAACGCCGCTCGACGCCGCACGCCCGCAGCAGATAGCCTCGCAGCTGAATCCGCACCACACCTTCGCCAACTACATCGAAGGCTCAAGCAACAAGTTGCCGCGCTCCGTGGGACAGTCGATAGCCGAGCATCCGAACACCACGCAGTTCAACCCCATGTTCATCTACGGGCCCTCCGGATGCGGCAAGACCCACCTCATCAACGCCATCGGTGTACACACCAAGCAGGTGTATCCGCAGAAGAGAGTGCTGTACATCAGTGCGCGTCTCTTCCAGGTGCAATACACCAATGCTGTGAGGAACAACACCGTGAACGATTTCATCAACTTCTATCAGACCATCGATATGCTGATAGTCGACGACATACAGGAATGGGCATCGGCAACGAAGACACAGGAAACATTCTTCCACATCTTCAACCACCTCTTCATGAATGGAAGGCGAATAATACTCGCAAGCGACCGTCCGCCAGTTGACCTCCAGGGAATGAGCGACCGAATGCTCACCCGATTCTCCATGGGTCTCATAGCCGAGCTGGAGAAGCCCAACGTGGAACTCTGCATGGACATACTGCACAATAAGGTGAAGCGCGACGGACTGCAAATACCGGAGAACGTGATGCGGTTCATAGCCGAAACAGCCAACGGCAGTGTGCGTGAGCTCGAAGGCGTGATAAACTCGCTGATGGCATACAGCATCGTATACAACAGCAACATCGACATGAGGCTTGCCGAGAGGGTGATAAAGCGTGCCGTGAAGATAGACGACAATCCGCTCACCATCGACGATATCCTCGACACGGTGTGCAACCATTTCAGCGTGACCGCGGCAGCCGTGAACGGCAGGAGCCGCAAGCGCGAATTCGTGGTGGCTCGCCAGGTGTCGATGTATCTCGCGCAGAAATACACCAAGATGCCAGCCTCGCGCATCGGAAAGCTCATCGGAGGCAGAGACCACGCCACCGTGATACACAGCTGCTCGCAGGTGGCAAAGCGCATGAAGGTGGACAAGCTGTTCACCGACGAGATAGCGAGCATAGAAAACTCGTTCAAACTCAAGCGCTGACCCGAGCCGCTGCAAGCGCAAAACATAAAAGGCTAATATCGCAATAAAGGCAATCATAAGTAAGAAGGGAAGGGGACATGCATCCGTGCGTGTTCCCTTTTTCTGTGGCGGAAAGCATTATTAACATCCTGTATGCGCCGGATTGCTGATAAAATGGCTATCTTTGCAAGACTGCAACTATGTAACGAGACATAATACATAACATATAAAGAAAACACAGATGGATTACCCCGTATATAAATATGCATTGTGCGTGTCGCTCACGCTGATGATATTCTTTGCCTGCAATTTCATTTTCGGCAGACTGCCAACCAAGGAGACGTTCAAGGTCTTCCGCAAGTCGCGCATACTGATGGGCAGTGCGCTGCTCGTGCTCTCTGCGAACTACTCAATACACTTCTTCTTCACGCCGCGCCAGTCGGACGTATACCTGACGATATTCCTCAATCTCAGCACATTTTTCCTCGCAATATGGCTCATTTGTGGCTCACTGCTGCTGCTCATCGACCACGCCTGTCTGACAAGACGGCGAATAGTGCTGAATCTTGTCGCATGGATTATATATTCGCTACTGTTCTGGTTTATCGGCTCGTCTCTTGAGTTTGGCAGACAGCAGCTGATAGCCCTTATGGCGATGTCGGCAGTTTTCATATCGTATTGCATCTGCAAGGCGATTCGAGTGCTAAAGGCATTCCATCGTATCCGCCGCAGTCTCGACGGCTATTATGCTGATAATCACTATGCTTACGTGCGATGGATGAGCGTTGTTACCCACTGGTCGGTGGTCTTCGGCACCCTCCAGGGCATCCTTGCCTTCATGCCCAGCCGCTACGTCTATTTGCTCATCATAGCGGCAATACCTTTCTATATATACATCTATATATCCTTCCGTGATTACCTCCTCTTCTATGAGGAAGTGGAGAGAGTGGCTTCGGGTGATGAGAATACGTCAGATTCGGACAATGAAAAGCCTTCTTCGCAGCAAGAGCAGCTCATTTCGGAGCATCTGGAGCAATGGATAGCCCAGCGCGGCTATACTGCCAGCGGACTCACCATTGCCGACCTTGCGCGCGATGCCGGCACCAACCGTACCTATGTGTCGGCGTATATCAACAGCCGCTACGGCATGTCGTTCCGCGAGTGGGTCAATTCGCTGCGCCTCGACTATGCCCGTCAGCTGCTTTTGGAGCGTCCCGACATGACGATAGCCGATGTGGCTCAGCAAGCAGGCTACCTCTCGCTGAGCTATTTCACAAAGACATTCACTCTCACCGAGGGCAACACCCCGGGCAGATGGCGTTGCGAGAACTGCTGACAGTCTTTGGCTAAAGTGCTGAAACCGCAACTCCAGCAATAGTCCGGCATTGTTGTATTTGTACTTTTGCTGTATAATGTTGCTTTCCGGTGTTGCTTTTTTGCTTTTACGGCAATTCTTTTTGCTATTCCGACAAAAAACCATTCCGTGCGGCGTGTGGTTCTTTCGTGTTTGAAAGATAATGCATACCTTTGTCGAAGATTTGGTTGAGGGTACATTCTTCGGCGTTGATGCCGCGGGTGTCCAGATATTCAAAAGTTTTGGTATAATTTTCTTGTAAAGCAAGAATTCGACACATTGACTATACTTGATGTTTTTAAAGAAACGTGAGTTTCGTGGAATCATTAAAGATTGATATGACAATGCTGGTTATTATAACCAAAAGTTGCGTTGTATTGCAGTAATCATTAGACCATGGAAAACCTACAGATTAAATTTATGTGTGATGTAGATTTACCCCGTGTTTTCCCTCCATTCGTGAACGGAAAGCATGGGTTTTTCTTTGTTTCCTGCATCTTTCCGTCCGCAAGCGGCATATTAACCGTTCGCTAATGTATCGTTTCCCGTCCGCAAACGGCATGTTAACCGTTCGCTAATGTATCGTTTCTCGTCCGCAAACGGCATGTTGGCAGAACGCATACACCCCGTTTGTTGTCGGCAAACGGGGTGTATGCGGTTTTTGTATGGCTTGTTGTCGCTTTTATTTCTTCGGTTCCACGTGCAGCACGATGTGGGTCTGCTTGCCGAAATGCTCCCTCAGCCGGTGTTCCACGGCAGTGGCGTGGGTGTGCGAATCCGTCAGACTCATGTTGCCGGGCATACGCAGATGCATCTCGATGGCGATGTTGTTTCCGATATGGCGCGTGCAGAGATGGTGGATGTCGCTCACTCCGGGTTCGCTTTCCGCAATCCTCACGATTTCCTTCTCCACGTCTGCCGGCAGACTCTTCTCCAGCAGTTCGCCCGAAGATGATGCAAGCAGCCCCAGTGCCGTATTCATGATGAATACGCTGACCACCACTGCCGCCACGGGGTCGAGCACTGCCCACTTGCTGCCCAGCGCGATTGCGCCGCCGATGCCCACCGCCGTGCCGATGGAGGAAAGGGCATCGCTGCGGTGATGCCAGGCGTTTGCCACCACTGCCTGCGAACCTACCTCTTCGCCAACCTTTTTCGTGAACCTGTAGGTCCACTCCTTCAGCACGATGCTTGCCAAGGCAGCCACGAGAGCCACTATTCCCGGCTGTTCCACGGTGCCGCCCTGCAGCGCGCTCCATATCTGGCGGCCGCCGTTGTAGCATATGCCTATGCCCACGGCGAGCAGTGCCATGCCGATGATAGAGGTGGCGAGCGTCTCGTATTTCCCGTGCCCGTAGTCGTGGTCCTCGTCCTGCGGCTTGGCGCTGATGCGCACGAAGGCAATCACCACGATGTCGGTCATGAAGTCCGACAGCGAGTGTACCGCGTCGGCAATCATTGCCGCCGAACCGCCGAGCACTCCTGCGGCGAACTTGGATGCCAGCAGCACCACGTTCACCACGCTTCCCATCAGTGTCGTGCGGTATATCCTGCGTTCTCTGTCTTTAGTTTCCATACTTAAATATGATTATAACACAGATGCAAAGTTATGCAATAATACCTGAAAGTAGGTATTGCGGAAGAAGAAAAAATGCGGAAATACAGCTGGAATTAAACAATTTTTGCACGCCGTGCGTGGTAAATATTCTTTCTCTGCGTGAAGAATTGCCAAATAAGAATGGCTGTTTGCCCTTATACCAATATAAATGACTACTTTTGCAGTGCAAACCGTTAAAGTGGATAATGCAAACCGTTAAAGTGGATAAATAGAAGTTATGAGTCTTATAACCTTCGTGAGAAAATGGACGCTCCTTTGCGCCCTCGTGTTCGGAACCGTGGTCTACCTTCTTTTCTCCGGCGTACCGCTGCTGCAGCCTGTGGGCGATGCTGCGGGGCCGCTGCTGGTGGGAATGGTGCCGTATGTAATCTTCGCCCTGCTCTATGTCACATTCTGCAAAATCGATATGGAGAACATGCGCCCCAGGACGTGGCATTTCTGGCTGCAGTTTATAAGGACTGCGGTTTCTGCGCTGTTTGTCCTCCTCATTTATCTTTTCGCCAGTGAGGGGTCAGACACGAAGCTCGTGCTCGAAGGATGTTTCATCTGCTTCATCTGTCCTACGGCTGCCGCTGCCGCCGTGGTTACGGAAAAGCTGGGCGGAAGCATTGCCTCGCTCACGGTGTATACGCTGATAGCCAACGTGGTGACGAGCATTATCATCCCCCTCTTTTTTCCTATGGTGGAGAAGGGGAGCGACATCACATTCCTTTTCGCCTTCCTGATGATTCTGCGCAGGGTGGTCACGGTGCTGCTGCTGCCGCTCTGCCTCGCCCTGCTCACGCGGCGCTATCTGCCCATGCTTGCCCTCAGGATAAAGGGCTACAAGAATCTTGCCTTCTATATGTGGGCGTTCAACCTGAGCATCGTGACGGGAATGACCGTACACAATATCATAGCCGCCGAGGTGGGCGGACTTACGCTCGCGCTGCTCATCATCCTGCCACTCTTCGTCACTCTTGCGCAGTTTGCCATCGGCAAATGGGTGGGCGGTTTCTATGGCGACAGAGTGAGCGCAGGCCAGGCGCTGGGACAGAAGAACACCATCGTGGGTATCTGGCTCACGGTCACATTCCTCAATCCTGTGGCTGCCGTAGCCCCCGGAGCCTACGTGTTGTGGCAGAACCTGGTGAACTCCTGGCAGATATGGTGCAAGGAGAAATATGGCTATCTGAAGTGGTGAATTATAAGAAAAAATGCGTTTTTTACTTTCAAAGTGTTGCACATTCAAATGTATTTCATTAACTTTGCAAAGTTAAACAACGAATATAGAATTAAAAAATAATGGCACATCATAATTTGGATTCATTAGACAAGAAGATTCTGAAGCTCATTGCCGAGGATGCCCGCATTCCGTTTCTTGAGGTGGCGCGTGCGTGCAACGTGAGCGGCGCGGCTATCCACCAGCGCATACAGAAGCTTACCAACCTGGGAGTGATAAAGGGCTCGAAGTTCGTTATCGATCCTGAGAAGATAGGCTATGAGACCTGTGCCTATGTGGGGCTGAACCTGAAGAATCCGGAGCACTTTGATGATGTCGTGGAGGAGCTGAGACATATACACGAGGTCGTGGAGTGCCACTACACCACGGGCGATTATGACATGTTCATAAAGATATACGCCCTGAACAACCATCATCTGCTGAACATCATCCACGACCGTCTGCAGCCTCTCGGCCTGTCGCGCAGCGAGACGATAATATCGTTCAACTCGGCCTTCAACCGCCAGTTGCCTATCGTTGATGCCCCCGTGAGCGACGACGAGGAGGATGACGACACCGATATGACGGTATTTTAACCACAGCATATTTTGGGTATTAATATAGAGGTAAAAGTTGAATTTTAGGATTAACTGGGGAAAATGAATAAGGCGCGGCACTGGTATTACGGTGTCGTGCCTTCTCTTTCTATAATGTTTCGTTGTTTCTTCCGTCTCGTTTCGTTGTTTCTTCCGTTTCGTTTCGTTGTTTCTTTCGTATTGCTTCGTTATTTCTTCTGTGTTCCGATGAACGTCACTCTGAGTGCGTGTGCGCGCCGCAGTGCCTGCTTCACGTCCATCATCGTCTGCATATCCACATCCTTGTCGGCAGAGACAGCCACCATCAGCTGCTGCGCATCGTCGGGCTGCATGCGGCTCTTGAGGCGTGCCACGCGGTCGGCAAGTTCGTCTATGCCCACGTAGCGGTTCTCCAGCTGTATGCGGTAGGCAGTGGCCGGGCTGCCGTCGGGCGTGTCGGGATTGGCGGCAGGTGTGGCGTTGCCGTTGGGCTTTCCTATATAGATATGGATGACCGATGATTTGTGCTGCAGCCTGGTCAGCTCCTTGCCCTCGGGCACACGGTATTTCACCTTCACATCGTCCTCGCGCATGTTCGTAACGATGATGAAGAAGAAGAGCACCGAGAATATCAGGTCGGGCAGCGATGCCGTGTTCAGTGCCGGCACGCGTCGTTTTTTTCGTCTGAAGTTTATCATCCTTTGTTCCTTCCTGTGCTTTTTGTTATTCGTTTTCCCCGTTCCCGTTTCTTCCTCCCGCCACGGTTTCCATCACTCTCTGCGGATATATCTTCCCCACACGGCGCTGCTGTGCTGTGTTGCAGCTGGCGTAGGGGTGGTGGAACAGGCGGCGTGCGCATTTGTCGCGCAATGCCGAATATGCGGAACTGATGGCGTCCTGTACTCCGAAGTAGTCGTCGTACCTTGAGTCGGGCTGCATCGTGATGCTCACCACGTGCGACTTGCGTTCCGGCGCACGCTCCACGAACATTTCCACTTCTTCCTGCAGCCTCTCCCGTGCCACCGGCTTGCCGTTCACCGTCAGTTTCCCGTCGGTGGCAATGCCTATTTCCATCACGTTGCGGCTGTCCACCTCGCTTGTCTGTTCCATCTTGTTCTTGTCTTCTGGCGGCAGTTGTTTAGCAATGCCCTTGTTCGAGTCCATCGACGAAATCACGAGGAAGAACACGAGCAGGATGAACGATATGTCGGCTGTCGACGTGGTGTTCAGTCCCGGCACCGAGCGTTTCTTTTGTCGTTTTATGAGCATAATGAGTCAATCGTTGAATGGTGTGTGAATATTTGGTGGGGCAGAGGGCGGTCATTTCCTTCGCCTTCTGTTCATCCCCGTCATCGAGTAGACTGTTGCGGCGGCAGCTGCAGCGAGCATGATTGCTATCGTGCTGATGAACATGTCCGTCAGTTTGAGCCAGAATCCGTCGGTAAACAGCTTGCCGTTCACGGCTATCGGCTCTGACCCTCCGAGCGCAAACGTCAGTGCGAGTGTCAGCGCGAGCATTGCAGCTGTGGCGATGGCTATTCTGCGTGCCGGTATGCCGTTCTGCGTGCCGTCGCCCCGCCGGTGCATGCGTCGCCCCCTTGCCACAGCCCATACGGCTATGCCGGCAGCGAGCGCGAGCATCGCGTAGGTGAAAACGAGCAGCACGTCGGTCAGCATCGGTGCGTTGTATTCCGGTTCGAGGGCGTAGGGTATGTTGTAGCCCACGAGATAGAACAGCACGAACACCACCGTCGCCGCGCCCACCATAATATATAGCGCGCGCGTGGAGATGCGCTCCGTTTTCCTGTTCTTGGTTTCTTTCATGTTCATCTTGCGGAGTTTTTATATTTCGTTATCGAGTCGAGCAGCGATATTGCCGACTCCTCCATCTGGCTCGTGATGTGTTCTATTTTCGAGAGTATATAGTTGTAGAACACCTGCAGCACCACTGCGGCTATGATACCGAATATGGTGGTGATGAGCGCCACCTTCATTCCGGCAGCCACGATAGTAGGACTGATGTCGCCGGCAATCTGTATCTGCTCGAACGACATCACCATGCCGATTACCGTGCCCAGGAATCCCAGCGACGGGGCGATGGCGATGAAGAGTGTGATCCAGGAGCATCCCTTCTCCAGGTTTGCCGCCTGCACGGATCCGTAGCTCGACAGGGAGCGTTCGATGCTCTCCGTGCTCTCGTCGATGCGTTCCAGTGCCTTGCTGCAGATGGCAGCCACGGGTCCGCGTGTCTCGTCGCACAACCGGCGTGCTCCCTCCACATCGCCCTGCTGCAGCCTCATGTCAATGTCGGCCATCATCTTCTTCGCGTCCACCTCGCTCAGTGTGAGATAGATAATCCGTTCGATGCAGAACGCCAGTCCGAGCACGAGCGCGAGAGCCACGAGCGACATGAATCCTGCTGACCCCTCGATGAATTTCTCCTTGATGATCTGGTGGAAGCTCATCGGTTCGTCGTCGGCCATGGCGAGCTCGTCGTCGTCGAGTGCCGCGGTGTCGGCTGCGGCAACGGCGGTTGTGGCTGCAGCCGTGTCGGCAATAGCCGTTGCCGAGTCGTTGTTCAGTGCTCCCTCTGCTGTTGCTGCGGCAAATAGCATCATTGCCGCCAAAAGTAATCTGCTGAAAAATCTTTGCATATTTCGTTTCATTTTTTTGTTTCCTTGTCGTTTCCCTACAGGCTGAAGTTTACGGGAATGCAGAAATACGTGAGGCACGGCTTGCCCTTGTCCTCGCCCGGTTTCCATTTCGGCATGGTGCGCAGCACGCGCAGCGCCTCATTTTCGAGCAGGGGGTCGGCGTGTTTCACCACTTTCAGTTCCGACACCGTGCCGTCCTTCCCCACGATGAACCCCACCTTCACCTGTCCCTGAATCCTTTTCCGCTGTGCTTCAGCCGGATAGTGCAGGTTTTTCGTAATCCATTTCATGAACTCCACCATTCCCCCCGGAAATTCCGGCAGTTTTTCCACCACTCTCAGTGCCACGGGGTTATTGTCCAGGTCGGTGGGTTGCTGTGGCAGTGCGGCTGTCTCGTCGTTGCTGTCGTCGTCGGCCTCCTTCGCTCCTCCGTCGCCTTGTTCCGCCTCTCCGTTGGTCTGGTCGAGTTTCGGTGCCACCTCCGTTTCCGTCTGCACCTCCACCTTCTTTATATTCTGTGCGATGGAGCGCGCCGCCGACTGCGGTTTCACCGCCGGAATCATGTCGTCGCGCTGCTGCGGAGTGAAGCTGATGTCCTGCACCATGTCGTCGCTGTCGAGCTCCGCCGCCTCGTCCTGCGCTCCCCCGGAGTGCCACTCCAGGGCAACGAAGAGCATAGTGAGCGCCGCTATTAGTCCGAGCAGGAATCCCGTGTTGCGGTTCGTCGTTGTGTCGATGCTGATGTATTTCTTTGCCACGATTCGTTAGTCTGTATTTGTTCCCGGCGGCAGAGCGGTGCAGCTGGGCCGTCCGCTTTCGCCGCCATATAGTTTCAGATGGCAAAGTTAATGTATTTTTTTGTTACGCTTGCCATAATTCCCGCATAAACAGTCCGTCGTCCCGATATTTTAGTAATCATTAAAACATGCCTTTCTCCGCCATTTGCATGCCTCGCGCGAGGGGACGGAAAACGGGGTCTGGAAAAACTGTAAGTAAACGACGTGTTTTTCCTTACGGTCGCTCTTGGTATCCATCGCTGTGGGTGTTGACTGTAAGCAAACCGTACCCTGTCGGTTTCAAATCATAAGTGCCCCATTTAGTACCCGTAAACGGCATGTTTGCCACACCTAAGTGCGCCATTTGCGATATCCAAGTATGCCGTTTGCGGTTCCTCTTCCTGTCAGCTGGCCGAAAAAAGCTTCCCCTAAAGCAATATAAAGCATTTTTTTTCGTTTTTCTTATCAGTAAGTCGTACCTTTGTACAAACAAAACGAATGAAGAAAACAATAATAACCATCATGCTCGCCGTGGCGGCGTTCGCGGCAAAGGCACAGGAAAGCCAGACAGAATACAACTTCCTGCGCCTGCCCGTCAGTGCCCATGCCGCGGCGTTGGGCGGCGACAACATCTCGATAATCGAAGACGACCCCTCGCTGATGTTTGCCAATCCCGCCCTGCTCGCGTCCGTTGGCGACAAGACGCTCAATCTGAACTTCATGACCTATATGGCAGGAGCCGCCACGGGCAGCGCCTCGTTCAACCGGGTGGTGGACGAGAAGGCGTCGTGGGGAGTGATGGCGCAATACATGAACTACGGAACGATGAAGGAAACCGATGCCAACAACGTGCAGACGGGCGAGTTCTCGGCACAGGAGATAGCCCTGGCAGGAGCCTTCAGCTATACGTTGGCGAAGAACCTCGTGGGAGGAATCACGGCGCGCCTCGTCAGTTCCTACATCGCCGGCTACAGTTCCATGGCGGCAGGCATCGACCTGGGACTGAACTACTACGACCCCGAGAGCGAGTGGTCCGTGTCGGCAGTGGCCAAGAACCTGGGCGGCCAGGTGAAGGCATACGACGAAGAATACGGCAAGATGCCCCTCGACCTGCAGCTGGGAGCCACGAAGCGGTTCGAGAACATGCCCTTCCGGCTCTCGCTCACGATGGTGGGGCTGAACAACTGGAACTACAGTCTGATAAACCACTTCGTTGCCGGAGTGGACCTCATGCTCGGCGACCAGTTCTATGTGGCAGGTGGCTACAACTTCCGCCGTGCCAAGGACATGAAGATAGCCGAAGGTACGGGCGACGATGCCCAGGAGAGCGCACACGGGGCAGGACTCTCCTTCGGAGCCGGACTGCAGATGGAGCGCTTCAAACTGCAGGTGGGCTACGCCAAATACCACGTGTCGTCGAGCTCCATAGTGATAAACGCCTCGTTCGCACTATAGATTACCAAACAGAAAACATAGAAAACAGATTATGGATATGAAGAAAATTGTGATAGCCATCGACGGGTTGTTTTTAGGAAGCTCTATTTTAAGCGGTACTTTCTGAATATCAGTCACTTATGACTATCAATCGAATTTATCAGTACATCGAAAACTATTGTCGGGCTATTGTCGGACATTAAAACACGAACCGAATTGTTGTCGGAACTATTGTCGAAGATATGAACCTACGAGTTGTAATACTGCCAGCTAAAGTTCTGGCGGACGGAACACATAAGATACGCATCGCGATTTCTCACAAGGGTCAGACACGTTACTTTGTGACACGCTTCGTTGTACCTTCTCCTGACAACATTGTGAACGGACAGGTGGTCGGCGTGAACAACGCATCGTATATTAACCAACAGCTGCGCATACGGATGACCAGGATATACGCCATCTGCGACAAGGCGGAGGATATGGAATACTACACCTGCTCACAGCTCGTTCAGTACATCGAGGATGCAGAAGGCAATGCCGGACCGAAAAGCATACACGATATTTGTGAAAAGTTTCTCATCATGAAGAAGAACGCCTACAAGGAAGGAACATTCAGATTATACCGTGATGCAATAACCTACTTTGAAATGTTTTTCGGCTCTGATTACCTCCTGCAGCTGCTCACATCTGCCGACCTGCATCGGTTCGAACTTTTCTTGAAAGAGAACAGAGGCTTGTCACAAACCACAATTTCTATAAAGATGCGGAATATCCACACGGTCATCAACTACGCCATACGTCAGAAATTTGTGGAGTTTGATGTCAGTCCTTATGCCGACTATGAGGATCCGCAGCCGACAAGACGCAACTGCGTCATCACATTAGAGCAATTACGAAAGGTTCGCGACATAGACTTGTCGAAAGAGCGAGGAACACAGATAGGGACTGCTCGTGACATATTCATGCTTTCATTCTACCTATGCGGCATGAACCTCCAGGATATAATGGCACAGGACTTTCGCAACAACAAAGTCAGGTTCCAGCGTATCAAGACTGAAACGAGAAAGAAACGTGTCACATACACGGAGTTTGCCATTCAGCCCGAAGCAAGGGCTATCCTTGACCGGCTGACGAAAGACGGAAAGCTGTTCATAGGGCACAAGCGCTCTTGTGGAGCATTACAACGCATTCTTTACTCCTGTCTTCCAAGGGTAGCAAAGTTATGTGGCATTGAGTC
>OQVS01000186.1_pt1 | contig 37435 bp, 29 predicted proteins | sample 1691601 | NCBI WGS metagenome assembly OQVS01 (sample SAMN03418268, study PRJEB22391) | human gut metagenome | biome: human-gut; feature: organic feature; material: feces | host: Homo sapiens | place: Tanzania | collected 2013-01 | reverse complement strand
AGGCCCAGCTTTAACCAAAGCAGACCTAGCCAGCCCAGTAGGCCCAGCTTTAACCAAAGCAGACCTAGTCAGCCCAGTAGGCCCAGCATGGGCAGCAGCAGACCCAGTCGTCCTTCAGGCGATCGCCCAGAAGGTGGCCGCAGAGGACGCAGAGACAGATAAATAATCTGTTTTAAGTGCATTGCACAAGAATACATAAAAGAGTGAGAGCAAAATACTCTCACTCTTTTATTTTTTTCTTAGAAAAATAACGAGACACTGAGACCCAGACAGACTTAAAGAGAACATAAGCAAAACAAGAAAAGGAGCCCTCATTTTTATGCCTTTATACAGACAAAATAGCAGCAAAATTATTCTCGGCGCTTTGACGGTATTTCTTTTAGCTACAGCGCCATTCGCATCTCAAGCTTCACCATATCCGGATCGTTACGCCAAACCAGCCCCTCCTAGGGCTTCGAATTCTTCGCGCCCTCCTCTTCCTCCACCAGAAGATGGCCGTGCAAACAGACCACCTTCTCCCAACGTCAGCCAACAAAAAGCCCAAAGTCACCCCGAATATCGTGTTCACGAGCGCCAAGGTTGGGATGATCGCCACCGAGAGGATTTTCGTCCACCCCACCATGATAAAAATAGATTTGAGAAACGCCCTCCGGCAAAGCCTCATGCCAAACCTCACAAGCCTAGGCACAAAGACAAAGATCGCGACATGCGACGACCTCCTAAGCACGACCAGAGGCCAGATGCGATGCGCAAGCCTCCTCAAAAGCCTGAACATGTTAAAGCGCCAAAACCGCCCCATGATAAAAAGCACAAAGATCGCCACTCTAAAAAACGCAAGTAACTGAATCACTCAAAAATAGAGTTGTCGACTGAGGCGATTCTGAGAATTTCGGAAGGAAAAAAAGTCGCATATTCTAAAATTAGAAGCGCTATTCAGCGAAGATAATTAGTAGAGCCCGCGTCCGGTTTTATACAAATTGACGCGGGCTTTGGATTGTAGTATTGCCACCCATGAATATAACTAAACTCAAACGCTTTTTCGGCGTTGCTTTTTGTTTGGGCGCCATTTCCTTAGGAATATCGACTTTGTCAACCAGTGTCATGGCCACCGACGATCAAACTCCCATACTGAAACGCACACTTCTCAGTATTGTGCAAAATGCCAAAATAGACGAAAAGACCAAGGTCGGCGTCTATGTAAAAGTGCTTGAAAATGGCAAAGTAGTCTTTTCTTCTGACGGTAATACACCGCTGGTGCCAGCCTCCAATTTAAAAGTTCTCACAACTGCCACATCTCTAAGTATGTTGGGACCCAACTATCGTTTAAAAACAGAGTTGTGCGGTCCTTTACCCAATGGCAATGGACAAATAGAAGGCAATTTATATTTGCGCGGCAGTGGCGATCCAACTACTACTCCCCCTTATGATCAACCTTGCACCGCCCCTTATTCCGAATTTATTAAAAATCTCAAAGCTGCCAACGTCAGAGAAATTACCGGTGACTTGGTAGCCGACGATTCAGTTTTTGATCGGCAACATCTCCCTCAAGGTTGGCTCGATCACTACCGTCTAGACTCATTTGCTGCTCCTGTAGGTGGACTCTCTCTCAACGGCAACCTCATTGAAGCAATAGTTTCACCCTTAGGCTGTAGCTTAGATCCGGATTGTTCCACTATGTCTATCGAAACTAAGTACGAAGGTGGTTACGATACGGCTGTCGAGCGCCCTAAAGGCAGCAACGTAGTGCAAGTGCTCGGTTCGGCACCTGGTGGCGAAGTGCGTCGTCAGATTTGTGTAGAGGATCCGCCTCTCTTCAGTATCGGCGTATTTAAAAGGATGCTTGATAAAGAAAATATTATCGTTAGAGGAAAAGTTCGTCTTATCAATCCTGCAGGCGAAGCGGCTTTTGCTAGCACTCTACCTCGTTATGGCATCCATTTTTCCTTGCCTATCTCCACTATTATTCAAGAAATAAACCATGAAAGTGACAACCTTTTTGCCGAACACCTCTATCGCTATGTAGGTCAGATGACTTCTGGCCAAGGCAGCGCCGCCAGCGGTATGCAAGCTTGCAAAAATTTCTTGCAATACAACCATATCAACACAACCAATTTAAAAATGGTTGATGGTTGCGGTCTTTCTCCAGAGAACAGAATTTCCCCCAATCAGCTAGCTAACGTTTTGGACGCTATGGATCGCAGCTACTATAGAAGTTGGTATAAAGAGAGTTTGCCTCACAGTGGGCGTGGTACTTTGCGCGGACGCTTAGGAGGTGTAGAAGTTAGAGCCAAAACCGGCACTTTAGATCACGATTCTTCTTTAACCGGCTACGTAATTACAGCTGCCGGGCAAGAGCTTATCTTTTCAGTTATTGTCAATGACGCCCCCATTTGGACGGCTGTAGATACTCAAAATAACGTAGTACAAACTTTAAGCGCCTGGGGAACGCGCTTGTAATCGCGCCAAACCAGCAAAAAAATAGCTAAGTTCCAAAAGTGATAAGTCTAAGTATTCTTAGCAAATATCTGGAACTTAGCTATTTTTCTATAATTTAATTAAGCTTTACGTTGCAATTTGTCTACGGTAGCTTTATTTAAACTTACCTCTTCAGTATGGCCACCTCTAAAAGCGCTGATAATTTCAGCAATAATGGAGACAGCTATTTCTTCAGGAGTTTCACCACCCAAATCTAAACCAATGGGGGCATGTACTCGCGCTAGCCAAGAAACATCAACACCGTCAGCCAACAAATGTTCCATAATAATGGCAGTCCGTCTGCGGCTGCCAATCATACCTATATAACCCAATTCTTTACCAATTAGACAGCGTAAGCATTCTTCATCATGTTTATGACCTCTAGTCACCAAGACAACAGCGCAATTTTTATCTAAACTAGATTCCAATTCGGCAAAGAAATTATCAAAAGGCTTCGATATTACTTTTACACCTTCGACAAAAAGGCTAGGATCAGCGTACATCTGACGATCATCATTGACAGTAACATCAAAGCCACACATTTTGCCTATAGCGGCCACAGGACGCGACACATGACCGGCTCCGGCAATATAAAGCCGCTTGGAAGGAGCGATCAATTCGGCAAATACTTCTATTTCACAACCGCCATAAGAAATAACTTTGCATAAAGCTCCTTCGTTAGCTATAACTTCTTCAGCTAAAGAGCATAAAGCAACCGACAACTCCTCTGAATCAAGAGAGCTATCTTCGCTCTGTAATCCGTCCTGGCGTCCATAAATCCAGTGCTTGCCTAAAAGAGGTTCTTCTTTAGAACTTATCGGAGAAGCTGAGCAAGCGGTATGTTTTTGTGTTCCTAAACAAACTAAGTTGACAACAGTTTGTCCCTTGTCAAGTAAGCGCTCCAGCAATTGCTCCATAAGTTTAACTTTTGCCAGCTGCCCCTTGAAAGTTTCTACCAACACTAACAAGCGACCGCCGCAAATCATAGCTTCGCCGCCGTCTTTTTGTAAATCGCCTGTATGAGCCAAATTTACGTTAATTAAAGCGTTACCCCCTTGGCGAGCTGCAGCTTTAGCCTCTTGCCAAGCTTCGGCCTCCGGGCAACCTCCACCAATAGTTCCCACTACCTTACCGACACTGTCAACTAACATTTTGGCACCGGCGCCGCGTGGAGTAGAGCCATAGGCTTTAACTACCGTCACCAAAGAGAAGGACTCTTGGCTCTGTAAATATTGACGCCAACGCCCGTAAAGTATACTGCTCATCGTAACTCCTTATAATCACTACCTCGCCGAACGTTTTAGAGACTAAAAAGCTCAGCTTCGGAACACACAATTGTTACAAAAGCTGAGCTTTCGCTTTCGGCTCACTAACAGCCTCGAAATGTTGCCATATTCAAGACAGTAATACAATTATTATCTAACAGTCAGAAGATTCCGAACTATCTTTTGTATCAGACTCGGGCTCGGACTCTTTGGTTTGCTCTGGCTCAGTTTCAGCCGTCTGAGTATTTTCCAAAGGCCACACTTTGCATAAATCGGCAGCCAAAAGAGCTCCATCGCCATGATAATTGTCGGCCAAAAACTCCGTAATAGAAGCATAATCGGCTCTTGTCTTGGGGCCTGGTAAAGCAAGGGCTTTATTATAAAATTCATCGCAAACTTTGCCGATAACCAGTGCCGATTTAGGAGCCAAGCCATCGGCCTCTTTCAGATAATTCCAAGTATCTTCCATTCCTAAAGCTACAATAACCTTAATGGCCAAACCAGGCTCAATAAAGCGCAAAAAAAGCCAAAGCTTCTGAGCAGAACTTAAACTTTCAAACTTAGGAGCACCACCACGCTTTTCATACCAATAAATTCCAACCATAATAATTATAATTGGTAACAAAGCCAGCGCTACGACACCAGAATCATCAAATTTTGCAGCTATAGCCAATATTTCCATTATTTTACACCGGGACGCTCTTTGAGTTGCATACGAGGATGCTCAAGATGTTTAGGATTATCGGGATTGACACCTCTAGACATAGCAATATAGAACATCATAAATTGCACTACCGGCAGCAACAGCAATACGCGAGCGATCTCGCTAACTCCTGATTTAAGTTCCAAAAGATCGTCACAGCGAGTCATAAGATCGTTGGCTCCATCTTCAGCTAACATGACTCGACGCGCCCTAGTAATAGCCAAATCGGCCATCACTCTTTCCTCAACAATTCTAAAAGTGTTGGAAACCATACCCACAATCAAAGTTTGATTAGTGGCATAACCGTAGTAGCCGTGGCGATATTCAATGAAATAGTTGCTAGTACTAGGCAAACCAGCTACCCTAGAGACCAAATAAGCAGCTTCTTTGGCCACTCCTTCAAAAGGACCAGAGCCCAAGAAAGCGATATTGCTTAATTTATCCATCATGACAATTTGTTGAGCTTTAACTTGCCAATCCTTTAAGTGAGCGCCCAAAATTTCTGGAAGTGAATTAAGCTCATTTAACAGCACTTGCTTGCCACAAATCCAACCGACTAAATTCATACAAGCCAAAAGCATACCGTTAGCGCTCAAAATAGGAATCTTCATGTTGCCCTTCAATTCGGGGAAAACAATTGAAGTAATGGCCAAACCTTGCTCTAAAGTGGCACTCTCACCTACTTCAAAAGCAATTATCTGGGCTTTGGGATCGAGTTGTTTAAGTCTTTCCACACCCCAACCAATTTCCTGAGCAATTTCCGGAGCGGAAAGAACTACAACTAAAGTGCGAATACGAGCATCGTAGGGAGGGCGACGACCGAACATAAGCTCGCTAGCCGTAACAGCCAAAGAATTTAAGCCGGAAACTAAATGGGTAATTTTAGCTGCCGAAAGTCCAATATTATAAAAATCGGAAGTTGATACGTATACAACCTGACCAAAGTTTTGCTTGCGAATCCACTCCACCATAGAAGCACTCTTGGAAGCCATAGTTTCTAAAACTTTGCGCCAAACTTTGGGCTGCTCTTGCATTTCGTTGAAGAAAATGGAACCTTTTCTGTAAAGCATTGTACCCTCTCATTTCCAACCAGTTCTTCTTGCGATTTTTCTATTGCAGAAAAAGCAATTATACTAATTTTTTGCTGTTTTTATAAAGTTAAAGCTAAATTTTCCAGAGAATCGATTTGCGTATCGACAAAATATCTGGCTAAAATTTGGCTATAATCCTTGCCCCGCTTAGCCATGCCTATAGCTCCCCACTGACACATGCCAACACCATGCCCCCACCCTTGCCCAGATAGGACAACCTCGTCGGACAGTTTCTGAGATTGGCGAAGGTCGGCAATTTCCTCTTCTAAGGCTTTTTCTGTCCCTAATAGATTCAGAACTTGCCCCAAAATAGGCGTCGTCGGCTCTGAGTGCATCAATTTCATTTCCGAACTTTCGAAAAGTCCTTCTGTGATAGTAAACTTTGCCGAAGGCAAAGGACGGATCTTGCCAACAGAATCTTTGAAGCGTAAGGCAGAACGAATAGCCCCATATTCTAAAAGCACAGTCGAATCATTGTTGAAGTGTACTTTTAGCTTGGAAACACGCCCCGAAGGCCCTTGCTCAACTACCTCCAGGCCGACTACCGGCCCCAATTTTTTCCCGAAATATTGACTAAGCTCCTGCCCCAGCTCGTCCTTGCTCCAGCGGGCTTGCCAAGAAGCGTAAGGAGACGCAGCACAATCAGCGACACCTTGCTCATCAAGACAATTAACACTTACAAGATATGGTTCAGAACAAGTGCCATACACATAGAGTGGACTTTCTGTTTTGCCTCCGCAAGCTGAGTGATACAAAGTCTGGCCAGCTAACTTGCCATGATAAGTCAACACCAATCCTAGTGTTTCAGCCACAGCTTGATCAGACACAGCAGCTTCAGCCGAAGCTCCTCCATAAACTTGAGAACGAGTACCACAATCTACGTCGTAAGTTTTATCGGAAAAACGCCTGGACAGTGCATAAGTACGCGCCACAATTGCTTGAGCTTTTACGGCCTCAGAAGAGTTACATAAAAGTTCTTTCGGAACTACCCCTCGCAAGTAATCTTCCAATGACACGTAATTGACTAACCTAAGGCAAGCGTCATCGCGTTCAACCTTAATGCACCCTCGATAAAGTACGCCCCCAACTTGCAATACGTATCCTGGTGTACAGCTTAATAGTTCACTACTAGGACCATTAAGTTTGATTTCGCGTTCAGAAACTTCACTCAAACAGCCATCAATAAGCAAATTTGGGTTACGCCATTGACACGAGGCAGGATATAAAGCCGGAGAGGGCTCTATTGCACTGCGTACTTTTACAGAAGCGCTGCCTTGATAAATAAGCACACGAATAGGATGGCGCAAATCTTGCAATTGCGCTATGCCTTCTTTATTCGACTCTGCGCTGCCTTGGCTTTGTTCTTGCCTTACAGTATCGCTATTAGGATCAGCAAGCAGACTAGTGTTAGGCTGTACAGCAGGTGTGGGAAGAGGCTGAACTAATCGCCTATGGTGGCGGCTCCAAGCTAGACTAGAGCCCAAGAGCAATAGAGCCGCCACTACCAGCGCTACAGTCAGATTTAAACTAATAATAGTTAACTTGGTCTTCATCTACGTAGCCGCTGCTGCTGCCCTTACTAAAATCGGGCACGACGGGTTCAGATTTTTGTGAAGGATCGGCAGGAGCTGTGGGAATAATTTCTCCATCTTCCGTACGATTGACGAATTCAGGCTCTTGTTTTTCCGTTTTTTTATCGACAGCTTGAGTATGATCGTTGGCAGCAGCAGAGTTTTCAACAGGCAAATCGTTGCCTTCACTAAGAGCCGAACCTCCATAACTTTCGTACTCAGATTCGCGGCCATATTCATTGACATAGTCATAATTATTATCGAAAGCCGGATCGTAGTCTCCTTCATTATTGCCATATTCAAAGGGGACATCGGTAGCTTGTTCTTCGACAGGTTTAACTTTTTGGGGCTTAGGAGTTAATTGTTCCAAGGAACGCAACTTCTTAGCCGAAGGCAAGGTTTTACCCACTTTATTATCTGATTTAGAGGCTGAAGCTTTACTACCCGGCAACGGATCAAACACGCAGCGGAACCCGGAATTAGCCAAACGCCCTTGCTCAGGAAGCACACCGTGCTCCTGAATAAGCATACAATCAGCAGCGCTGTCACTGCGCGATCCGCCCTTAATAACCTTAGTCAGAGGTGTATAGTCTTCAGCTGCTCCGTAAGGAATAAACCAAGTATCAACCCATTCCCACACGTTGCCGGCCATATCCTCAACGCCATAAGGAGAGGCTCCCTTAGGGAAAGAACCTACTGGCGAAGTGTTACTCAAACCACTCTCCACACAATTAAACTTTGTGTAGTCTGGCTCGGTACCACCCCAAGGATAAAGGCGCAAATCTCCTCCTCGTGCAGCTTTTTCCCATTCGTCAGCCGTGGGCAATCGTTTACCAGCCCAGCGAGCATAAGCTTCACAATCGTAAAAAGAAACTCTGATAACAGGATGGTCTAAACGATCGTCGGTGGCCGCTTCTTCCCAATTTCCCTGAGCTTTGTAACCTGTTGCCTCCACAAACTTTTTGAATTGTCGATTGGTCACTTCATATCTGTCTATATAAAAAGCAGGCAATTCGACAGCTAGCGGGCGAGCAGCTTTCCCTGCAGCAGGCACAGGCCCACTATAGTAGGAGCCAGCTGGAATTAAAATCATGGGAGCATTATCTTTAGGAGATACCCAAGACTGAGGTAAGTTATCCAAAGTAGGGGTGGGACGAGCCGCAACTATAGATACACCGCCATCATTTTTGTCAGTCCCGATAATACCACCGTAAAAGAGCAGCTCACCCACACATAAGGTACCAACCAAAGGTAAAGCAACCATAGCCACAATAGACCAGTCTATCGACTTTATGGCACTTTCAAATAGTCCGGCTCTTTTAGCTAAAGCAGCTCCTACTGGATCAGCATCATCAGCATATTCACTCTCTATAGCTAATTCTACAGTCGTTTTGGTTTTCTGAATCTGTGGTTCGACAGTCACAGCCTTTTGTTCAGAAGAAGGCCAGCGCCGTTTTTTTTGTTTTTTCTTAAGTTGTTTCTCTTCTTGCTTAACGCGATTAGCCCAATCGTGAAAATCTGGCAGTAGGTCGGAAGGCAATGGACGCTCTAAAGGATCGGGATCAAACAATTTGCCTATATGTCGATTTAACTTTTTCGACAAATCGGCCAAAGGCTCCAACTCCACGTCTGGAATAAGCAAAGTTTGAGCGTCGGGAGGCGGACTTCCACTCAACAAATGGTATAAAGTAGCTCCCAGTTGATAATCGACAACACCGGGACCGATTTCACCTCTATTCACTTGCTCAGGAGCACAATAGGGCGAATGACCGCGTTCTTCAAAACCGGGATCACATAAGATAATTTTATCACCCTGACGAATTAGGTGTTCTGGACGCAAATCGCAAATAATAAACTCGGAAGGTGCTAAGGCCAGCAACTCCAAGATCTTGCAGACCGTCTCCGCATCAATAACAGGCTCTAAAGGAGACCCCTCAACCCAAGGACGTACCACAAAAATGCGTCCCTCTTCTTCACAAACGGTGTAAGGTACCACCAGCCCCTTCATTTCGCAGGAACTTAGTTCGTGGAGGCGTTCTTTGGCACTCTCTAAAGTTATATGACGCAACTCTCTCACTACAGAAAGGCCAAATTTATCGACTTCTCCGCACCAAGTACGTGGTCCCAATTTTTTTAACTTAGAGAGCGTGGATAAAATCTTCACTTATCGTCCCCTCCTTTAGCTTTGTCAGGATGTTCGCCGTTATCTTCGTTGACTATGTGATCTTGTTCATTTTCAAACACGCTATTAAAAAGATCAGCCAACTCGGATTCTTCAGTCATAAGCAAATTTTCTGCCTCAGGCAATCCTAGGAAACGTTCTTTCGCCCCTAAACAGTCCTTACTCCAAGGCTCCCAATAGGGACACACCTTAGTGCGCCTATCTTCCACCTTATCAGTTACCGGAACCATCAAATATTCTTCTTGACGGAAGATATTCAATCGTGTGCAATGGAACAAAGTATACTCTGTATCCAAAACTTCATCTATTTCCAAACCATTATCAACAGTTTCTAAGTAGCGACACAAAGCGCAAACTTTCCATTTATCTTCAGTCATTATTACCTCCGTCCTATAAAATTGCCATGGCCGGTATTTCAAAAAAAAAGCTCCCTAATCTTTCTAGAAAAAGATGGGAGCACCAACAAAATTGTTAGCCTATTTACTTGAAGGCGCAGCCGACACTTCTTCTTTCGAAGCGACCGGAGCAGCAGCTTGGGTTTGGGCATTGGACTCGGTAGAGGGAGCAACTATTTTTTCTGCAGGTTCAGCCTTCGCACTATCGATAGCCAACTTATCCTCTATAGCAACCAAAGCTTCGGCATGTTTGATAAATCCGGAACGGAACTGGCCGAAACTAAATGTTTGAGCAATATCATGGAATTTGTTCAAAGTGGCTTCCAAAGTAGCGTTGCTCAATTCTGGCTTAGCCTTAAGCTCTTCCGGAGAAGGCTGATAATCTACGGCCGAGCCCAAAAGGACATAGCCAGCCCTTTCCTTTTGCTCATCTTTAATAGGTTCAACGAAAAACCAAGCTTTGCTATAAACTTTTAAACCGTCTTTTACTTGAGTAAAGCTGACCCAAGGAGCAGTTTCGTCAACACCCTCTTCTATATCGCCGATTCCTTTTAATTCACCCTTCATATGGGCAATCTGAACTTTGGCAAATTCGGCTGCATCTACTTGAGGATTTTCGATATCGATTCTCGTCAAGGCCACATTACTTCTGAAATGAGGAGCATTGGGCTGGACATTGAGCGGAGCCAAAGCAATTACCACAGTGTTGCCTATGCCGCGACGCAATTCCCAAAATTGGTCTTCTCCAGACACATCTTTAGAGCGCTCGATTATAGGTACTGTAAAGGAAATGCCATCTTCACAAAAACGGCCTATTTGGCCGCTGAAATGAGTCGACTGGGCTGCCGGGCCGCAAGCATACAGTCCGGAAAGCAACAACAAAGATGCAGAAATAGCAGAAAAGCGTTTAAAATTGAATAACATACCAGGTCTTTCCGTTCTTTAAGGCTACTATTCTTCCTCTAAACAGACTCTGTGCCAAGCTTAAAAAAAAGAAGCGAACCACATAGGCCCGCTTCTTTTGTCAGTGCATAGAATGCCTTAAGAAATGCTCGTTTACATTATAAGCGGCGTAAATATTCTCCGGAGCGCGTATCAACTTGTACCTTGGTACCAATTTCCACGAACAGAGGAACGTTGATGACAGCACCTGTCTCTAAGGTAGCGGGCTTGGTAGCGCCAGTAGCGGTATCACCTTTGAAACCAGGCTCAGTGTGAGTAATAACCAATTCTACAAAATTGGGGACCTCTACACCGATGGGAACATCGTTGTGCAAAGCAACGTCTACTTCCATACCGTCTTTGAGCCACTGCTTCTGATCGCCGAGCAAAGACACGTCGATAGCCAAATCTTCATAGGTTTCCAAATCCATGAAGTGATACATATCGCCGTCGGAATAAGTGAATTGCATCTTGCGACGATCGATATGAGCGCGCATGATCTTTTCACCACCGCGGAACGTTTTCTCGATAACGTAACCGGTTTTGATATTTTTGATTTTGGAACGGACAAAAGCGGCGCCTTTGCCAGGTTTTACATGCAAGAATTCGACTATCTGATAGAGGTCGCCGTCAATTTCAACCGTCAAGCCGGTACGAAAATCGTTAACCGAGATCATAAAGTTCCTCCGCTAGGTAAGTATATTTACAAAAATCAACTTCGAACCATTCGAACGAACAGGCTCAATACCTGCCAAACGATAATTCAATCAAAAAAAATAAAGTGTACGAGCGTATTGCCTCGAGCCCTAAAAGCTTAACGTCCCTCCCAATTGAGTTCAACTTCCAAGTAATAAGAAATTCGGGGAATACTGCTACGCAAAGGATGACGTCCTGTTCCTTTGAGATTTTTGGTTTCTCCAGCTCCTACAGTGCCTAATTCTTCGCGTTTGGTAAAAACTTTGCCACCGTTACTGTCCACAACAGACAACACAACACTAACTTTTTTAGCTTCCGCTGCCGAGCGATTAAAAATATTGACTGAATACTCGATGTTGCCATCGCCGTAATTGGCGCTAACTTGAGGATTGCTATAAGAAACAAAAGGAACAGCTTTTATAGATTCGGTTGGCGAAGCTTCCGGTTTTTTTTCTGTTTTTTTCACTTCAGGCTTAGTCTCGGCCTTCTTTGGAGCCGCAGTAGAAGCTTGGCTATTTTTTTTCTTCTTGGGGCGCGGCTTCGCCTTGGGATAAGAACCTTCAGAAGCATTACTTTGTGTGGCTTTAACCTTGGCTGTCGCAGTAGCGACTCGGCCTGTCCTTCTGGGAGTTACACCGGCTAAAGCGGCATCATCGTTAAACTCGCTGGGGAAATCGCCTTCAGCCGAGTAGGTAACTCGCTTGCGTTTTACATTATTGGTGGCCGTCGAAGCCTTTTTTTTCTTCTGAGCAGCAGCTTTTCTAGCTTCTTCCGCCTCTTCTTTTTGGCGCTTAAGCTTTTCGGCTCGGCGGTCAGCCAAAATTTGCTCAGCCCTCTTAACTTGGGCCGCTTTTTCGGCTTTGAGATCTTCAGCAGCCAAACGATCGGCAGAACTGATGGGGCGAGGAGCTATTATATCGATAATGCCAGTAGCTTTATTGTCTTTGACAGCAAAACCCAAACGCTCGGCTAATAAACGAACCGGAACCCACACTTCGTTGTCGCGCCACACATAAGCTATAGGAAAAACGACGCCATCATACTCCGCTTCCAGCAATTTTGCTTCTTGAGTCGCCCAACTGGATTCTTGAGCGGCAAATGCCTCCCCTATTTCCAGATTTTGCCCATTGGCCGGAGCGGCGGCAAATAACAAGCGTCCATTTTCGGAAACGGACACTCCAACGTGCATAGCCTGAACAAATTGCTTCAAAGGAGCATATAAAGCGGAGTCTACATAGACGACGCGCTTAAATGGCTTGTTGCGAACATACACTTCGTCGGCATAAACCGGAAGAGCACTTCCCAGCAGACAGGCAAATGCTGCTAAGCCCACGCACCATCTGCGGACAGAATAAAAACTAAGAGACATCGTTCCACCGCCGCCCAAAAAAAAGAATCAGCCATACTGTGACGAGCGACTATACTTCCTACATTTTTAAGAAGTTCTCCCACGTCACAAAGCATCTTAAACTATTTGAAAAAGATAGGACGCTTGGAGTTAGCTTCCAAGATAACTTCACGCATCTCGGCAAATTTGCGCATTTGCTGAATTTGGCCTTGTAATTGCTTCACTTCACCTTGCAATTCAGAAATTTTGTTTTCAATTTCTTTGTCTTCTTCAGTGTTAGCGTTACTCTTCTTCTGTCCCACAGCTTGAGCTACTTTGCCTGCCCAAGCCTCAATTACTTGAGGAGAGGTTCCAATTTCCTTAGCCAATTTGCCTTCATCTTCGCCTGCTAAATAGCGCACAACGATAGCGGCACGATCTTCATCGGAGAAATTTGAATAATTGATATTTTTGTTCTGTTCCACGATAAACCTCAAATATGCGAAAAAAAATTCAAACAGCGAGCGGTGCGCTCCCTTCGATTTAACACAGCTGCATTCCCGCTTACTAGAAAAACGAAAGACTAGTGGCTATACTTTTTACTCTTATAGAGCAAAAAGATAAAAAAAAATGAGCCTCTTAAAGAGGCTCATCTTGGTGGGTTGTACAGGACTCGAACCTGTGGCCACCTGATTAAAAGTCAGATGCTCTACCACTGAGCTAACAACCCATATTCACCTTCAACACACTGTGTTGTTTAGGTGGGGTGGATAGTGGGACTCGAACCCACGACCTCCGGTTCCACAGACCGGCGCTCTAACCAACTGAGCTATATCCACCATATTTCTTTGGCACGCCCAGGAGGAATCGAACCTCCGACCCACTGCTTAGAAGGCAGTTGCTCTATCCCCTGAGCTATGGGCGCATATACCCTATGCTTATCACCTAGCGCAACTCACTGACTGGTCGGAGCGGCCGGATTCGAACCGGCGACCCCTTGCTCCCAAAGCAAGTGCGCTATCCAGGCTGCGCTACGCTCCGTTCACAACCCTCCGGGCGAGAAGAATAATACCTCAGACCAATACCTAAGTCAATACCTTTATAAGAAAAAAAAACATTTTTTTGAAAAATTTATCTCCAAAGGCCAATCACCGGTCGCCTAGGCTGCCAACCATATAAAAAAGCCCTTCTAAAGTAGTATCAAAATACACACTTAGAAGGGCCCGATACAAAGGAGATGTCAGTAGCTAACCATTTTCTCCAGTTTCCATAAGCACCAAACGAATAGCATCCAGTCTGGGACTAGAATCGGCTATAGCCGAATAAACGACTTCATTTAATTCTTCCTGGGCTTCCACATCAGCGTGAGTTACCGAAGGATTGATCTTGGTAAGCTCTTGCAAACGCAACTTCTCGCCTTCCAAAATCAGTTTGGCTTTTTCCATAGCTTTGGTGCGCATAGGTTTTACCATATTTTGAATAGCTTTGACTACTTTTTCGGTCAGAAGTTCTACACGTTCGCCACATTTTTCCCAAAGCTTGACTACACTATTGGGCTTAATGCGTTTGAGCCCCTTATGCGCAGGTATCTCTTCGCGATAGACAGTACCATCCAAATTGATATTGAGCAAAATAGGCACCGGAGAAAGATAACGTCCCAATTCCAAGTTGTCTTGGCCAATAGCCTCAAATATAAAGAGGAACTGTATCACCAAGCCATTTTTAGGAGCTGACTTCCAATGCACAGCGGAAGCGCTGCCATCAGTACCATCTAAAGCAAACGAAAGCAATTCTTTCACCAAAGGATGAGCACCATTTAAGTATTCTACTTCTTCGCGAGCTAAAGCCAATTCTCGATTGAAAGTAGCCAACATACCACCTTCATGCAAGCGCGATAAAGCATCAATTTGCATGTTTTTACTGGGAGTAAGATGATACATACCAGGCGTGCTCAACTCTTCAGCGTTGACACCGAAGCGATCCAGCAGCTTAGTTACAACACCTTCGATATCGAATTGCTTTGTCTCAGCCTCGATAGACGAAGCTAATTGTTGACCGCGCTCTTCATTAAACGAATTTAAATCTACCAAATAGTCTACATTGTCTTCAGCTTTTTGCTTATATTGCTTAGCCAACTCTAAAGACTGGGCCAAGACAGGTCTAAAATCGCCCGGCTGCATTAAAACTTGATCGAGACGAACCGTCGTGGCAATTTCTTCTCCGCCTTCAACAGGGCCATCAAAAGAACCCATAACCTTGTGCCAAGCGAACAAGCGCTCTTCCGGAGTTCCACCTTTGAAGTACATGACATAAACATCGACAGGATGAGTTTGACCTATACGATCTAAACGTCCAATGCGCTGCTCTACAGTATCCGGACTTAAGGGAATATCCCAGAAAATAAGAGTGTGAGCCGCTTGGAAATTGCGTCCTTCGCTGCCAATTTCACTGCAAAGCAAAATGTCAGCGCCTTCGGGATCAGTAAACCAAACAGCCTGTTTATCGCGTTCAAATACAGTCAATCCTTCATGGAATACCGCCGAATAGATCCCGAAATTATCACGCAAACGCTCGTGTAAAGCAGCTACTAATTGCATGCGTTTAGCAATTAAAACGATCTTTTCTCCGGGATGAGACTTCACATATGAGGCGATCCATAAAACGCGCTGGTCTTGGCGCAGCTGAGTCGGCGTAAGCTCTCCCAAGCCGGGGAAGACATTTTCAGCTCCATTGCGTGAGAGCGGTACTGGATGAACAACTCGTCCTGAGAATAAACCCGATAAGCGAGCACGCCTATTGCGGAATAACACGCGACCTGGGCCATGACGATCTATTAAAGCGCTAAGTAACGCTTGGCTGTGTTCAGCAAAACTATCAGAATCCAAATGCTCTTGCAAAGCGCGGCTCAAATGGCTAATTTGTCCATCATTGGGAAATTCGGCTTCAATATTTTTCAGAGCAGATAAAACCGCCTTGTGATCCGCTCCTGGCTTATCTTCACTCAAGGCAAAGTGCAACTCTTTAGCTAAATCGGCACCGTGCTTCCAGCTTTCACGCTCTTGGCAATAAGTGTCAAAATCTGTAAAACGCTTAGGATCGACTAAACGCAACAAGCCGAACTCAGTTTCCAAGCCACTTCGAGAAGGTGTGGCCGTCAGAAGCAAAACGCTACGTGAACGCTCAGCTAATCGGCTAACAGCTTCATAAGCTTCCTGCCCTTCGTGCAAATGGTGAGCTTCATCAACAATAAGTAAGTCCCAATCATATTTGAGGGCTTCATCGAGTAAACCGTCTTTCAAAGCTGTCCAAGGGGTAATAGCCCGTCTGGCAGCCATGTAAGGATCTTCTTCTTCCAAAGCCTCTCCATCTACTAAATTGAACACTTCATTAAAGCGACGGGCCATTTCGGCCAACCATTGGTTAGTTAAACTGTCGGGCAAAACTATTAGCACTCTGGAAGCACGTCCGCACTCACGTAAAACGCTAAAAATACGACCGGCCTCAATAGTTTTACCTAAGCCCACTTCATCAGATAACAAAACTCGTGGGTTAAGCATTGAGCAAACCCGTTCGGTAACATAAAGCTGATGTGGCAATAAGCTGGCTCGCGAAGCGCCAATAAAATAAGCCTCGGAACTAAGCATTTTGGAGCGCAACTTATGAGCGGCCAAACGCAAATGCAAATCTTCAGGATAGCCGACATTTCCGTAATGCATACGTCCCAAAGAACTTGACAAAGGCACTTTGTCTTCCAGATCGGCTTCAGACATAGACTGATCTCCATTCCAATAGGTAATCAGTCCGCCTTCTTGGGTAATTTTTTCTATACGGAAATGGCGACCGTCGCGAGCCACGGCCGTTTGTCCGACGTGCAAAATAATGCGACGCAAAGGCGCAGTTTTTATTCTATACAGACATTCTTCAGATTTGGCGGGGAAAAAAACTTTTAATAAACGTTCATCGACAACTTCTTCAACACACCCAAGCCCCATCTGCGGATCAGACTCGTTGATAATTCTTTGACCCTTAACAAAATTTTCTAATAGATCCGACATAGCAATCCATCCAATAAAGCACTATTATTCTGCGAATTGCGCAGCAAAAAAACGAAAGAAATTCTCCCCCCGCTATCCCCTCCGAAGATATGAACAAACAGCCGCTCACTATACCACTTTTACAAGTCAATATCCTTTAGATACGCAGTCTCAAAGGTAGAACGGCCATTGTCATAAGCCGAAGAAAAGCGCTTAGACTATTGCTGCCTATCGTCAGCTGCATCTAATTCTTTTTCTTCTTCAGCCACTATATCTTCAGCAACTTGCAAGGTTGTTTGACTACGACTATCGTCAGTTACAGCCCAGCGATACAAGACCGCTCCCAAACCGACAAAGCAAATCAATCCCAATAAATTATAACCGACAGTGCCCAAAACAGCTGTTAAAAATTTTTCCAAGCTAATCTTGGCCATAAATTCGGCGGCCGTATTATTGACAGTTAATAAAGCAACCAACACGCCGGAAAGTGCACCTCCGGCCACTAAACCAGTAGCGAATAAGTTGCCGCTACCTAATTCGGCGTCAGCCTGATTGTCAGCTTCGCCACGGCGCCAATCAGCCAAACCACGTACTAAACCGCCCATAAAGATGGGCAAAGTTGTAGAAATAGGCAAATAAGCACCGACGGCAAAAGACAGAGCATTGACTCCACAGAGTTCAAAAGCCAGAGCCAAAAAAGCTCCCGTAATTACAAATTGCCAATCCAAATTAAAAGAGAGCAAGCCGCGAATCAAGGTAGCCATCAAAGTCCCTTGGGGAGCCGGATATTGTGCAGTTCCTATGGCATGAGTAATACCCTGAGCTTGCATAGCCAAAGTGGGAGCATCCAAAATGTGAATAGTCCAACCTACCACTAAAGAAGAAACAGCCGCTCCGATAAATAAAGCAATTTGTTGGTATTTGGGCGTAGCTCCCACCAAAAAGCCAGTCTTAAGATCTTGACTAGTGGCGCCAGAGGTGGCAGCAGCAATACACACAATACTACCAACAACCAAAGCCATAGGTTCATATATGTGGCCTGTCCAACCGAAAGCGATAAAGACCAAGCAAGTGCCCATGATGGTAGCGATAGTCATGCCAGAAATAGGGCTGGAGCTGCTGCCTATCAAGCCAACAATGCGACTCGATACAGTGACAAAGAAAAAGCCAAATACAACGATCAAAATGGCCAAAATACATTTACCTAGCACGCTATGAGCCGGCAAAATAGGCAAAACAGACAGAACGACCACCAGCACGGCGCAACCAATTAAGACAGTCAGCATAGAAAGATCGCGCTCGGTACGAAGTTTATGAGAGCTTGCTTCTTTGTTTTTTAAAGAATTAAAACTGGAAACAAAAGAAGAGACAATAGTGGGAAAAGTTTTCAATAAAGTGATAAAGCCACCGCAAGCTACAGCACCAGCACCAATTTGGCGCACATAAGCACGATAAATAGCTCCGGGTACATCAGCAAAAGTGCCAGTAGCTGGGTCCCAACCACAGGGGCCACCGGCGGTAAGTATGTCGGCCATTTCTCCCAAATTAACCAGTTGCTTGGCCACCATCTCCATAGGTAACAAAGTAGCCAAGAGCGGAATTAAAGCAAACCAAGAGAGTACGCCGCCGGCCACCATCACTCCAGCCAAACGAGGGCCAATAATATAGCCAACGCCCAAATATTCTGGCGTAACCTCTCCACCGACATAAGCTGAAGGCCAAAATTTATTTTTTAAAGAAGTTACATAACAAGGGGTCTGAGCTATAAATTTGATGCCTTTTTGGAAGAAAGCATAGATAAAAGCCGCCGCCACACCCCAATAAGCATTTTTGGCAAATTCACCACCTTGGTCGCCAGCGATAAGTACCTGAGCGCAAGCCGTCCCCTCCGGATAGGGCAATTTGTCGTGTTCATGCACAATCAAATTGGGACGCAAAGGTACCATCATAAAGGTGCCCAAGAGACCACCGCACAAAGCCAAAATAAAAATAACCCAGTAGTTAAAAAAGGAAGAGCCATCTGAGCCAGCACTTAGGAATAAGAAACCTGGCAGAGTAAAAATTACTCCCGAAGCTATAGATTCGCTAGCAGATCCAGTAGTTTGGATAATATTATTTTCCAAAATAGTCGTATTGAAAAGTTTACGACCACAAGATATAGCCAAAACAGCAATAGGAATGGAGGCAGAGACGGTCATGCCTGCTTTTAGCGCCAAATAGACCGAAGCGGCCCCAAAAAGAGCTCCAAAAAGAACTCCCATAATAATCGCCCGCACCGTAAGTTCGGACATTTCTTTTTGCGGAGCTATGTAAGGAGTAAACTCCGCTTGAACATTATCGGAAGTCAAAATTATATAACCTGTCTTTTATAATTGCGTCAGTCAGTACGTCGACTAAGTTCGTCTGATAATAATCTCGGCGAACAAGGCATTCTTTTCAATATAGCCGATATGACCAGAAAACACGGCCCCAACACTACAAAACTGAGGAGCTGTTTCCTCTATTGTGTTCGTAAAGATCATACTCTGCACGCAAATCAGCGACTCTTCCTTGAATATCGTCTATACGATCATTAGTCAGAGGGTGAGTACTCAACAAAGAGTTCATAAACTGGCTATCCCCCTTGCCGTTATCATTCTTTTTCAAAATTTGTAAAGCTTCCACTCCGTAGCCGGGATCGTATCCAGCCTTGCACATAAGCACTACTCCACCATCGTCAGCTTCTTTTTCTTGAGCTTGACTATAGCGATTATTGATAACGAAATTGGTCATACCCAATAAGCCAGAAATTTGGTTGCGATTGCCCCCTTTTATAAAACTAGTCAACAGAACGCCGCCGAGCTGCCCCATCATAGAACGCTCCAGAGCTTTTACAGAATGGCGTTTTTCCACATGAGTAATTTCATGGCCAAGTACAAAACTCAGTTGGTTTATACTCATAACTTTGCATATGCCTTTAGTTACATATATATAGCCGCCGGGGAAAGCAAAAGCGTTGATAATATCTTGATTCAACACCTTGAAACTGTAAGGTATACCGCGTTCTCCGTGTTTAACCAAGCTTTGTCCCAAATCGTTAATTTGCTTGGCTAGGTTTTCATTTTTCACCAAACCGTATTTTTTTTCGATTTGTTGTGATGAAGATTTGCCTATCTGAATTTCCTGTTTGGTAGAGATCATGGCGGCCAAAGCAGGCAGAGTCAGTGCCAAAATCATTACTAATACGCAAATACCAAAGCGTCCGCTTTTTATCTTATTGAGCATAAAAAGACCTCTGAATACATCTATTATTTATATTTTATTTTAGCAATATAAATTGGATCGCACAAAAATTCGAGGACATTTCTCACCAATTATTTCAGCGTCAACTTTAAAAACACGCTTTATTAACTCTCTGGTAAGTACCGCAGAAGGAGCGCCGTCGGCAGCGACTACGCCCTTTTTCAACATTATTAAGCGTGAACAATACTGAGCGGCTAAATTCAAATCGTGCAAAACGACAACTACAGTTAAACGACGCTCTCTGTTTAAAGTGAGCACCAAATCCATAATTTCTATCTGAAAACAAATATCTAGATGGTTTGTAGGTTCGTCCAAAAGCAAAACTGACGTATTTTGCGCTAAAGCCTGAGCAATACGGACACGCTGCACCTCTCCTCCAGACAGTTCGGAGATAGAGCGATCGGCCAAAGAGAGCGTATCTGTGTCTTGCATAGCTTTTAGTGCTGCATCCGAGCCTTCGCTATTGCCAAGACTGCCATATCGAGCGTAGCACCCCATTTCTACTATTTCTCGACAGGTAAAATCTTGCCAAATGGCAGCATTTTGTGGCACGAAAGCTAATTTTTGCGCAATTTGTCGTCTAGACAAAGTGCGATAATCCTGTCCATATAGGTAAGAGCAACCGCTTTCCAAAACTAATAGACCAGCAAAAGCACGCAAAAGTGTAGATTTTCCTGCTCCATTAGGGCCAAGTATGCCCACAAATTCACCTTCACCAATTGACAGAGACAAATCGCTAAGTACAGGATCGTTTACATCTTTGTATCTATAAATTATATTTTTAGCTTGTATAACGGCTGAACCCATATGTTTCCTCTGCCAGATCTAAAAGCGGACGTAAAAGTATACGTCCATGATGTTTTTCACCTAACGGCAACCTTTTTTCTTCAAAATAAAGAAAAAGAAAGGCGCTCCTACTAGAGCGGTCAATACTCCCACAGGCAATTCTTGCGGAGCGACTACAGTTCTGGCTATGGTATCAGCAATAACTAAAAAAGAAGCCCCATTGATAGCTGCGGCAGGCAAAAGCAAACGGTGATCGGGGCCTATTAGTAAACGAGTCACATGGGGAATAACCAAGCCTAAAAATCCAATCATACCGGCTACGGCAACAGAAGCAGCCGTCATTAGCGAACAAGCGGCCACCACAACAATTTTTAAAGTTTCTACGTTAACACCCAAAGACTTGGCATGTTCTTCTCCCATGCAGAGCATATTTAAGGGAACAGCATAGAAATACAAAGCGACCGCTCCCAACAACAAGTAGGGAGCCACGGCTAACAAAGATGTATTGTCGGCTTGATCTAATGTTCCCATCATCCAGATCACTACTCGTTGCAAATCTTGTCCAGCTAAACTCATAAGCAAACTTACCATGGCCCCAGTAAAGGAGCCGACAATAACTCCAGCCAGCAAGAAAGTTCCTACTGGCAAAACATTATCAACTTTAGCCAAACGGTAAACAGCTAGCATAGCCAGAACAGCCCCTACAAAGGCCATTAAAGGCACAGAAGGCAAGTAAGAGCAAAGGTTGGGAATATGCAAAACAATAGCTAAAGTGGCGCCTAAAGAAGCTCCAGAAGATGTGCCCACGATATAAGGATCAGCCAAAGAATTACGCAATATAGCCTGAAATCCGCAACCGGACAAAGCCAAAGAAGCCCCGGCAAACATGGCTAATAAAATACGTGGCCAGCGCAAATCACAAATAATGATACGGCTAGCTTCCGGCAGTGACGGAGAATGGCTTAGTAAGCTCCAAAAATCAGACCAAGGCAAGGAAACAGATCCATAGACAAGGGCGATAATTGCTGAGACTGCCAACACAAAAACAGCTGTTGTTATAACGATAATGCGACGCCAAAGTAAGGCCTGTGCTTTTTTTTTATATGTTGCTATAGTGCTGTCAATTGTCATAATCGACCTCGCAATATCGACGCAAAAGCTCAACACCTTGCAAAGAACGCATAGTAGAGCGATGCAACAAACTGGCTGGCACATGATATACATGACCTAATTGCACAGCTCGCAAAGAAGACCATCCGGCCATTTTAGTAATATCAGGCGCCCCTTCACAATTCATGATAATAAGATCTGGATCTCGTTGCAATAAATCTTCCAGCGAAACAGTGGGATAAGCCGTCTCAAGATCGGCATAACAATTGCGCCCACCGGCTAAGGTGAGCAAATTGTTTATGTAGGAACTACCCCCCACAGTAATTATGGGACAAGGCCAAATAATTAAACATACGCTCGGTCTTTTCAATAAATGTTTGTTGCGTTCATGACATGCAGCCAGAAACTCAGCCAGTTGCCGACTCAGAGCGGCAGCTTCTTGACGCTTTCCCAAAGCTTTTCCCAAAACAGGCAGCACTTCAGCTAAGTCTTCCAAGCTATCTAGGCGCAAGGGCAAACGACGCCCTTTAAGCTTAGTCAAACGCCCCACAAGACCAGAAGGTAAAAGGGTCTCATCATAAACTATTAAGTCCGGATTAGCTGCAGCGATCAACTCCAAATTGGGGTACATATCGCCTACGCTCGGCAACAAACTGACTGAAGGAGGATAGTCATCATTGTCAGTTACGCCCACTAGATAATCCTCCGCTCCCAAAGCGCAAATAGTTTCTGTAAGGCTGGGAGTAAGCGAAACGACCCTTTTGCGGCGTCGTTTGCCGTCCGGTTTGAAATTATAGTCCCACAACGAAGCTCTATTCGAGCGTGCTTCTTGCGCAGAGACAATCTTTCTGCTGGGCGAATCTACCACACAAACAAAATATATAACAGCTGCGATAAGCGCTACGATACCTACTATTGGGGAGATCTTTGTCAATTTGCCCAAGTTGCCCATACGGAAGCGCTATTTTTTTATTTTTTACTTTTCTTCCTCCTGTGAAACCATAAGCTCACAAGGAAGAGCCTGCACCTTGTCGAAGGCGGACGAACTCTGGGGGAGTTTTTGCAGCCGGATTGGGCAACTTTTTTAAGGAACAATCAGCGGCGAACTCACAAACTCCATGCCGCAGCCATGGCGGCAGGACGTTTAAGCGAGCGTAAGCCTGCAGAATTTGGCAGCGATTTGCCTAAAATTATGGTGATTGAAGAATGACAGAAGAATTAACCTCTAAAGATGTAGCTCGCATGTACAGAGACTACATCAATCCTGACTTGGCCAGAGTAATGCGCATTACCGGTCTTGGTACCGTCGAAGATCACGCTCAAGGGACTTATGTTTGGGACATAACTGGTAAAAAATACTTAGACATGGCCGGCGGCTACGGTGTATTTTGTGTGGGCCACTCTCATCCTCACGTTATTGCCGCTGTCGAAAAACAATTGCATAAAATGTCCCTTTCGGCCAAAGTGTTCTTTACTGAGGCCCAAGCTAGATTGGCCAAAAAATTAGCCGAGATTACTCCTGGCGATTTACAGTACACTTTCTTCTGCAACAGCGGCACCGAAGCTGTTGAAGGCGCTTTGAAAATAGCGCGTTTGGCCACCGGCCGCACCACTTTTGTAGCTATGAACAACGCTTTCCACGGCAAATCTACCGGTGGTTTAGCTGTTTCCGGACGTCCCAATTACCGCGATCCTTTTGAACCGCTCATGCCCGAAGTGCGCCATATTCCTTTCGGCGACGTACAAGCTTTGGAAGATGCCGTAGACGAAACAGTATCTGCCGTTATTGTCGAGCCAGTACAAGGCGAAGGTGGCATCCATGTTGCTCCCGATGGTTATATGCAAAAAATGCGCGAAGTTTGCGATAAGCACGGCGCCCTTTTAATTGCCGATGAGGTACAAACAGGCTTCGGACGCACAGGCAAAATGTTTGCCGTAAATCACTGGAACGTAACTCCTGATATTTTGGTGTTAGCCAAGGCTTTAAGTGGAGGCATTCTTCCTATAGGCGCTTTCGTTGGCACTCCCAGAGTATGGTCAGCTTTTAAAGGACGTCCTACCATTCACACTTCTACATTTGGCGGTAGTCCTTTAGCTTGTACAGCCGGCTTGGCCACCTTGGAAGTTTACGAGCAAGAAGATTTATGCCACAAATCAGCTGAAAGTGGTGCCTATTTCAAAGCTGAGTTGGAGAAATTGGCTGCCCAATATCCCGATTTAATTAAAGAAGTTCGCGGCCTCGGTTTGCTCTTAGGTATCGAGTCTGTCAAAGAAGAATACGCCGGCTCCATTATTTCCGAGATGTCTCACCGCAATATCATAGCCGTTTATACCTTGAACCAGCCCAAAGTTATTCGCTTTGAGCCCGCCTTGGCTATTGCTCGCGAAGACATCGATTTGTGCCTGAAAGCCTTGGCCGAGTCTTTAGCAAAAACGAGAGAGCTTTTCGCCGGGCGCTCCTAAAGCTGAAGTTATCCATTTCCGACTGTATGCTGCTTGCGCCCCTTAAGGCGAGCCGCTGCGGCCCAAGCAGCTCACATATTTTTTAAGTAATATACCGACTTAACAAAGTCCTACCCACAGAACATGGGAAAGTTAAGTCTGCCGAGCTCGGCAGAAAAAAATAAGGAGAGCGGCGTCTCTCCGCAGCCGAAGGGCCTTTTAGCTTGACGGCAGTTCGCTTTCGTCTCAGTCTCAATAGTAACCGGAGGAATTATGACCTACGTAGCCCGCAGCATTATTGCAAAAGGCGACCCCAGAGCCGCTTATGAACTTGCCAAAGACATGGAAAGCTTTCCAAAATTCATGCCCGACGTTCAAAGCGTGGAAGTTGTCAAACGCGGCGAGAATATGACCGTTACCGATTGGAGCACAGAGATCGACGGCACCGAAATTATTTGGACCGAAGAAGACCACTTCGATGACGAGCACCTGACCGTCAGCTACAAGCTTATTGAAGGCGATTTAGACAAGTTTGAAGGGCAATGGATTTTTGAGCCTTGCGAAGAAGGTTGCAAAATTACCCTGACCGTAGATTTTGATTTCGGCATTCCGGAACTAATCCACTTAATCGGCGGAGTTTTGGAGATTAAGGTCACCGAGAACTCAGATATGATGCTCAAGAGCATGAAATCGCGTATCGAAGGACAGGCCTAGACAGTGAATCGTTTTGGCTTTTTAATTCATCCTTTGGGAATGCGTGATATTATCCGCCATCTTCCCAACGTAGCCGGTAAACGTGAGCCCTTAGTCAAAAAAGTTCTCGAATGGACTCCGTCTTATCACGCCTCTCACATAACTGGAGTCACTTCGGCCTACGACGGCAGCGAAATTGAGGGTGATTTTTATACAGTTCCTCTCTTCCCGCAACAAATTACCGGCTTAGATCGTCAGCTAGTATTGGGACGCATTATCGACGCATGCAAGTTGGCAGAAGCTGACGGGGCTCAGATTGTCGGCTTGGGTGGTTACACTTCTGTAGTAGGTTCGGCCGGTCTGACCGTAGCTAAAGAAATGGACATAGCCGTAACTAGCGGCAACAGTTATACGGTAGCTACAGCTGTGGAAGGCGCCACCAAAGCTTGCGAATTGTTAGGTTTAGACCCAACTCAAGCAACTGTAGCGGTGGTAGGAGCTACAGGATCTATCGGCAGCGTTTGCTCCAAGATCTTAGCTAAACGCGGCGTAGGCACACTCATTTTGTTAGGTCGCTCCGAGCAACGCTTGGCCAACATCGCCGAAGATATTCACTCGCTCTATCCGCAAACTAATATTGAAATTTCCATTGATATGGGAGCCAATATTAGGCGCTCTGATTTGGTAGTCAGTTGCACTTCTTCCGGAGGAGACATCTTACAACCGAACATTTTTAAACCGGGCTCAGTTATATGTGATGTAGCCGTTCCTCACGATGTTTGTCGCGAAGTGGCTCAATTGCGTCCCGATGTTTTGGTTATCGAAGGCGGCGTGTGTGTAGCTCCCGGTAAAGATCCTAAGTTCAATTTCGATTTTGGCTTCCCTGAAGGCATTTGCTTAGCTTGTATGGCCGAAACGATGATCCTTACATTGGAAGGACGTTTTGAGGATTTCTCTATTGGTAGGGGACTTCAAATAGAAAAAGTGGAAGAAATAAGCCGTCTGGCCAAAAAGCATGGCTTCAAGTTAGCCGGTTTCCGCGCCTTTGACGAGCCTATTACCGATGAGCGCATTGAGCAAGTCAGAACTTTATCCAAGGAGCGCAATAAAGATTCGCGCACATTCTAATTATGACAGATCAAGCAGACAATAAAACAATCAAGCGTGTAGTTAGTGTCAGTATCGGCTCCTCTACCCGCGATCACAGTGTAAAGACCGAGCTTTTGGGTATACCTTTCGAAATTTCCCGCCGAGGTACCGACGGTGACTTGCGCAAAGCCAAAGAAGTCCTCAAAGAGTTAGACGGGAAAGTGGACGCCATCGGTTTAGGCGGCCTCGATGTGTACTTATATAGCAAGACCAAACGCTACGCCTTACGCGATGGGTTAAAGCTTCTCCAGTTGGTTGAGCACACTCCAGTTGTTGACGGAAGCGGTCTCAAAAATACTTTAGAGCGCGAAGTTATCAGAATGCTGGCCAATGACGAACGCATTCCTCTCAAAGGCAAAAAAGTTTTGATGGTTTGCGCTCTGGATCGCTTTGGTATGGCCGGAGCTTTAGAAGAAGCCGGAGCCAAAGTTACTTACGGAGATCTGATTTTCTCTTTAAATTTGGATCAGCCCATACTTAGCTTAGACGAATTGGCTGAAAGAGCTGACAAGTTGCTGCCTGATTTTTGCAAGTTGCCTATCAGCATGTTGTATCCCACAGGCAAAAAACAAGCAGATATTGAGCCTACTCCCCTAACAGACAAATATTATCAAGATGCCGAGATCATAGCCGGCGACTTCCTCTTTATTCGTCGCCATCTCCCCGACCGCTTGGAAGGAAGAACTATCATTACCAATACGGTCACCAGCAAAGATCTTGACGAATTGCGTAAGCGCGGTGTAACATATTTGGTCACTACTACGCCCGAATTTAACGGACGCTCCTTCGGCACAAACGTTATGGAGGCCGTAATGCTGGCGATTTTAGGCAAAAAATGGGATGAAGTCGAGCCGCAAGATTACTTAGATTTAATTAAGCGTCTCGAATTCAAACCGCGTGTTGTTAAGCTTCAGAACTAATCTCCCATTCTTATACATCAACGCATTTAACGCTATGCGTCGGAGGCAAATATGGCTAACGAAAAAACCAATTATTTAACCAGGCAAGGTCTGATTGATGCTCAACAGAAGCTCAACTATTTAAAAACTACCAAACGTGAGCAAATTGCTGAGCGTATCCGCATAGCCCGTGAATTTGGTGATATTTCCGAAAACGCCGAATATGAAAGTGCCAAAGCCGAACAAGGTTTCGTTGAAGGTACTATCAGCGAACTCGAGCGCGTTTTACAAAACTACACCATCATTGGTGAAGATGCTGAAGGCAATGTTGGCGGTCAGCTCAGAGAAGTCAATCTCGGCGTACTCGTAACTATTGTCAACACCGAAAAAGACGAAAACGGCAACGAAGAGCGTTATTCTTTGGAAATCGTCGGTACTCGCGAAACTAATCCCCAAAACGGTCGCATTTCCAACGATTGTCCTTTAGGTGCCGCCTTGCTCGGTCATGGTCTTGGTGATATTGTCGACGTCAAGACCCCCAGTGGAATTATCTCCTGGAAGATTGAGAGCATTCAGCCCGCCGGCGTCAAGATCGCTTAATATTTTCCGAACGTTTTTATTAAATCATAAGGTTCCGCCTGAGACAGACCGATGAGGCAAGACGGAGCCTTTTTTGTGCAGACAAACATAGAAAGGTCAGCCATGAGTCAAGAACAGAAAAAGGCTAAGCGCCAAGCTGCTCCAGAGCTCAGCTTAAGCGAGCAGCAAGCTATTCGTATTCAGCACTTGAGAGCTTTGGAAGAACAGGGCCTCAACCCCTACGGTAAAAAATTTATTCGCACCAAAAATGCTGCTTTCATTAAAGACAAATACAAAGATCTGGCTCCCGAAGAAGAATCGGAAGAAGAAGTTAGCTTAGCCGGTCGTATCACCGCTTGGCGCGGTCACGGTAAAGCTTCCTTTATCGATTTGACTGATCTTTCCGATCGTATTCAACTTTACTTCAAATACGATGTCTTGGGCGAAGAATCTTACAAACGCTTAAGTTTAGCCGACTTAGGCGATCTGATTACGGTAAAAGGCGTAGTTTTCCGCACCAGCCGCGGCGAACTTTCTGTCCGAGTAAAGGAATGGAGCATTGCCGCTAAGAGCTTAATTCCTCCGCCAGAAAAGTTCCATGGCCTGACCGATGTCGAAGTACGTTATAGACAGCGTTATGCCGACCTTATTGCCAATAAAGAAGTACGCGAAGTCTTCATCAAACGCAGCCACATTATCGCTGCCATTCGTCGCCACCTTGACAGCATGGGTTTCTTAGAAGTGGAAACTCCCTGTATGTCTGCAGTAGCAGGTGGCGCTGCGGCTCGTCCTTTCATTACCCATCACAATGCGCTTAATGTTGATATGTATTTGCGCATTGCCACAGAGCTTCACTTGAAGCGCTGTATTGTCGGTGGTCTGGAAAAAGTGTACGAAATTGGTCGACTCTTCCGCAATGAAGGTATCGATACCAAACACAATCCTGAGTTTACTACTATCGAGCTTTATGAAGCTTGGAGCGATTGCGAAGGTATGATGAAGATCACCGAAGGTATCATCGATACTTGTTGCAACGAAGTTCTCCATACCCACAATGTTACTTTCATGGGCCATGAACTCGACTTACGTCCTCCTTATCCTCGCCTGACTATGGACTCTTTATTCCAGAAATACGCCGGCATTTCCATTAAAGAACTCAGAGAGCCTGGCCGTGCCAAAGAAAAAGCTTTGGAACTTGGCATCAACTTAGGAAATAAAGAGCACACTTTGGCTCAGCTGTTTGACAAGATCTTTGAAGTCACTTGTGAAGAGCACCTTATTCAGCCTACCTTCGTCACTGAGCAACCTGTGGAGCTTTCTCCTTTGGCTAAACGCAAAGAAGACGATCCCACTTTAACTGATCGTTTCGAGCTTTTTGTTTGTGGCAGTGAGTTAGCTAACGCCTTCAGCGAAGTAAACGATCCTTTCGATCAGCGCAAGCGTTTCGAAGAGCAGCAAGCTCTTAAAGGTATTGATGACGAAGCCCATCCTTTAGATGAAGACTTCCTCAACGCCCTCATGTACGGTATGCCTCCTACAGGCGGCTTGGGTATTGGCATCGACCGTTTGGTTATGCTTTTAACTGGTCAAAATTGTATCCGCGACGTCCTTCTCTTCCCCACCATGAAGCCTTTGGACAGCGACAAATAATCCCCATACAAAGCCGACAGTCCGCCTAAATGGACTGCTATAAAAGCCTTGCCTGACGCTTATAGAGTGTCAGCAAGGCTTTTTTCAATTCGAGCTTCCTAATTTTTTTATAGGAAACAAGTTCACTTTGTGGTATTTCAACCGGTAATTTTTTCCACTGCGGAGCCGCCTTTGGTTATGAAAAAAAGCCCATATATCATTCTGTTAGTCTTACTCTTGTTCACTATTGGCTTTTATGAATTAAGGCCGCTCATTCAGCCTGGATATCCTTATTTCCATACGACTCTACTGCTAATGGCGAAGTCCAACATATTATTTATGACAGCTTGTCTTGGTGGTGCTTGCGCTTACTTGTTTTTGCTGCCTATAAAAAAACTCGAGCTCCTAATAGCAACCATCTTAGGACTGTTCATAGACGGATTGTTGATTATTTACCGACTTGCCTATGTTATGGAAAATCCACTAGAAGAACATCTATACGGTTTTTTAGATTTTGGCCCAGGTCTATTGATTGGCTCCATCTTAGCTATCATTTGGCGCATTTTTCAATGCAGTAAAGATAAACAACTAGATAAAGTCACTAAATGCTTAGAAGTTTTAGGCTTAGCTTTAAGCATGCCAGTTTTTCTTTCCGTAGGCGCACTTAAATATGGGTTATATGTTTATGATCCGCACCTTTATGCTCTAGACTCACTTTGGGGAGTGCAAATCAGTTTTATATTATCCAAATTTTTACGAAACTGGCTGCCGCTAAATCTTTTCATGACAGCTATATACGTATATTTATCTTTATTTATGATGCTAACTCAAATTGAAGTCTATAAAGAAAATGAAAAATGGGGATTCAAGCATAGTAGTCGATTAATACCAGCCTTTTACTTTTTACTTATAGGAATACTAGGAACTTTTTGTTATGAATTTTTACCTGCGGTAGGTATTGATTTGTATTGTGGTTGGAATACTTTTCCCAATGCTCCCTGGCCACAAGCTAATCTACATCCAGTACCTATAGAGGCTCCTCTTCAATTCGTACGTAATTGTATGCCTAGCTTGCACTTTTCTTGGATCTTAGGAATCTACTATTCACTTTATGGAGCTAAGCCAATTTATAAACGCGCGGCTTTACTGTTGGTATTTTTAACTGTTTTATCAACTTTTTCTGTCGGTTGTCACTATGTTATAGATTTAATCATGGCCGTACCTTTCACTATGGCACTCTTAGCTATAGCTATGCCTGAAGCACAAAGTAACACACGTCTCATCTCAGGTTGTTTCGGTGCAATATCCTTTTTAAGTTGGCTGTGCATTTTTAAGTACAAAATCACTTTAGCTTTATACAATCCAACCTTAACTTTATCACTGCTTATCGCCACTGATCTCATTTCCTTTTATTTAGCTCACGTTATGTGCACTCAAGCTCAAAAATTTAAAGACGCGCAACTTCAATAGCTAGCCACTAGAAAAATTCCCACGGAGCCACATTTATGAAAAAAAGCCCATACATACTCCTACTACTTGCTTTACTAACTTTAGTATCTGTTTATGAATTAAGGCCGTTCATTCAACACGGCTATCCTTATTTTCACACGACTCTTTTTAGCAGTCTTTGTTATAACGTTATCTTTACGACAGCGTGTCTTGGCGGAGCCTGCGCTTACTATTTTCTTTTGCCTATCCGCCGACAAGAGTTTTTTATAACTACAATTGTAGGTATAATTATAGATGGTTTTTTAATCAATTACCGACTTACCCACGGTATGATCTTCGATCCAGTAGAAGATCACGTCTTTTGCATTGTCGATATTGGCCCGGGCTTGCTAGCTGCAACAGCTGTAGCTATTTTATGGCGAGCCTTTCAAACCTATCGCCTCAAAGAATTTGAGCAAGTGCAAAAAAGCTTGGAAGTTTTTTCTTTAGCTGTGGCCATGCCCATTACTTTATCTTTAGGCATTATTGAATTTGGCCCTTACGTTTATGATCCCCATTGTTATGCTCTCGACTCTCTTTGGGGAGTACAAGTCAGTTTTATTATTACCAAAGTTATTCGTGGCTCTTTGCCATTATGTCTATTTATGAAATTGGCTTATTTCTATCTGTCTTTTTATATGATTATGGCTCAAATTCTTATTTATAAAGACAACGAACGCTTAGGAATAAGCCATGTCAGCCGACTTATGCCCGCTTTTTTATTTATTTTTATCGGTATAGCTGGTACCTTTTTGTATAGATTTTTCCCGGTTGTAGGCGTAGAAGTTTATTGCGGCTTAAATTCTTTTCCCAATGGTCCGTGGCCGGAGGCCAATATGAATCCTGTGCCTATAGAAGCCCCTTCTTTTTTACCTCATAATGGAATGCCCAGTTTACATATGGCTTGGATCTTGGCAGTATATTACTCTTTATACAGATTCTATAAAAGCAAACCATATTACAGATACATAACTCTAATATTGATAGTTTTGACTGCCCTTTCGGCTTTTAGCGAAGGCTGCCACTATCTAATAGATTTAATTATTGCCATACCATTTACTTTGCTTGCTCTGGCCTTAACTATGGTTGAAAGTCCGCGTAAGTGGCGCATTATATCAGCCATCTTTGGTTTTGTTGCCACTCTGGGCTGGCTTTGCCTTTTTAAATATGCCATTACCATAGCTTTACATAGGCCGATTTTAACCATAATAATGTTGGTCTTTACAGATGTAGTGTCGCTCTATTTAGCCAATACGATGTGTAAACAAGAAGATCAGTCTGTAATGACGGAGAGTTGACACACACCGCGAAGCAAACTAACACCAGAAAGGTAGCTCCGTCTAACAGAGCCAACTATTTTAATGCCCAAACTCGAAAGTATAAGTCTACGTATGAGAAAAAGTCCATATATACTCATATTAATAGTTCTAATTGCCTTATCTATCTTTTCGGAAGTAGCTCCTCTATTCAATTTAGGCTCAGAATATTTTCATGTTAGTTTAATTTCCGGTGTTTTGCGCAACATGATCTTCACCGCAACTTGTTTAGGCGGTGTGTTTGCTTATCTTTTTCTTTTGCCTATAGATAAGAAAGAATTAACAATAGCAACTTGCCTTGGAGTAGTCGCTGAAATAATCTTCTCCGCTTATCGATCTCCCAACGTTCCTAATTTTGATCGCTTTCTGCTAATTGGCCCTGGTCTGTTAATTGGCTGTTTAATAGCCATTTTATGGAGAATTTGGCGTACATATAGGCTTGATAATTCTAGTGAATTGCAAACAGAATTAGAAGTATTAGGTATCATGCTAAGTATGCCAATCTTTTTCAGTTTGGGAAGCGCTGTCAGAATATACGACTACCATGTCTATGACCCACATTTTTACGCACTTGATTCACTTTGGGGATGTCAGATAAGTTTTATCATAACTAAGTATTTCCGCAGCAACATCTTCTGGCTCAGGTTTATGGATGTAGTCTATTTCTATTTGCCTTTGTGGATGATGATCGCTCAAATAATCGTATATAAAGACAACGTCACCAATAAGCGAGAGCACAATCGTTGTCTGGTGCCAGCGTACTTATTTATTCTTATAGCAATAGGGGGCAGCTTGTATTACGCTTTCCTACCAGCCGTAGGAGTAAATTTGTATTGTGGAACTAATTCTTTTCCAAATGGCCCTTGGCCAGCAGCTAATATGAATCCTCAGCCCATAGAAGCGCCATATTACTTATACCGCAATTGCATGCCTAGTTTGCACTTTGCTTGGATTCTAGCCGTATACTATTCGATATATCGCTCTAAGTCTATATACAAAAATACAGCCTTAGTTTTGGTGTTATTGACAATAATATCTGCTTTCAGCGTAGGATGTCATTATGCTATTGATCTCATTATGTCAGTGCCATTTTGCTTGACATTCTTGGCGATAGTTATAAGTGAAGCTTCAAAAAAAATGCGCATAATCGGCGGTATTTGGGGGGCAGGTGCCACAATCACTTGGTTTTGTTTACTCAAATACAGTATAACATCTCTCTTACATTACCCCTCACTAACTTTGTTTAGCTTGGTTTTTACAGACTTAATATCGTTTGCTTTTGCTTATATGCTTTGCAAACAACGGCCAGAACAAACTGAACTAAACAAAACAACCCAAAACTGAATAGCCTTTATATGCAGAAGCAAGAGACGTATTACATTCATAGTAAGACGTGATACAATACGCGAGGGCACTGAATCGGAGGTTAAAAGTATTGACTTTTCTGACATATTATACAGATCCCAAAAAAAGAAAGCTGCAAATCATTGAAATAGCCATAGCCACGGTTTTAATAATAGGGAGCGTAATCTTGCTTCCCCAGGCTATAGAAGAACACAACAAATTCCAAACTGCAGCCGCTTTTCACAATATGGGTCATGAGCATTTGCACAACAATGACGATAAAGCAGCCTTAGGATGCTTCCAAGCTGCAGTAAAAACTTATCCTATGGAAAATAGTTTTCTAGAAATAGCCAGCATCCATCATTTTAGCGGAAACCATGATAAAGAGATAGAAGTCTACCGCGAAGGCCTTAAAGCAATTAAAGACAGCACCAAGTTGCGTTATTCTTTAGCTGCTGAATATTATCTACAAGAAAAATATGATGAAGCTATTACCGAATTGCAAATTGCTCTCAAGATAGATCCAGACAACTCAGAAGCAAAAGGCCTTCTGGAACATTGTCAAAAATATAAAGCTCATCCTGAACAACGTGGTAAGCATAACAACAGTTCCCAAGAGTTTAATAAACACTACAATTTGCATGACCACGATGGATGTCAAATTCATCAGCACCATTAGTCTGGCTATCGAAGAGTAAGAACTGCGAAATAGCATAAAAAGGTACCTAGGCTGCGGTGTGGAACTTAGCAGCCTATTATTATGTTTTTTAGCTTTGGAACGCCTTGCCTAGTTGCAACGAATGAGAACGGCGAGGCTCCAAGGCGCGGCTGTCAGTTTCCAGTAGCCGTTTAGTATCATTGCGAAAGGATCCTTTCAACTTTATTATGGCGAAGAAGAACACATTCGGTTTCATTGCTTTCACAGCTGCTGCCGGTCTGGGATTAGCCCTTACGGTAGCCGGCTGCGGTACTCACAACGGCTCTACAACTCTCGCCACCTTAGGCGGCAACAACAACGTTATTTTCCAATATTCTTTAGCTGCCTCCGCTTCCGGGCGCACCTTTATATCCAGAGACATTACCAAAGTCAGCTATAGTTTTACCGACTCCAGAGGCAATGTCGTCAAGACAACCGACACCTATGATTTGAAGCATTCCGATATAAATACAAATCGTGATGTGTCCGTTCCCAGTGTGCCCAGCACAGCCAAGGCTGCCACAGCCGCCTATTACGACTCCTTCGGTTCCATCGTGGCTGTAGGTATCAATGACATTGCTTGGGATTACGACGACGCCGAAGCTATAGTTGCCAATCCTCAAGTTGCCGGTTTTGACATTCCTAAGGAAGTTAGCCTCCAAGCCAATCGCTATGTCTTAAGTCCTGAAGAAACCACTACTCTGAGCTTGCCCGTCCGCACAAATGACGGTAGCGGTAAAGTAATCAACCTTATCTCCTTCGCCGATGTTACCGGTATGGACGAGTATGCCGACGTTTTGAGCAAGAGCGACAAAGGTCAGACCTACACAGGCGTAAGCTTTACCGGCACTCACCAAGGCACAGTTCCTGCCCAAGCTGTCAAAGCGGTTGTCCCCGTTGCTGCTGGCAACCTTACCGCTTTATTACAGCAGCCTATTTACGTAACTGCCCAAACCCTCGAATCTATTGAAATTGCTCCTTCCCAAATCGACGACCAGGAAGTAACTATTTACGGGGCCGATACTGCAGAGCCTTACAGCAAAGTGCTGATGTCTACTTCAGACGCTAAAAACGCCAATTTGGGACAGACAGTTTTGACTTTATACAGTGCTGCCCAAGGCGACGAGCAAATTACCGAAGTTGCAGCCGTAGGGGCTCAAGCCTTTACCGCTACCGCAATTTATAGCGATACTAAGGGACGCGGCCCTGTTCCTGAGAATATCGACGTAACTAACGACACCGATTTTACCGTCGAGCAAAGTGGCGAAGTTGTTTCTGTTGTAGATAATATAGTTAACGTTAATAGCGTTCCCGACAAAGCTTATATTGCAAAAGTTACAGCTTCTTACAACGATAATGGCAAACTCGACAAGTCACTTACCGATGCTCATACTTTGTATGTTTACCCTGCCACAACTGAGGTATTCTTTGGCGAACCTGGCACTGCGGGCAAAGATAGTAGTATGACTACTAGCCTTGAACCTGCCGACATTCCTGAAGAAGGCTACCCTGTTGAGGTATTTGGTCACTTTATCTATAACCCAGATACCAACGCCCCCTTCATGTATTGTAACAACTTTGTTTTACCCAAGACCATTGTCTCCGAGTATCCCGAAGCTAAAGCTACCAGCCCCACTCAAGGTGGAGCTGTAAGTGTAGTCAAAGTTATTGACAACCAATACACAATCAAAATCGAGGAAAGCTTGACTGACAATTGGACTGTAACATTAGAGGAGAAAGCATACGATAAACTCGGTTTACCCACTTTCTTGCCCTTAACTATCGAAATTGCGCAGCCTTAACTATTGAGGAATAGCTAAGAACTTAGCGACAATAAGTTCGCTCTTATAGCCGAAAGGCCCGGGAAGTAAAACTTCCCTGGCCTTTCGTTTTTATATGTATAGCCTCTTAGTGGCTATTATTTAAACTAGATGCCGCCCCAATTGCGTCTTTCTATAAAAGTGCTCGGCTCTACGGTAAAACCGTTTTTTAAACGCATAGCTTCACGGCGTATAGAAGCTAAAATAACCGGGCCGCTAATCATACCAATCACTTTAGTTAAAGATCCAAAATCATGCGCAAATTGTTCACGCAAAGTATGAATTCGTTCTTGTACACTACGGTTTGATTCTTTGAGGTATTGCTCCATAGCCCACAAAGCACCATAAGCGTAACGGCGTATAGTAGCAGAGTCTTGTTCTAAACGGCGCAGCACTCTCTTATTATCGTATTTGTGGAAGTTTTTCCAGCCTTTCCACACAGTATTTATCACCCTAAAGACGCTGGGCCCGTTTACATCATAATCAGCTTGGAAAGCTCTAAGTAAAAATTCTTCACTTTGCTCAGGGGTAATGTGGGGATGCTTGAAATTAAAACGGTACTGACCATGAATATCAGCTAAATCTACATCTTCAAGCATAGCACCTTTGGCAACTTGTTCCTGGAAAAGCGGCGTACCAGGCAATGGAGTATAAAGCATAAACTGATGGAAATCGGTATTATGTTTAATGGCTCGCGCGATCACTTGATCGATATTTTCCGGAGTATGATTTTCCAAACCAATAATACTTGAGCCCAAAATTTTTATTCCCAACTCTTGAAGTCGTCCCACAAACTCCACAGAATCGCAGCCTTTTAATTTTGCATACTGGCTATCTTCGCCTTCAAGCCCCATCCAAAGCCAAGAAAGCCCTAAACGCAACAATTCGTCCATAGAATACTGGCGTAAAGCGTTGGCAGAAGAGAAACAATAAAGCGACCATGCTTTACCATCACGTTCCATCAAATCCAGCAATTCCATAGCTCGAGGACGATTAAGTAAGAAATTTTCGTCCATAATAAAGAAAGAACTTGTACCCAAACGACGCTCAAAGCCGCACATTAAATTGTAAAGTTCTTCCCCGCTGTCGAAGAAAGTAACTGAATGGCCTTTACCGCCAAACAAGGCTGAAGTAGCACAGAAATTACAACCCATAGGGCAACCAACGGAAGTAATAACCGTAGCTGCAGTATCTTGACTGCTATTTTTTACATCAAAGCCGAAAAGTCTAGTTCCGAATCCGGAAACGATATCCGGATGAACAATCTTAGCCGTCTCATCTTCACCTAAAAAGTGGCGGAACCAGCTTACTCCCTCCCCTTTGGAAATATAGTCGGCATCGATCATATTTTCCAATCCGGGTATAGAAGCTACGTGGCCGCCAACTACGATAACACTGCGCGGAGAGTAACGGCGTACCAATTGGCACATACGATGGACTTTATGTACATTGGCTACAATACCGCTAATTCCCACAATGTCGTAATCGCCAACTTGCAATTCATGAATAAATTTCTCTTG
>OQVS01000185.1_pt1 | contig 37457 bp, 24 predicted proteins | sample 1691601 | NCBI WGS metagenome assembly OQVS01 (sample SAMN03418268, study PRJEB22391) | human gut metagenome | biome: human-gut; feature: organic feature; material: feces | host: Homo sapiens | place: Tanzania | collected 2013-01 | reverse complement strand
AAGGTGTTCAAAAATGGAGACCTTGCCGATGGTAGCTTAGGACCGGCGCCGATTGTTGTTTGTCCCTCGCCCCTGTCGTAAGAGAAGCCCGTCGCGGGCCCTCTATGGATTGTGCCGCAAGTCTCAGTTTGCGGTGGCAAAGGTACGGACTTTTTTCATACCTCCAAATAAATCACAAATATTTTCCAACTTTTTTTCATCTTGCAGGACATGGCACATAGCAAAGCTATGTGAACTACCGACAATCGTTCTGAATATCATTTACAGATAAATCGCATTTGAGAAAATAGAAGGCGAAGTGGGAAAACAAAACGTAATTTGGTTATTTCGTTATTTGGTTATTACGAGGAATGTTCTCCCATTCATCCATCACCTTAACATTTCGTTATAAAACATCTATTATCAAGCAACTTACATCTTCATACATAGGACAACAGAGCACGTATCCTACCGCCAATAATAACATTTTGCTTTCGTTCACAAATTAAAGAAATCCCTCTCACCTACTCTCCCCACACCTCAAAAAGCTGAGGGGAGAAGGAATCCCAAGAAAATGCGTAATTCTATGGTACCGAAGACTGCATCGACAAGGCAAAATATGCCCTGCGGCAGTCATTTGAACTGTAAAAACAAGGATAACCCCGCGTTTTCAGCGTCCCAGAAACCCATGTCATCAACAAGGTAAAAATCAAGCAAACGAAGCACAACTATCTGACACACAATTATTTCATAAAAAATGACCCCGTATATTCGGGAGTAGCTTCGAAGGGGCTTAATTACACAAAAATACGGGTTTTCTCACGCCAATCGGCTATATTTGCCATCTTTTATAGTGTTTTTGTGCTTGCAAATCCCCTCTCTTGAGCACACAACATTGCCATCTTGTCGTGTTTAGGCAACAAAAAATCTTGTCTTTGCCGCAGGACTCTGATTCAACGACAAAGATATATGATAAAAGATTTGACAAAAAAAACATGCGTTTATGAATAGAACATCAACGGTAATCAGAACCATGGCAACCATAGTCCACACGTACAGATCGGCGACAGGCTTACTGCGACGACCGCAAGTATTTCTTCTTCCGCCGCCTTCCCGAGACGGGCCAAGAGGCCAACCTGCGATGGGCCTCCGAACTGCTCAGCGTGGAGTACAGACGCTGGGGCGAAAGACATTACCCGCCTCTTCCTTGCCACCTCGTCCGAGAACCTCCCCTACCTCCACGAGGACCTCTTTGGCAATGCGGAGTGCGGGGCAGCTGAGCTGTTTGGAAAACGCCCCCGTGGTTGCTGCAACGGCCTCTGATAGACAAAGCAGAGGACCGATCGCACAAGATATTGGTCCAACGGTTTCCTTGGCCTCCGAGGCGGCTTCTACGGCCTCTGAGACGCTCTCTGAAACTACTGGACAGAACGACGAGAAGACTAAGACGGAGGAAGCGGCCTCTATGGCCTTTTAGTCAAGAGGCAGGCGACGTTGCTTTTAATTCAGCGGCCAAGCATTCCGCGCAGCGCTCGCCGTCGATGGCTGCTGAGACGATGCCACCCGCATAGCCTGCTCCTTCTCCACAGGGGTACAAGCCGCGGATGGAGATGTGCTGCAAGGTCTTGTTGTCGCGCAAGATGCGGACAGGGGACGACGTGCGGGTCTCAACGGCAATCATCACGGCCTCGTTGGTGAGGAAGCCATGAGCCTGGCGGCCAAACACTTCGAAGGCTTTGCGCAGGCGGTCGCTGACCTCGCTGGGCATCCAAAAGTGGAGGGGCGAGGAGATCAGTCCCGGGGTATAGGAACTCTTGGGCAGGTCGAAGGACAAGCGGCGCTTGACGAAGTCGGTCATGCGCTGGGCCGGGGCCGTCTGCTTGTAGTTGCCCTGCTGCCAGCAGAGTCGCTCCAGTTGCTCCTGATACGCCATCACGCGGAGGGTGTCGTCCAAGGGGCCGTCCTCCGTTTCCAGTACGGAGGCGTCGATATCTTCGGGTTCGAGCTGCACCACCATGCCCGAGTTGCTCCACTTCGAACCGCGGTTGGCCGGACTCATACCATTGGTCACCAACTGGTTGGGACCGGAGGCGGCGGGGATGACGAAGCCACCGGGGCACATACAGAAACTATAGACGCCGCGTCCATCGACCTGCGTCACGAAGGAATATTCCGCGGCAGGAAGATACTTGCCACGGCCCGCTGGGTTGTGATACTGTATCTGGTCGATGAGGGCGGAAGGATGCTCCAGTCGGACGCCTACGGCGATTCCCTTGGCCTCCATCTCGATGCGGGCGGAGGAGAGGTAGTGATAGACGTCGCGGGCAGAATGGCCCGTGGCGAGCACCACAGGACCGCGAAACTCGCGCTCCGTCTCCTGTCCTTCGTCGTCGCGGCTGACTGCCTCCACGCCCACGACCGACTGGTCTTGGACGATGAGACGCGTCATGCGGGTCTGAAAATGGACCTCGCCGCCACAACCGATGATGCGCTTGCGCATGTTGGAGATGACGAGCGGCAGACGGTCTGTGCCGATATGGGGATGGGCGTCGGCCAGGATAGCTGCCGAAGCACCATGCTGGCAGAAGACGTTGAGGATCTTCTCGACATTGCCGCGCTTCTTCGACCGCGTGTAGAGTTTGCCGTCGGAGAACGCACCTGCCCCACCCTCTCCAAAACAGTAGTTGGACTCGGGGTCGATGGTCTGCGTATGGGGAATGGCCGCGAGATCTCGCTTGCGCTTCTCGACGCTCTTGCCACGCTCCAGGACAATCGGGCGCACACCCAGCTCGATCAGGCGCAAGGCGGCAAAAAGACCGCCAGGGCCTGCGCCGACAACGATTGCCGAGGGCTGGTCGCTGACGTCAGGATAATCCGTGGGCGCAAACGGCTCCTCGGTCGGGAGTTCGTTGATGTAGGCCCGAACCTTGAGATTGACCAGCACGCGGCGGTGGCGCGCGTCGATGGATCGCTTCACGACCCGCACGGCGCGAATGGCCGCTACGTCAAATCCTTTCTCCTGAGACAGGTATTGTCTGATGGTGTCCTCCGAGTAAGCCTCCTCAGGCAGCAGGCGGAGCTGATATTCTTCTACCATGCGGGTTTCGCTATAATGTGTTGTCTGTTTGTGAATGTGCTATGAAAGGAGTCTGGGGAACGAACTCCTTATTATATTCGATCCCCAAACCTTTTTTTCTCCTAAATCTATTCTCCCTATATATTAAGGAATTCCGTAACTATTAAGGAACTCCCTATCTATTAAGGAACTCCCTATCTATTAAGGAACGAGCAGCTTAAACTGGTCTGCATCGTCGAGGACGGGGAACTCCTTGCGGAAAGCCTTCAGGCGATCGAGGTCGATCTCGCCCGTGACAATACTCTCCACACCGTCTTCGGCCTGGACGATGGTCTCTCCGAAGAGGTCCACCAACTTGGATCCGCCGGCATACTGGCCATTGACATCCGATCCCACGCGGTTGACGCCCACGACATAGGCTTGGTTCTCGATGGCGCGTGCACTGAGCAGCGTGTCCCAAACCTTCTGTCTGCCCTGCGGCCAGTTGGCGACATAGATCGCCAGGTCGTAGTCGCCACGGTTGCGGCTGAAGACGGGGAAGCGGAGGTCGTAGCAGACCTGCAGCAGGATGCGTGCGCCACGGTAAGGGATCACGACGCGACGGTGGCCCGGCGTAAAGGCCTCCTGCTCATGGCCGTAGGTGAAGAGATGATGCTTGTCATAAGAAGCCAACAGCAGGTCGGGACTGACGAAATACATGCGGTTGTAGTAGTTCTCGCCCACCTTCGTGGCCACGCTGCCCGCCAAGGCACAGTTGCGCTGGCGCACGGTGTTGCGCATCCATTTGAGGGCCATTCCTTCGTCGTCGGCCACGGTCTCGGGGTTGGTGTCAAACCCTGTGGTAAACATCTCGGGCAGGACGATGAGGTCGCATTCGCCGACGCCCTCCAGCAATTGGTCCAAGTGTGCGAGGTTCGCTTCGGGTTGCCCCCAAATAATGTCCGTCTGTAACAGTGTAATTTTCATTTTGCTATACTTTTTTATCTTCTTATCCTGACAAGGAACCTTTTATTGAAGATGGGTTTATTCCCCCTCCACAGTCGGGCGTTTGCGTGCACGTTAAGGATATTGGTTTGGCTTCGTCCGTCGCGGCTTCCTTATTCGGTTACAAAGATACTAAAAAAAACGGAAAACAAGACAGAAATGGCGAAAAAAGGAATAAAATTCAACGTTAACGCCCATTTTTTCAGTGAAGGAGGGGATAAAAATGGGAAAGAAGTGGGCCTGAGAGCCGCAAAAATACGATCATTCATTTTTTCTTGGTCGCTGGCCGTGATTGGCATAGTTTTTGTACCTTTGCACTATTATTATCGTATTTCCGAAAAAAGCACGAAGGAAATTCAAGCAAGGATGAAATTCTAACAAGGATGAAATTCAAGGCGAGAATAAAAATTCAAGCTCGAAGGAAAATCAAAGTACGAAGGAAAATCAAAGCACGAAGGAAAATGGAACAGAACACAACCCCCGTATTGCTGCTCACAGGCTATTTGGGCAGCGGAAAGACCACCCTGCTCAACCGCATTTTGGGCAACCAGCGTGGCATTCGTTTTGCCGTCATTGTCAACGACATAGGAGAAGTGAATATCGACGCGAGCCTCATTGCGCGCGAGGGCATCGTCGGTCAGAGCGACGAGAGCCTGGTGCCGCTGCAGAACGGCTGCATCTGCTGCACGCTCAAGATGGACTTGGTCCAGCAGTTGAGCGACCTGGTCAAGACGCATAGTTTCGACTATATCGTCATCGAGGCCAGCGGCATCTGTGAGCCGGCTCCTATCGCACAGACCATCTGCGCCTATCCTCAGATCTACCCCAACCTGGCGAAGGAGGGCGTGGCCAAACTCGACAGTGTGGTGACGGTAGTGGACGCACTCCGCCTGCGCGATGAGTTTGCCGGAGGAAGCGACCTGGAGAAGGAGCACATCGAGGAGGACGACCTCGAAAGCCTCGTGATCCAGCAGGTGGAGTTTTGCAATACGATCCTCCTCAACAAGGCCAGCGAGGTCTCCAAAGAGGAACTGGGTCGCATCCAGTCGATCCTGCGCCACATCCAGCCACAGGCCGCCATCATCCCCTGCGACTATTGCGACGTGGATCTCAACCTGCTGCTCCACACCGAAGCCTTTGACTTTCAGAAGGTCAAGTCTTCGGCGACGTGGATGGCAGTCGTCTGCGGGGACGAAAGCGAGGAGGGCCACGAGGACGACCACGAGCACGAGGAGGAGCACGAGAACGAGGAGGAGCACGAGCACGATCATGAGGAGAGCCACGATCATGAGAAAGAGCACGAGGAGGGCCACGGCCACCACCACCATCACCACCATTCTCACGGATTGGAGAACGAAGAGTCGGGCGAGGCTTTGGAGTATGGCATCAGCACCTTTGTCTATTATCGCCGTCGTCCGCTCGACCTCACGCGTTTCGACGAACTGGTGGCTTCGGCCTGGCCAAAGAGCGTGATCCGCTGCAAGGGCCTGTGCTACTTCCAGGACGAGCCCGACACATGCTACGTCTTTGAGCAGGCTGGCAAGCAGGTGAGCATCCGAAACGCAGGAAAATGGTACGCCACGATGCCGTCCGCCGAGTTCGACGTCTTCAAGCAGCAGAATCCGTCGATCATGAAAGACTGGGACGAGGAATATGGAGACCGCATGCAGAAACTGGTCTTCATCGGACAAAACATGGATCGCCCGGAAATAGAAAAGTTGATCGACAAGTGTTTGGACTAAAGGTCAGACTATAGAGACTCCAAATAGCCATCATCAAGTTCATCCGAAAAGATTGTTTGTGCTGTTCCCCTACGGCCTGCTGAGTAGGGAAAACAACTTGAACAACTTTTACAACAAGTTACAACTCTTTCGGTAAGCCATGAGCAGAACCGAGCTCGCTCAAGTTATGCCATGGCGAGAAAGAGTGCCATGAAATGGAACAGCTTCGCCAGGACATCGCCTTTTCGAGGCCCGTTCAGACCTAGGGTTGCTGCATGGAAACAACTATGAACAACGCTTCGCCAGGACAATTCGACAGGAAATGTCCAAGGCGAAGCGTTGTATTTTGTTGTTTACCTTGCAGCAAGAATGCAACACGCGAAGCGTGTAGGTTGTTACAAGTTGTAAAAGTTGTTCAAGTTGTTTTCCATATTTCAGCAGGAATATTACTTACAATTTCAACTATTCCTTCCCCTGCGCAGCGCTTTCCAGCGCACTCTTGATGAAGGCTGGCGTAAAACCTTTTTTGCTCTTGGCGACGGCTTCGGGCGTGCCCGTGGAGAGCACTTGTCCTCCGCGCTTGCCTCCCTCCGGCCCCATGTCGATGATATAATCGGCGAGTTTGATCACGTCAAGGTTGTGCTCGATGATGAGCACGGTATTGCCTCGATCCACCAGTTTCTGTAGCACATCCATGAGGATGCGGATATCGTCGAAGTGGAGGCCCGTGGTCGGTTCGTCGAGGATATAGAGCGTCTTGCCCGTATCGCGCTTCGAGAGTTCGGTGGCGAGTTTTACGCGCTGCGACTCTCCGCCCGAGAGCGTCGTGGAAGACTGGCCCAGTTTGAGGTAGCCCAGTCCCACATCCTGCAGCGACTTGATCTTGGGCAGAATCTGTGGCACGTTCTCAAAAAACTCCACCGCCATATTGACCGTCATATCCAGTACGTCGGCAATGGACTTGCCCTTGTAGCGCACCTCCAGCGTCTCGCGGTTATAGCGCTTGCCATGGCAGACATCGCAGGGCACCATCACGTCGGGCAGGAAATTCATCTCGATCGTCTTATAGCCATTGCCGCCACAAGCCTCGCAGCGACCGCCCTTCACGTTGAAGGAGAAGCGGCCAGGCTTATACCCGCGGATCTTGGCCTCGGGCAGTCCGACGAAGAGCGCACGAATGTCCGAGAAGACGCCCGTATAGGTGGCAGGATTGGATCGCGGCGTGCGTCCGATAGGACTTTGATCCACCGTCACCACCTTGTCTATCAGTTCGATACCCTCTATCTTCTCGTAAGCCATCGGCTTCTTCAGCGACCGATAGAAATGTTGCGAGAGAATCGGCTGCAGCGTCTCGTTGATCAGCGTGGATTTGCCCGATCCCGACACACCCGTGACGACGATCAGTTCTCCCAGCGGCAGCTCCACATCCACGTGCTTCAAATTGTTGCCCGTGCACCCACACAGAACGATCCGCTGGCCGTTGCCCTTGCGTCGTTGCGCCGGCACCTCGATTGCCCGCTCATGGTTCAGATACTGCGCCGTGAGCGTATGGGTATGGAGCATCTGATCCGGCGTGCCCTGGAAGACCACCTCTCCACCCTTTCGGCCCGCCCGCGGTCCGATATCGACGATCCAGTCGGCGGCCCGCATCATGTCCTCGTCGTGCTCCACCACGATGACCGTATTGCCCAGGTCGCGCAGCGCCTTGAGCGAGTTGATCAGTCGGACGTTGTCGCGCTGGTGGAGTCCGATACTCGGCTCGTCGAGAATGTAGAGCACATTGACCAGTTGCGAACCGATCTGCGTGGCCAGTCGGATGCGCTGGCTCTCACCACCCGAGAGCGAGGCCGACTGTCGGTTGAGCGACAGATAGTCGAGTCCGACATCCAGCAGAAAGCGGATGCGCTTGCGAATCTCCTTGATGATCTCCGTGGCGATCTGTCGCTGGGTCTCGCCGAGGTGGGCTTCCACCTCCCCCATCCACTCATAGAGTTCGCCGAGGTCCATCTCGGAGAGCTCGGAGATATTCTTCCCCCAAATCTTGTAGGACAACGCCTCGCGGTTCAGTCGCTGGCCCTGACACTCGCTGCAGGTCACTTCGGCGATAAACTGTCCGCTCCATTTCTTTCCCGCGGCACTCTCGTCGCCCTCCATGACGGCCCGCAGATACTTCACTACGCCGTCGAAAGCCACGAAATAGTCCGTCGTCGTGTGGACCAGTTCTTTGGCGATGCGCACCTTTTCGAGCGCGCCATAGAGGATCTCGTCCATAGCCTCCTGGGGAATGTCCTTGACGGGAGACTTCAAGTCCAGGTCATATTTGGTCAGAATCGATTCTATCTGCCAAAATATCATCTGACTCTTGTATTTTCCCAAGGGCGCGATTGCCCCCTCGCGTATCGACTTTCTGTCGTCGGGAATCACCTTCTTCAGGTCGATCTCGCTGACCATGCCGAGGCCCTTGCAATGAGGACAAGCCCCTTCGGGCGAGTTGAAGGAAAAGATATTGGGCGCAGGATCCTTGTACGACAGTCCCGTCACGGGGTCCATGAGGCGCTTGGAGAAAAACTTCGCCTCGCCCGTGTCGGCATCGATGATCATCACCAGTCCGTCGCCCTGCCGCATGGCCGTCGCCACGGTCTTTTGCAGTCGCTGCGAGAGGTTGTCCTCCGTCTCACCCAGGCGCGCGGCGAGTTTCATCTTATCGACCACCACCTCGATATTGTGGTTCTTGTAGCGGTCGGTCTTCATGCCCTGGGTCAGTTCCTGGATTTCCCCATCTATCCTTATATAAAGATAGCCCTTGCGCCGCATGCTCTCGAAGAGTTCGCGGTAGTGGCCCTTGCGGTTGCGGACGAGCGGAGCAAGGATGAAAATCTTCTTGCCGAGATAGTCCTTGAGAATCATCGAGACCACCTTTTCCTCGGTATATTTCACCATTTTCTCCCCGCTCTGATAGGAGTAGGCCGTGGCGGCGCGGGCGAAGAGCAAGCGGAGGTAGTCGTAGATCTCCGTGGTCGTTCCCACCGTGGATCGCGGATTTTTGTTGGTCGTTTTCTGCTCAATGGCGATGACAGGCGAGAGCCCCGTGATCTTATCTACATCGGGGCGCTCCATATTGCCCAGGAAATTGCGGGCATAGGCCGAGAAAGTCTCGATATAGCGGCGCTGGCCCTCGGCATAGATGGTGTCGAAAGCCAGCGACGACTTGCCCGACCCGCTCAAGCCGGTGAAGACCGTGAGCGAGTTGCGGGGAATGACGACATCAATATTCTTCAGATTGTGGACGCGTGCGCCCAGCACTTCTATTTTATCCTTGTCCATCGGTGGAAATACAATCTATTGGTTTGTGGGGTGCGGAAGGTCTATTCCGTCACCGTTCCTGATCCCGCAGCCTCGTTGTAGGTGCGCAACAGGTTGACTGCCTTACGAATACGGAAATGGCGTCCGTCCGCTCCCTTGGCATCCACGTTGAGGAAATAGACACCATCCTTGACGAGTTTGCCATGGAACGTGCCGTCCCATCCCTCCGCAGGGTTGTCCCAAGAGAAGATTTTCTGTCCCCAGCGGTTGAAGATCGTGGCCTGAAACTCCACGATACTCTGATAGGTGCTCTTGGCCTTGAACACATCGTTGACACCATCGCCATTGGGCGAGAAGGCATTGGGAAACTCGAGTTTGCTTTCGCTGATGGAAAACTCAAAGGGCGGGAAATCGTCGGTGGTGAAGCGGATCGTGTCCGAACCGTTGACAAACGAGACCGTGAGCGCGACGTGCTGCATGCCGGCCTTGGTGAAAGTGTAGCTGGTGGTTTCGTCGTAGCGGATCAGGTAGGGGTTCTGCACGTCTGATCCTTCGTAAAAGCGCCATTCGAAATGGGGCGTATAGTCGCCCACCTCGGTGACGCCCGCGTCGAAACTGACCTCTATCGGTGCGCTTCCCGTGTAGCTTCCGCCAGGTTCCATCGTCTGCTCCTCGCCGTTGTCGTCCATATACGTGGCAAGTGGCGAGAGCGCTTGTCCAAATGTCGCCTGTGTGCCCCAAAAGAGCACAAAAGCGGCCAAGATATGCTTGAAAATATGCCTCATCGTTGATATTTTGTGCAAATTTACGAAATTCTTTCCACTCCCATGCCAAAACCAACTATTTTTTGCTATCTTTGCAAGTGGTTAAAATAAAATTGGAAAAATGAGACATTGCTTGAGGATGTGGATCGCGGTCTTCGCCTCGCTGCTTTGCCTTCATGCGAGCGGTCAGGCCCCACAGTGGCAGGACCTGCACAAGGTGAAGCGGGGAGAAACCCTTTTCGGCATCGCCAAAGAATATAATGTGACGATTCAGCAGATCATAGACGCCAATCCGGAAATGAAAAAGGAGGGCTATGAGCTGCAGAAAGGTGCGTGGATAGCCGTCCCATTCGGTAAGAAAGGAGACAAGCGCCGCGGCACGCCCTCCTCGCAAGCTGCTCCGCAAGCTGCCAAGGGGTCGGTCGCCGCCCAGGGACCGGTATCGGCCCAGCGTCCAGCGGCTCCCGCCACGAAGAAGAAGGATGGCACGATCCGCGTGGGCGTGATGCTGCCGTTGCACAACGACGATGGCGATGGCCGCAGGATGGTGGAGTACTACCGTGGTTTGCTCCTCGCCTTCAATCAGATGAAGGCAGAAGGCATCAACACTGACGTCCACGCCTGGAACGTAGCCAAGGACGCCGATATCCGCACGACGCTCCTCGACGCCAACGCCGCTTCCCTCGACATCATCTTTGGCCCGCTCTACACCCCGCAGGTGAAGCCGCTGGCAGACTTCTGCCGGCGCAACCAGATAGCCCTCGTCATTCCCTTCTCCATCGAGAGCCGGGAGGTGGAGAGCAATCCCCAGGTCTTCCAGGTCTATCAGACCGACTCGTTGCTCAACGCGATGGCGGTCAGCTGCTTCCTGGAGCGCTATCAGAACAGCCACCGTCCGATCTTCATCGACTGCAACGACCCGACGTCGCGCGTGGGAAAATTCACCCGCATGCTGAGACAGCAGCTCGACGCGGCCAAGATTCCCTACGAGCTGACCAGCATCAACTCGTCGATGGCCGACTTTGCCAAGCATTTTTCTTCGAAGCAGCCCAACGCCGTGGTTCTCAACACCGAGAAGAGTCCGCAGCTGACGCATGTCTTCCATAAGTTGGACTCCCTCACGGCAACGCGCCCGGGACTCGCCATCTCGATGTATGGCTACAACGACTGGTTTATCTACCAGGACTATGACCTCAACTGGTTCTTCAAGTACAATACGTACATTCCCTCTACGTTCTTTTATAATAAGCAGTCGGACAAGACTACTGCCCTGGAGAAACTCTACCAGGAGACGTATGGCGCCGCGATGGACAAAAACTACATCCCGCGCCTGGCCCTGACGGGCTACGACCACGGCGAGTATTTCGTGCGGGGACTCCGCCAGTATGGCGCCGCATTCAAGGGACTGGAGAAGCAGCCGACGAAGTATAAGGCGCTGCAGACGCGGCTCCGCTTCCTGCCCATCCAGGGCGGAGGACAGCAGAACAGGCAGTTTCAGCTGATCCACTTCAAGCCCGACCAAACCATGGAGAGCCTTACCTATTAGTATATGCTACCACAGATGATAGTCAACACAGAAATGTCAATCTTTCGGTACGCGCAACCTTGGCCTTCCAAGCGACACGCCGGGCAGAAGCGGATGCTCAGACCGATCCTCCTTCTGATGGCGGTGGTGTTCTCGCAGGCGCTCCAGGCGCAGGTGGGAGAGCACCGCAACGTGTTGTCGCTCGGCGTCAATGCGGGTTGCGTGTTGTCCAATGTCGGTTTCGACCCGAGTGTGCCGCAGAAGATGCACGCGGGATTCACCGGAGGATTCTCGGTCCGCTATACCAGCGAGAAATATTTTTCCACGATCTGCTCCATTGCCGCGGAGGTCAACTATGCCTCCATCGGATGGAAGCAGGACATCCTCACTCCTGCCGACCAGCCCGTCGTCAACGCCAACGGCAACGCGGAGGCTTACGATCGCACGATCAACTACGTGCAGATCCCGGTCTTCGCCCACCTGGCCTGGGGACAGGAGACCAAGGGCTGGAGCTTCTTCTTCAAGGCGGGTCCGCAGATCGGACTCTACTTGAGCGAATCGACCCAGCGCAACTACACGACGCCCAACCTCGCCACGGATGGCACAGGACGCGCCAACACCATCGTGAAGCAGGAGGACATGCCCGTGGAAACAAAATTCGACTACGGCATCGCTGCGGGACTGGGTACGGAATGGAGCCATCCGCGCGTGGGCCACTTCCAGTTGGAGGCGCGCTACTACTACGGTCTCGGCAACATCTACGGGAGTTCGAAGAGCGACTACTTTGGCAAGTCCAACTTCGGCAACATCGTCGTCAAGGCTTCCTACTTGTTTGACATCATCAAGAAATAACGTCATCAAGAAATAACATCATCACGAAATAACAGAATAAAACAGAAAGAAAATAATAACTCAATTACTAACTCTTCCGACCGCAAGGGAGGAACTAAAATTTCAAAATCATCTATGTTTTCAAATCAACCTAAAGGACTCTGGGCCTTAGCTTTGGCAAACACAGGCGAGCGCTTCGGCTACTACACGATGCTGGCTGTGTTCTTGCTCTATTTGCAGGCAAACTTCGGTTTCGCCACTGGTACGGCAAGTACGATCTACTCCACCTTCCTCATGATGGTCTATTTCCTGCCCATCATTGGTGGTATCGCTGCCGACAAGTTTGGCTTTGGCCGTATGGTCACCACGGGTATCTTTATCATGTTCATCGGCTACCTGGTGCTCTCTCTGCCGCTGGGTAAGGACACGATCGCCATCGCCGCTATGGGTCTGTCGCTCGTCCTCATTGCCTTGGGTACAGGTCTCTTCAAGGGTAACCTCCAGGTGATGGTGGGTCGTCTCTATGACGGTCCTGACTATTCCTCTCAGCGCGACTCCGGTTTCTCCTTGTTCTATATGGCCATCAACATCGGTGCCATGTTCGCTCCGACCGCTGCCATCAAGATCATGGAGTGGGCTCAGGCTTCTCTCGGCGTCAGCGAGGCCGATTCCTACCACTTCGCCTTTGCCGTGGCTTGCGTATCGCTGATCGTCAGTATCGCTATCTACTACGCCTTCAGCTCCACCTACAAGCATGTCCTCGCCAGCGAGGGCAATCAGAAGGCTGCCAATGCTGCTGCCTCCAATGCTCCCGAGCTTTCCAAGGCCGAGACCAAGGAGCGCATCGTCTGCCTCTGCCTGGTGTTCGCCGTCGTGATCTTCTTCTGGATGGCCTTCCACCAGAACGGTAATACGCTCACGCTGTTTGCCCGCGACTTCACGCAGACCAGCGCCGAGGGCGTTCAGTCTATGCTCTTCGACGTGACCAACCTCGTGGCCTGCATCTTCGTGGTCTATGCCAGCTTCTCTCTTGCCCAGAGCAAGACCGCCAAGGGCAAGTTTATCGCCCTGGCCGTGATCGCTGCCGCCATCGCTTTCTTGTTCTACAAGTACAACAGCCTGGATGGTGCCATCGACGTGAAGGCTCCGATCTTCCAGCAGTTCAACCCGTGCTATGTCGTGGCTCTCACTCCGGTGAGCGTGGCGCTCTTCTCTTGGCTCAACAAGATCGGCAAGGAGCCGACCTCTCCTGAGAAGATCGGTCTCGGTATGCTCGTCGCCGCCCTCGGCTTCGTTTGGATGGCCGTTGGTTCTATGGGTCTTGAGTTGCCGCTCGTCCAGGGCAATGCCGCTACGGAGGGTCCGCGTGTCAGCGCCAACCTCTTGATCTCCACCTACCTCATCCTCACCTTCGCCGAGCTCCTGCTCTCTCCGATCGGTATCTCCTTCGTGTCGAAGGTGGCTCCTCCCAAGTATGCCGGTCTGATGATGGGTCTGTGGTTTGGTGCTACCGCCATCGGCAACCAGCTGGTGATGGTGCCCGGTATCATGTGGGGTCTCAACTTCAACCTCGTCACCATCTGGGGTGTCCTCGCTGGCATCTGCCTGGTGTCTGCCCTGTTCATCTTCTCTATCATCAAGAAGCTCAACAAGGTAAGCTAAGCCAAATCTTGAGGCGCAGGACCATCCCTTGAGGAAGGGAGCGATCCTCCGCCCAGCCGCTTGATATCGTGTCGGAATAGTAAGTCGAAAAGGCTGCTATTCCGACATTTTTTTTGCTCCCACGAATCTTTTCCGTTTTTATTCATCCATGCGAACAGAAAAGAATAGAGGAATTTTGGGCCGTTCGACTTTATTTCATACCTTTGCAGGGCGTATTAAGACAGGCAAACGCCCTTTTGTGACAAGACAACGCGCTTTTCGCGAGAAGGCAAAGCCTCTATCGTGACGCCCATGGTGGCAAGGAGAAGCATTACCCCATTCCCTTTGTCAAAAGAATGAGACAAAGTATAGGTAAAAACCTAAAGACGAAAATTATAAAGTAAACTACCGATTATGAAAAAAGCATTAGCGTTGGCCATGCTTGCCATGGCTGCCAACCAAGCTGCCGGACAGGGCCTGACCTACCCCACCCCTCCGACGGACAACACCGTGGATGAGTATTTCGGTGTGAAAGTAGCCGACCCCTACCGCCCCTTGGAGAACGACCACTCTGAGGCCACCATGCAATGGGTGGAGGCGGAGAACCAGGTGACGCAGGACTACTTGGCCAAGATTCCCTTCCGCGGCAAACTCCTGAAGCGCCTGCGCGAAGTCTCCGACTACGGCAAGGTGGGCGCACCCTTCTATGTCAAGGCCACGGGCAAGTGGTATTTCTACAAGAACAACGGACTGCAGAACCAAAGTGTGCTCTACGAGATGGACGGCCTGGGCCAGGAGAAGAACGCGCGCGTCTTCCTCGATCCCAACCAGCTCTCGACGGACGGCACGGTGGCCCTGGGCAACATCAGTTTCTCCCACGACGGCAAGTACTTGGCCTACGCCATCTCGCGTTCGGGCAGCGACTGGTCGGAGTTTTATGTGATGGACACGAAGACGCTCGAGGTATTGCCCGACCACATCGAGTGGGCCAAGTTCTCGGGAGCCTCCTGGCTCGGCGACGGCTTCTTCTATAGCGCCTATGACAAACCCGAAGGCAGCGCCTATACGAGCAAGAACTCCACCCATAAGATCTACTTCCACCGCCTCGGCACGAAGCAAGATCAGGACCAGCTCTTCTTCCAGAATCCTACCGAGCCGATGCATTTCTTCAGCACGTCGGTCAACCACGAGGAGACGGTGCAGTTCCTCTATGAGTCGGGCGGCGGCACGGGCAACATCTTCTATATCCGCGACTTGAAAAACAGCAACTCGCAGTTTACGAAGGTGGTCCCCAATATGGACTACGCCTACTCTCCCATCGCCACCATCGGCGACAAGGTCTATCTGCTGACCAACGACGGTGCGCCGATGTATAAGATCATGGTGATGGATATCCACAAGCCGGCGATGGAAAACTGGCAGACCGTTATCCCCGAGGGCAAGAACGTGATCGATGGCGCCGACATCATCGGCGGCGAACTCTACGTGAGCTACCAGCAGGACGCCTGCAGCCACATCTACGTCTATGACCTCAACGGCAAGATGCAGCAGGAGGTGAGCCTCCCGGGCATTGGCAGCGCCAGCGTCAGCGGCGACAAGGACAGCAAGGAGTGCTTCGTCAGCTTCGCCTCCTTCACGCAGCCCTGGACGGTCTATCAGTACGACCGCGCTGCCAACTCGCTGCAGCCCTATGCCGTGCCCAAGGTCAACTTCAAGCTCAGCGACTACGAGACCAAGCAGGTGTTCTACACCAGCAAGGACGGTACGCGCGTGCCGCTCTTCATCACCTACAAGAAGGGCCTGAAACTCAACGGCAAGAACCCGGTCTATCTCTACGCCTACGGCGGTTTCAATATCTCGATGAATCCCTCGTTCTCCGCTTCCCGCATCCCGTTCCTGGAGCGCGGCGGCATCTATGCCCAGGCTTCTCTCCGCGGCGGTGGCGAGTATGGCGAGGCTTGGCACGAGGCAGGTACGAAGATGCAGAAGCAGAATGTCTTCGACGACTTCATCGCTGCTGCTGAGTATCTGATCAAGGAGAAATACACCAGTTCTCCCTACCTCGCCATCGTCGGTGGCAGCAACGGTGGACTGCTCGTCGGCGCTTGCATGACGCAGCGTCCCGACCTCTTTGGCGTCTGCATTCCCTCTGTGGGCGTGATGGACATGCTCCGCTACCATAAGTTCACCATCGGCTGGAACTGGGCTTCCGACTATGGCACGAGTGCCGACTCCAAGGAAATGTTTGAGTATCTGCGCGGCTATTCTCCCCTCCACAACATCAAGAAGGGCGTGAAGTATCCTGCCACCCTCATCACGACGGCAGACCACGACGACCGCGTTGTTCCCGCCCACAGCTTTAAGTTTGCTGCCACGCTCCAGGCCGACAACGCCAGCGACAAGCCCATGCTCATCCGCATCGACAGCAAGGCGGGCCACGGTGGCGGCAAGCCCGTCAGCAAGCAGCTGGAGGAGCAGACCGACATCTATAGTTTCATCCTCTACAACATGGGATTGAAATACTAAGATTTTGATTTGACCCAAATACGATAAGGGGGAAGAAAGTTTGATTGCTTTCTTCCCCCTCATTGTTTCCTAGTTCATCGGATATTAGGAGTGCCGTATGAAGTTGTGTAAGAGTTTCGGCTATAATCAAAGACATCCAAAACAATATTTATAACCAAAATTCCTGTTGAGTATGGAAAACAACCAATACAACATTTACAACTAATAACAACTTACACGCTACGCGTGTTACAATCCTGCTGCAAGGTAAACAACAAAATACAACGCTTCGCCTTGGACATTTCCTGCCGATTGTCCTGGCAAAGCGTTGTATATTATTGTGTATATTAATGTTTCGCTTCGAGTGACCTTGGGTCTGGATGAGCTTCGAAGAAGCCAGATTAGTTCTGCTCCGCCAGCGGGTGCTGTGTGTCAAACGAGAGGTTGGAACCGTCCTCCGACAGGTTGACCAGGATGGAGTCGCCCTCCTTCATTTCTCCACTCAGGATGCACTCGCTGAGTCCATCCTCGACATAGTTTTGGATGGCACGCTTGAGCGGACGCGCACCAAACTGGACATCGTAGCCCTTCTTGGCCACAAACTCCTTGGCTGCGTCAGAGAGCTGGAGCGCGTAGCCCAGTTCGCCGACCCGCTTGTACAAGCCCTTGAGTTCGATATCGACGATCTGCTTGATGGCGTTGAGGTCCAGCTGGTCGAAGGTGATGATCTCGTCCAGACGGTTGAGGAACTCCGGCGAGAACTGCTTGCTCAGACTCTTCTGTATGATGGACCGAGCATACTCCTTGTCCTTCTCGTTGCGAGCGAAGCCCTCTGCACCACCCGCCGTGAATCCGATGCCACGGCCAAACTCCTTGAGCTGGCGCGTACCCGCATTCGACGTCATGATGATGACCGTATTGCGGAAGTCGATCAGTCGTCCGTTGCCGTCCGTGAGTCGTCCCTCGTCGAGCACCTGCAAGAGGAGGTTGAAGACATTGCCATGCGCCTTCTCGATCTCGTCGAGCAAGACGATGGAGTAAGGATGGCGGCGCACGCGCTCCGTGAGCTGGCCTCCCTCGTCGTAGCCGACGTAGCCCGGAGGCGCACCCACCAGTCGCGACGTGTTGAAGCTCTCCGTATATTCACTCATATCGACGCGGATCAGCGCATCGGCTGAACCAAACATATACTCCGCCAGTTTCTTGGCCAGGTAGGTCTTGCCCACACCCGTCGGACCCAGGAACATGAATGCGCCGATGGGATGGTTCTGCTCCTTCAGTCCCACGCGGTTGCGCTGGATGGCCTTCACCATTTTCTCGATGGCCTTGTCCTGTGCCACCACCACCTGCTTCAGTTCCGTCGCCATATTGCGCAGACGGAGACCCTCCGACTGCTGCATGCGCTGCACGGGCACACCCGTCATCATCGACACCACATCGGCCACCTGGTCCTCCGTGATGGCCACCTGCTCGCCGACCTCGCCTTCCTCCCAGCGGTGCTGGGCCTCTTCGAGCTGCTTTTCGCGCTCCACCTGCTGGTCGCGGAAGCCCGCCGCCATCTCAAAGTTTTGGTTTTTGACCGCATTCTGCTTCTTCTGCTTGATCTCCTCGATCTCGTTTTGCAGATCCACGATCTCCTTCGGCACCTCCGCATGCTGCAGGTGGATATGCGATCCCACCTCGTCGAGCACGTCGATGGCCTTGTCGGGGAAGAAGCGATCCGAGACGTAGCGGTCCGTGAGTTTCACGATCAACTGGAGCACCTCGTCGGAATACGTCACCTGATGATGGTGCTCGTAGCGGTCCTTGATGTTCTTCAGGATCTGCAGCGTCTCCTCCGTCGTGGTCGGTTCGACGATCACCTTCTGGAATCTGCGCTCCAGGGCGCCGTCCTTCTCGATCGACTTGCGATACTCGTCGAGCGTCGTGGCCCCGATACATTGCATCATGCCACGCGCCAAGGCCGGCTTGAGGATATTGGCAGCATCCATCGTGCCCGCCGCCGAACCCGCACCGATGATGGTGTGGATCTCGTCGATGAAGACGATCACCTCCGGGTGGCGCTCTATCTCCTTGAGGATCGTACGGATACGCTCCTCAAACTGACCTCTGTATTTCGTTCCGGCCACGATGCCCGTCATGTCGAGCGACACAATGCGCTTGTTGAAAAGCGTGGGCGACGTGCGGTGCTGGACGATCATCTGCGCCAGTCCTTCTACGATGACACTCTTGCCCACACCGGGTTCGCCGATGAGCACAGGATTGTTCTTCTTGCGGCGCCCCAGGATCTCGCTGACGCGGATGATCTCGCGCTCGCGGCCCACCACGGGGTCGAGTTTGCCCTCCAGGGCCGCTGCCGTGAGATCCGTACCGAAGTTGTCGAGGGCCGGCGTCGCACTCTTGGTCTCCTTGGTGCGCGTCTGCTGCGCCCCTCCACCCTGACTGCGATCCTCCTCGCGATCCTCGTCGTCGTCGTCGTTGAAGAGCATATCATCGTCGTCATCGTCGGACAAGTCGAGCCCTCCCTGGACGTCGTTGGCCAACTGGCGCAGCAGCGCGTTGGCCTCAATGTAGTCGAGGTGGTGAGCCTGCAGCGTCATCTTCGCGCCCGTGTCTGTCTGGTCGTGAAGGATGGCCAGGATCAAGTCCTCCACATCGACGATCTTGCGATGCTGGATGCGCGCCTCCAGTACTGCGAGATGCAGCACGTTGGCAGCACGGTCCGTGACGTTGATCTCCTCGTAGATCCGCTTGCTCTTCTCCTTGTTCAAAGAGGCATACTGCTCCAGCTCCTTCTTGACCGTGGGCACGTCGAGACTGAGCGTCGAGATGACCCTTTGTATCTTCGGGTCAGAGAGCCGGAAAACAGCCAGCAACAGATGCTCCGGAGTCACCGAGGGACAGGACAGTCTGTCGGCTTCCTCGCGGCTGAAGGCGAGGACCTCCGAGAGTTCTTTAGAGAATTGACTTATCATCTTGACTTTCGTGATTTTCTTTTAGAATACAATTTCTTTACTTGTTCAATACAACTTGTTCAGTTACAAAAAGTATAGAGCAAAAGACATGCCAAACCCTTCTAAGTTTGACCTTCACTCAGGTTTTTGTCAGCATGTGCGTCAGTTGCGGGTCTTTTGACCTTGATTTGGCAGCGGCTTTTCTTTTTCAGCCACCGTGCCTTACGCTGCTCGTAGTCGGCACGGTGGCGCTCCAAGAAGTTATCTGCCATTGAAAGTACTATGTATGACAGAGAGGAGGATGGGCTGGTTGGGGTTGTTGAAACCACCCACAAGCCGTGTGCTGGAGAGCGACAGGTCGTGGGAGCACTTTGTCACGCGTGTTATCTTCGTGCCAGAGCTACCCGTGATGGTCGTTGTTTCCAGACTGATCGGCACGAGCACCGCCTTGTTCCAGTTGGCATCCACCTGTCCCGCCCGGCGCTTCTTGATCATGTAGTTGACCAAGCCCGAGATGTTGTTGAACGTATAGCCATTCACCGTCGCGCTATAGGCAGCCGTGAAACTCGTCTTGTAGTCCGGAATGCGGTTTTCGGCGAAGAACGTATGGAGCTCGTCGAGCGGAATGATCAGCACCGTCGTCGGCGCACTGAGGAGGAAGTCGGAACTGATCGTGTTGTTGATGCGCGGGAAGGTCACCTTCGCCGTGTTGAGCGTGTCGTTCTCGTGTCCCCTCATGATCTCGTCCACCGGCAGCGTGACCTCGGTGAAGAGGCCCGCCGGGCTTTTCAGATAACTGCAGTCCGTCTGTGCCGCAAGACTTGCCAGCAGGTTGTTGTCGTTGCTGAACGTCGTCGTCTGCAGCACCTCCTCCGTACTGGCCAGCGAGGTCGAGGTGACGGAGTCCTTGCCGTTGATCTGCGAACGGAAATAGATATTGAGCTGGGCGTTGGTCACATACGCCATCGATCCGATGCCGTTCGTCACCTTGAAGAAGAAGCCCGGACTGATCTCGTGGAGGAAGCGGTAGCTGTTGCGGAACGCCTCGGGCGAGGCATAGTACTTCCGCATCAGGTACGTGCCATAGTTGTTGTAGCTCACGCCGTCCTTGTCCGTATAGGCGTCGTCCAATCGGATGGCGATCGCCTTGTTGGTCGAGTTGGCACCGCGCGTCTGGTCCGCCAGCGTATAGGTGCGCTCCTGCTTGATGCCCCCTTGGCGCAGGTAGCCGTGGAGCGCGGGATTGAAGTTGGAGTAGATCACCGATCCCTCCTCCAGCGGCCGCCCCATCTCGTAGGCCGAGAGTTTCATCTGTGCCAGCGAGTCGCCATAGAAGTTGTTATAGACCAGCAGGATCTCGCACGAGTCGGCGATGATCTCCCCCTGTTCGTTGCGACTGAGGATGCTGTCGGCCGCCGCGATCTGATAGTTGCTCAGCGGATGCAGCTGCACCATGAAGTCGCCCGTCACGTAGTTGCCCGTCTCCGGATCCTTCACGCGGCCGAGATAGCCCGTGATGTTGCGTGCGATGACCGAGTCGGCCATGATGGTGCGCGTGCTGAGCTGGAAGGTGTCAGCCTTGACAGTCAACTTGTCGGGATTGTCTATCAGCGAACCGCCGATGTTGTCGGTCGTGTCGTCGCAGGCGGCCAGCGAGAGCGCGGTGGCAGCCAGGGCGAGGCCCAAGACCAACTGATGGAATTTTATCATTTGCGTGTAATGGTCATAAAATCTATTACAACAGGAGGCCACGCCCGTCCTTATCTACAAGGCGCACGATCCCCCTGCCCGAGGGTACGTCAGAGACGCTGTCTCCGCCTATTCCCCCAACAATTTGCCATAGAAGTCAGCATAGAGCCCCTTGGCCTCTGCCTCTGCCTGCGGATGGACGATCAGCGGCTTGTTCTCGCTCTGCGCATAGCGGACGAGTTCGGGGTTGACCTGGTCATCGACCTGAATGACACCATCGCTATAGTCGATGGCCAGTTTGCCCAGTTCCACGGCGTCGAACGTGTCGCCATACTTCTCGATCAGTTCAGCCTTGGCCTCCCTGAACGGCAGGCATTGCTTGAACTTCGCCTCCAGGTCGCCCGCGGGTTGTTCGCCGAAGAGCGACGTCACCACCTTGGCGTTGATAAACTGTGGCTCGTCGTGGTAGGCCGTCTTCACGTAGAACGGTATCACCGAGCTCATCCAGCCCTGGCAGTGAATGATATCGGGCGTCCAGCGGAGCTTTTTGACCGTCTCCAGCACGCCGCGGGCGAAGAAGATGGCCCGCTCGCCATTGTCGGGATAGTCGTTGCCCAGCTCGTCCTTGGTCATGGCCGGACGATTCTGGTAGTAATCCTCATTATCAATAAAATAGACCTGGATGCGCGACTGCGGTATGGAAGCCACCTTGATGATGAGCGGATGATCCGTGTCGTCGATGATCAGATTCATACCCGAGAGTCGGATCACCTCATGCAACTGGCCACGCCTTTCGTTGATCGTGCTCCACTTCGGCATGAAGGTTCTTATCTCGAATCCGGCTTCCTGCATCTTGGCCGGCATCATACCTCCCATCTCAGCCATCTGCGATTGGGTGACGTACGGGGTGGTTTCCTGGTTGATAAACAATACTTTCTTTGCCATTCTAACTTGTTTTCTCGTGATTATTTCTTGACAAAAGTCGCGATAAACACGATTTCCCAGGTGCAAAGTTACGATTTTATTCCCGAATTCGTAGCGGCTTTTCAGATATTTTGTCTAATGGCATCGGCATTTTATTATATTTTTCAGATTACTTTTTGCCTATTTCGTAAAAATGTTGTTACTTTGCACCCGAAATATTTTGCAGATAATGAAAGTATTTGAAAAAAACGCAGACTTGCAGAACGCGCTCTTCGCTGCGCGCAAGCAAGGACAGTCGGTGGGATTCGTCCCCACGATGGGTGCCCTCCACGAGGGCCACGCCTCGCTCATCAAGCGTAGCGCCAAGGAAAACGACGTGACGGTGGTCTCCGTATTCCTCAACCCCACACAGTTCAACGACCCCGCCGACCTCGAACGCTATCCCCGCACGCTGGAGGCCGACTGCGCCCTTTGCGAGGCTTGTGGCGCCGACTTCGTCTTCGCGCCCACCGTGAGCGACATCTACCCCACTCCCGATACCCGCCACTTTGAGTTTCCGCCCCAGACGACGGTCATGGAGGGCGCCCACCGTCCCGGCCATTTCAATGGCGTCTGCCAGGTGGTGAGCCGCCTGTTCTACATCGTCCAGCCCACCCGCGCCTACTTCGGCGAGAAGGACTGGCAGCAGATCGCCGTCATCCGCCGCTTGGTCCCCTATATCGGCAGCTCGGTGGAGATCGTCCCCTGCCCCGTGGTGCGCGAGGCCGACGGCGTGGCCTTGAGCAGCCGCAACAAGCTCCTCGCCCCCGAGGAGCGCGCCATCGCCCCCCACATCGCCCGTGCGCTGATGGAGAGCGTCGATTACGCCAAGACCCACACCGTCGCCGAGACCCACGACCACGTGGTCGGCACGATCAACGCCATCGACGGCCTGGAGGTGGAGTACTTCCAGATTGTGGATGGCAACACGCTCCTCGACGTCCAGGACTGGCAGGACAGCGACTATGTGGTGGGCTGCATCACCGTCTATTGCGGCAAGACCCCGATTCGTCTGATCGATCATATCAAGTATAAGGAATAACACACCCTACACTGTCTTTTTTATATGTATATAGAAGTACTGAAAAGCAAACTGCACCGCGTCAAGGTGACGCAGGCCAACCTCAACTACATTGGCAGCATCACCATCGACGAGGACTTGATGGACGCGGCCAATCTCATCGCTGGTGAGAAAGTGCAGATCATGGATAACGACAATGGCGAGCGCTTCGAGACCTACGTCATCAAGGGCGAGCGTGGCAGCGGCTGCATCTGCCTCAATGGTGCGGCAGCACGCAGGGTGGTCGTCGGCGACACCATCATCATCGTGAGCTACGCCCTGATGGACTTTGAGGAGGCCAAGACCTTCAAGCCCTCCGTGGTCTTCCCCGAGAACAACCGCCTCTGACCCCTCGGCGGACTTTCCTCCGCCCAGGCGGCCGCCAGCGACGGTCTCGCTATCGCTAATCACGGTCCTGGTGCCGGCAAGGCCCTGCCCCGGACCCCAACCCAGTAGATAATCAATGAAGAAAACGATAACAGCTTCGCTCCTGCTCCTCTCCTCCCTCGGACTCCATGCGCAGAGCGGCACCAACTCCCCCTACAGCCAGTATGGCCTGGGCGAACTCTCCGAACAGTCGGGCAGTTTCAGCCGCGGCATGAACGGACTGGCCTACGGCCTCCGGCTCAACAACCAGGTCAACGCCCTCAACCCGGCCTCCTACTCGGCCCTCGACTCCCTGTCGTTCATCTTCGACGCGGGCGTGAGCCTGCAGATGACGCAGTTCAAGGAGGGCGGCCGCTCGGTCCATGCGCGCAATGCCGACCTGGAGTATGTGGTGGCGGGCCTTCGCCTGTTTCGCGGTGTGGGCGTGAGCTTCGGTCTGCTGCCCTACACCAACGTGGGCTACGACTACGCCAACTCGGCCCACATCAACAGTAGCCTCTCCCCCGAGTCGCCCACGGCCACCTACAACAACAAGTATAGCGGATCGCAGGGCCTCCACCAGGTCTATCTCGGCGTGGGTGCGGAGCCGCTACGCAATCTCTCCGTCGGTGCCAACATCTCCTATCTCTGGGGAGGCTACACGAAGAACGTGACCAACACGTATAGCGACGCCTACGTCAATACGCTCCAGCGCACCTACACCGCCGAGGTGCGCAGCTACAAGCTCGACTTCGGACTGCAATACACGCAGCCCCTCAGCGCCAAGGACCAGGTCACGCTGGGTCTGACCTACAGTCTGGGCCACAGTCTCAACGCCGACCCCGAGCTTTCCGTCATCAAGAACAACTCGCAGTTGGCCGTAGCCGACACGACCCACTTCCGTATCTCCAACGCCCTCGACCTGCCCCATACCTTCGGCGTGGGAGCGGTCTATAGCCACAACGGCCAACTGATGGTCGGCGCCGACTACCAGTTGCAGAAATGGGGCAGCCTCGACTACCCGCAGTATTCCGACCAGAGCGGCTACGCGCTCCAGAGCGGACTGCTCAAGGACCGCCACAAGATCGTCCTCGGAGCCGACTACTGCCGTGGCGAGCGCCACCGTGGTTTCCTCAGCCGCCTCCACTACCGTGCGGGTATCGGCTACGCCACGCCCTACTTCACCATCAACGGCCAGGACGGCCCCAAGGAGATCTCGGCATCGCTGGGCCTGGGCATCCCCATCGTCAACAGCTACAACAACCGGTCGATGCTCAACATCTCCGCCCAATGGGTGCGCCGCGAGGCTTCCTCGATGCTCACGGAGAACACGTTCCGCATCAACATCGGCTTCACCTTCAACGAGCGCATGTTCGCCAAGTTCAAGGTCGAATAGGCCCTGCGAGGGACCTATGTTGACCGCAAAGGCTGCAACAAACGCATGAGATTTTTAAACTATCACACGAGAAGCGACCACCAGGGCATGAGGGGCTTGTTGCCCTCCATGCTCTCTTTCGTGCTGGCAGGGGTCCTGGCCGCGGGCTGCAACCAGCCCAAGGAGCACACCGCCCCCGCCATCCACGACCGCGACTCCGTGCCCATCATGACGACCTACGGCGTCAATACACTCATCTCCGACTCCGGCGTCATCAAGTATCGCATCGTCGCCGAGCGCTGGGAGATCAACGAGAACCGCAACCCCTCGCGCTGGACCTTCGACAAGGGCATCCTGCTGACGCAGTTTGACGAGCAGAAGCGCGTGCTGGGCTACATCTCCTGCGACAGCGCCGTCTATTACGACAAACTGCGCCGCTGGGTGCTCCGCGGCCGCGTGCGCATCCGTACGGCCCAGGGCGTGGAGTATGCGAGCCAGCAGCTCTACTGGGACGAGGCGGAGCACCAGCTCTACTCCCACGTCTTCTCCCACATCAAGACGCCCGACCGCGAACTCCAGGGCGACTACTTCCGCAGCAACGAGACCATGACGGAGTATGAGATCGGCGACGCCAAGGGCTGGGGCCTCTTCGACAAGGCCGACATGGCTCCCGCGGCAGGCCGCAGGGAGGGGACGCCGATCCCGCCGGGGCCACCTGCCGCCGCCCAACCCGTCCTCGACGGGAGACCACCGGTTGCCGATCGTCGGCAGCCCTGAATCGTGAATCATATTTGAACAAGATTGGACACCTATACCTATAATATAATAGCCATCCTGGCCACCATGGTGCTCTCGGCCTTTTTCTCGGGCATGGAGATCGCCTTCGTGGCCAGCAACCGCCTTCTGATGAAGGTCGGCAAGGACCAGAGCGGACTCTCGCAGCACTGCCTGAAAATCTTCTACGCCAACCCCAACGGCTTTGTCTCCACCATGCTCGTGGGCAACAACATCGTGCTGGTGGTCTATGGCATCCTCTTCGCCCGCATCTTCGACGGCCTGTGGCAGATGGCCGGCATCAGCAACGACGCCACGCTCGTCATGCTCGACTCCATCTGCTCCACCCTCGTCATCCTCTTCACGGGCGAGTTTCTCCCCAAGACGCTCTTCAAGAGCAATCCCAACCGCCTCATGAGCCTCCTGGCGCCCGTGGCCTATCTCTTCTATATCGTCCTGTGGCCCATCAGCCGCTTCTCCACCCTGCTCTCGCGCCTCTTCCTGCGCCTCATGGGCGTGAAGATGGAGGAGGGCAACAACGACGGCACGTTTACCAAGGTGGACCTCGACGACCTCGTCCAGTCCTCCATCGACAACACGCCGCAGGGGGGCGAAGTCGATGACGAGATGAAGATCTTCCAGAACGCCCTCGACTTCCCCGACCTCAAGGTCCGCGACTGCATGGTGCCGCGCACGGAGATCAATGCCGTACCCTACGACTGCTCGGCCGACGAACTGCAACAGAAGTTTGTCGAGAGCGGCAACTCCAAGATTCTCATCTACAAGGAGGACATCGACCACATCGTCGGCTACATCCACACGCTCGAGCTCTTCCGCGCCCGCGAGAAATGGCACGACCATATCCGCCAGATGCCCTTCGTCCCCGAGACCATGGCGGCACAGAAACTCATGCAGATCTTCCTCGGACAGAAGAAGTCGATCGGCGTCGTCGTCGATGAGTTTGGCGGCACCTCGGGCATCGTCTCGCTGGAGGACATCGTCGAGGAGATCTTCGGCGACATCGAGGACGAGCACGACAACACCAACTATATCGCCAAGCAGGCCGCCGACGGCGACTACATCCTCTCGGGACGCCTGGAGATCGACAAGGCCAACGAGCTCTTCAACCTCGGACTGCCCGACAGTGGCGAGTACAAGACCATCAGCGGACTGATCCTCCACGCCTACCAGAGTTTCCCCAAACTCAACGAGGTGGTGAAGGTGGGCAAGTACCACTTCAAGATCGTCAAGAAGACCATGACCAAGATCGAGGTCGTGCGCCTCCACGTGGCCGAGGAGTAGTCTCCGCGACAAGAAAAAATAGAAAGAACGCCCTGTCAGAACCCACATTATGACCGATCTTGGCGGTCAAAAAGCAAAGAAACGGGGCGGCAAACGCAAATTGTCGGCAATTTATTCCGTCATTTGCCAACTTTTTATTAATTTTGTACGCATTTTCCATCCTGCTATGCGCCGCATAGCCCCTCCGGACGGTCCTCCAAGGATCCGAAAAGCGGGCGGGCAAGGAGCCGAAAGCGGGCGAGGTGGAGAGAAAAAGAGAAAAGAAATAATAAAAAATAAAGTAAAAAATGACAGCTTTAGGAAAAATCAGAAGCAAAGGCATCTTGCTGATCATCATCATCGGCTTGGGTCTATTTGCGTTCATTGCCGAGGAGGCTTTCCGTTCCTGCAATGGCATCAAAGGTCAGAACAGCCAGCAGATAGGTGAGGTCCTTGGCGAGAAAATCTACGTGCAAGACTTCCAAAAACTCCTGGAGGAGTATCAGGATGCGATGAAACTGACCATGCGCACCGACAACCTCAGCGAGGACCAGCTCAACCAGCTGAAGGACCAGGTATGGCAGCAGCTCGTCTCCGAGCGCGTGATGAAGGAAGACTGCAAGAAGCTCGGTCTGACCGTCACCGAGGACGAGCTCCAGAACGTCCTCAACGATGGCACGAACCAGCTGCTCACGCAGACCCCGTTCGTCAACCAGCAGACCGGCCGCTTTGACGTTTCGATCCTCAAGCAGTTTATCGACGCCTACCGCAAGGCCGAGGCCAGCAACAACAGCCAGCAGCTCGACCAGATGCGCCCCGCCTACAACTACTGGCTCTTCGTCGAGAAGAACCTCCGCACGCAGCTCCTGGCCCAGAAGTATCAGTCGCTCCTGGCCAACTGCGTCCTCTCCAACAAGGTAGAGGCCAAGATGGCCTTCAACGAGGAGAACGAGGAGGCCCAGATCCAGTTGGCTTCCATCGCCTACAACACCATCAAGGACGCCGACATCAAGGTGACGGACGAGGAGCTCAAGGCGAAGTATGAGGAGCTGAAGCCCGCCTTCCGCCAGCAGCAGGAGACGCGCGACGTCAAGATGGTTGACGTCCAGGTGAAGGCCAGCGCCACCGACCGTGCCCAGCTCCAGAAGGACATGGCCAGCTATCAGAAGCAGCTCGCCGCAGCCGCCGACCCCACCCAGGTGGTGAGCAAGAGCGGTAGCATGATCCAGTACATCGGCCTCCCCGTCAGCGGCAAGGCTTTCCAGCAGTACCCCGACATCGCCTCCAAGATCGACTCCATGGCCGTCGGTACGACCAGCGTCGTGGAGAACACGAAGGACAACACCTACAATATCGTCCGCATCCTCTCTCGCACCGAGCTCCCCGACTCCGTGGAGTTCCGTCAGATCCAGGTGGGTGGCAAGACGCTGGAGGCCGCTCGCGCTTCTGCCGACAGCATCCAGAAGGCCCTCGCCGCTGGTGGCGACTTCCAGGCCATCGCTAAGCGCTACGGCCAGGACAGCACCAAGACGTGGTTCACGGGTGCGATGTATGAGCAGGCCACCACGATGAGCCAGGACAACCGTGCCTACATCGAGGCGCTGCTCAACGGTGCCGTCGGTTCTACGCAGAACATTGAGCTCACCCAGGGCAACGTCGTCATCCAGGTGCTCAACCGCAAGGCGATGAAGAATAAGGCCGTCGCTGCCATCATCAAGAAGGAAATCCGCTTCTCCGACGATACCTACTCCAAGGCTTACAACCGTTTCAGCCAGTTTGTCACGCAGAGCCAGGCCAGCCTGGCCGACCTGCAGAAGCACGCCACGAAGTTTGGCTACACGGTCCAGGATCTCAACGACTTCGCCACCTCCAGCCATACGGTGGGCAACGTCGGTGGTTCCGGCATCCGCGACGCCATCAAGTGGATCTTCGAGGCCAAGGAGGGACAGGTTTCCCAGCTCTTCGAGGCTGGCAAGGAGAACGACCACCTGCTGGTGCTCTGCATGACCAAGATCCATCCGCAGGGCTACCGTCCTTGGGACGACGCCCAGGTGAAGGAGATTCTCAAGCGCGAGGTAATCCGCGACAAGAAGGCCGAGATGATCATGGCCAAGCTCAAGGGCGTCAATAGCATCGCTGCTGCCCAGGCCAAGGGTGCCAAGGTCAGCACGGTCAATCAGATCACGTTTGCAGCCCCTGCCTTCATCCAGGCCACGGGAGCTGCTGAGCCCGCCCTCTCGGGTGCCGTGGCAGCCACGGCTCAGGGCAAGTTCTGCTCCGCCCCTGTCAAGGGCAACGCCGGCGTCTATGTCTTCCAGGTTGTGAAGAAGCAGATGCGTCCGGGCAAGTACAACGAGGAGCAGCAGATTCAAATGTGCCGCCAGCGTGCTATGCAGTACATGGGCAACTTCATGCAAGACCTCGTCTTCGGCGCAGGAGTGGTTGACAACCGCTACCTCTTTTTCTAATGGAATATTACACAAAAAGGGTTTTAAGGTAAATAAATTTAGTAACTAAGATTGTAAACGGAAGGGTCTGGGCTGTGACGGTTCGGGCCCTTTATTTTATCTATTCACGAGGCTTCTTAGCCCGTGCGCAAGAAGGCATTTTTTTCACAGTCATCATTGGGTTGTGTCGAAAAAAATGTGGCTTGTCGAATGGGTTTTTACAAATAGCAAAAGTGTATTTGTTGTTTTTCTATTTCTGGAGATAAATGGATTGTAAAGATGTATTTTTTGTTTTCCCCAAACCAAGCACCCGCCGTTTTTGGAAAACGCCCCCCTACTCCAAGTATTGGGGAAACAAAAAAAAGACTTGGGGCTGTCTTGAGAAACAACGCAAGATAGCCCCAAGGCTACAATAAAACTTCTATAGCAGGCCCGTTGACTGGAGGGCTTTCTGCGCCAGCGACTCATAGATTTCTCCTAAGTCGCAGAATCGCATCAGGCTATTGTAGGCCGCATGGCGGACCGCCAAATCCTTGCCCGTCAGCGCCGTCTCCACCTGGTCGAGGTATTCGTTGATGCCGCGCTCGTCCGGGATCTGTCCCGAGGCGAAGCGGCGTGAGAGAATATGGTAGCCACAGATCTGATAGAGCGGCTGGTCCTTGGCGATCCATCCGAAGGCCATGCGCGGCGCGTAATCGACATGCTGGAAGACATGGAGCGCCAGCAGCTCCGCCATCTCCTGCGTCTCGGTCTGCTCCATCCATATCTCGGCTACCTCCGGCAGCAACTGGTCCGTAGGCATGAGGAGCGTAGCCAGTATCTTGCACTCGCGGATCGGCTCCTTCCAAAGCGCAATGGCCAAATCGTAGTCTTTCTCATATTCTGCCGCCATCTCGCGCAGGTGGAGCAGCGAGGCGCCCCAGTTGAGCTTATACTGCACCCCCTTGTCGCGCATCGACTGCGCCGTCACACCGTTCATCAGCAGGCGGAAGGACTGCTTGATCGTCCTCACCGTCGCTTCTACTTTTTCTTTTTCCATTGTTTTGTTTCTGTTTGGAGAGAGATCTTTCTGTCAGAGAGCATTCTATCAGCTTATTGTCTGTCAGAGAACTTCCTATCAAGATATTGCCAGTCAGAGAACTTTCTATCAGAGCGTTTTCTGTCAGAGCACGCCATAGTCGCGTCCGTAGCGCAACATCTGTTCCGTATAGCTTTCCGTGTAGTCCAGGGCCACGTCGGTGGGCTGCCCCTCAGCATTTCTTACAACCGTCATGCGCGGGTTGATAAATCCCTTGTACGGAGCCAGGTGGAGGCCTGCGTAGCGATCGAGCACTTCCTGATGGAGCGACTCCTCCACCTTGACGCCATACTGCTCCACCAGGCGGCGTGCCGCCTCATAGTCGCCCTCACTCTTGATGCGCTGGATCTCCGCCAGTTCGTCAGCGAAGATGCGGCGCAACGCTTCATAGTCATTGACTTTCACGACGGTCTTTCCAGCCTCCTTCGTCAGTTCCACGGCGGGCCTGCCGTCCGAGGTTTGCCGTTCCTGCGCCAACTGGAGGGCCCAGCGAGCGATTAGCGCACGGTTTCTCATGTGCGCCTCCTCCAACTGCAGTCCGGGTTTGATGCGCACCAACTGCGTCATCAGACCATTGAGCATATAGGAATAATACTGTGCGTGATGCGCCTCCTGGTTGGGCAGAAGGCCCAGCGCCACGAGCTTCGGATCGGCCAGGAAATAGAGTCCGAACAGGTCGGCGCGCGCCTCCTCGATCGTACTGCCATAGTTGCGCAAAGCCTCGGCGCTCACCCCGGGGAGCAAGCGTCCGCTTCCATGTCCCAGACACTCGTGGAGGTCCGTGTGCAGGTCGTCGCAGCGGTCGCCGTAGGTGTTCACCATCTCGCGAATCGCGTCGTCAGGGATAAACTCCTCGCGGAACCCATTGCCCCGCGCCGCCTCGTCGTAGGCGTGCGTCAGGTTGGTGATTGTCACTGACTTACTGCCATGTTGAGCCCTTATCCAGTCGGCGTTGGGCAGGTTGATGCCGATGGCCGAAGCGGGATATTCGTCGCCGCCGAGCATGGCCGCACAGACCGCATTGGCCGAGACCCCCTTTACTTTTGGCTTGCGGAAACGCGGATCCACGGGCGAGTGGTCCTCAAACCATTGTGCGCGGTCCGCGATGGCACGCGTGCGCCGTGTGGCCTCCTCGTCGCGATATTCGACGATTCCCTCCCACGATCCTTTCAGTCCCAGCGGGTCGCCATAGACCTCGATGAAACCGTTGATGAAGTCGATGCTCCCCTCGTGGTTATCGACCCACGCGATGCTATACCGGTCGAAGTCGCGCAGGTCGCCCGTCTTGTAGTAGTGGACGAGCAGGTCGATGACGTGGCGCTGGCCCTCGCCCTCGGCATACTCCCGGGCTTTCTCCAGCCAATAGACGATCTTTTCTATGGCCGCGGAATATTTCCCGCCGATTTTCCAAACCTCCTCCTGGAGTTGTCCGTCCCGTTTGACGAGCGTGGTGTTGAGACCCCATGAGGGCGGCTCTGCCTCGTCGCCACGCAACTGGGCATAATAGTCCTCCGCCTCCTGTTGCGTCACCCCTTCGTAGTAGTTGCACGCCGATGTCTGCACCAGGTCCTCGCCGTCGGCGATGTTGACGCGCTTTGGCAGCACCTGCGGGTCGAAGAGTACGGGGCAGATCGCGTCGAGCAGTTCGCTGGCCGTCTGTCCTGGCGCCAAGGGAAGCGCCGCGGGGTCGATCGCAAGGACCTCGTGGCGGAGGAAGTCCTCGGAGAACGTGGGCACAAACTTCTCGCAGCCATAGTGGTGATGGATGCCGCTGGCGAACCACACCTGCTTCAGATAGGTCTCGAAACCGAGGAGGTCCTTCGTCGTGCGGTCCCCTTCGTAGTGGCGCAGCACCGCCTCCAGCGTCTTGCGGATGACGAGGTTGTAGCGTCCAAACTGGTCGAAGGTGATGTCGCGGCCGTAGAGCGTGGCCTCGGAGAGACAGTAGATATAGAGTTTCTGCTGGAGCGAGAGCGCCTCAAAACCCAAGAGCGGGTAGCGGAGCATCTCGATATCAGCAAATCGCTCGTCGTTGTATATGAACTTTTCCGTCATGATTATCTGTTTTTATGGGTGACATACCATCCGTGGATGAAGAAATGATAGACCAGCAGCGCCACGCCGATGAGGACGATCGCGCAGACGACAACCGAGTGGAGGTCTCTGTGGAGCAGTCCGAATCCCGCGTACAGGCCCAGCCAAAGGCCCAGTTCCCACGAGAGGAAGAAGGAACTCTGCACCGTGCCACGTTGGCAGTGCTGCGAGAGTTTGATGAAGAAGAGCAGGAAGCGGCTGCCCAGCAGTCCGAAGGCGAAACCCGCCATCACGGCCACATAGGGCGAGACCCAGTCGAAGTTGCGCGTCAACAGCATCAGGAAGCCCACGAAGAGGACGATCAGTCCCGTGATGGCCTCGCTCTCCAGTTCGGCATTGGCGAAGACGTATTTCTCCGCCAGCAGGGCCAGCAGAAATCCCGGCAGCATCAGCGCGTAGAAGGTGAGGCTCAGGGGCTGGGAGAGGAGCAGTCCGAAGGTGGCCGTGATCAGGATGGTGTTGACCACGAGCGGCGTGCTCTTCGGCAGGAAGAAGCGGTCGAGGCTCCAGGGCCTCACCACCTCGTTGGGCGCGCGGAAGGGGAAGGGGATCACGTACATCAGGATGACCGACAGCAGGGCGCAACCAGCGGAGGCCAGCGGCAGGATGGAAGCTCCGAAGAAGTGGCTGAGGATCATCGCCGCCAGCGGACCCAAGGCCAGCGAGCAGCGGCCCGTCCAGGAGAGCACATGGCTCGCCTCCGTGCGGTAGAGCGACTCGCAGGTGTCGAGCACGAGCGTGCTATAGACCACCATCTCGGTCAGTCCGTAGCAGAAGCCCTGGAGGACGCGTACGGCCAGCGTGCCGTTAAATCCGATGTGGAAGACCTTCTGCACGTCGGCCTCGTAGAGGATGGCCGAGAAGACCACCAGGAGGAGGATGGAGAGCAGACAGACCTTGTTGCGGCGGAAGCGCTCGATGAAGTAGGAGACGTAGGGTCCGGGGATCACGATGCCCAGTCCAAAGGCCAGCATGACCAGTCCCACGTCCTTCAGCGTGTAGCCGTCAGCCAGCATCTGCGCGGGGATATAGGGCAAAAGCATGAAGACGGAGACGCCCAGCAGCAGGTTGGCGAGAACCAGCATCCAGAAGTGGCGGCTCCATATGCGTAGGTGTATCGGTGTGTTCTGTGTGTCCATAGAGGAATATCAATAGCTTTCACTTTCGTTGGGAAACTCGTCACCCTTGACGGCCTCGCAGTAGGCCTTCACGCCGCGGCGCAGTGCCTCGCCCATGGCGGCAAACTCGCGGAGAAACTTCGGTTCGAAACCTTGCGTCAGACCCATGGCGTCGGCATAGACCAGGACCTGGCCGTCGCAATGGCAGCCAGCGCCAATGCCGATGGTCGGCACGCTGAGCAGCTCCGTCACCTGCTGGGCCACCGAGGCCGGTATCTTCTCCAGCACCACGGCGAAGCAGCCCGCCTTCTCCAGCGCCTGGGCGTCGGCGATGAGCTTCGTGGCCTCCACCTCGCTGCGTGCGCGCACACCGTAGCCTCCCAATTTGTGGATGCTCTGCGGGGTGAGTCCGAGGTGTCCGATGACGGGGATTCCCGCGTTGACGATGCGCTCGATGGTGGGTGCGATTTCCTCGCCGCCTTCGAGTTTCACGGCATCGACGCCCGTCTCACGGATCAGCCTGACGGCGTTGCGCACGCCTTCCTCCGGCGAGACCTGAAACGTGCCAAACGGCATGTCGCAGACCACCAGCGCCCGTTGGCATCCTCTTGCCACGCCGCGGGCATAGACGATCATCTCGTCCAGGGTGATAGGGAGGGTGGAGTCGTTGCCCTGCATCACGTTGGAGGCCGAGTCGCCGACGAGAATGCTGTCAACGCCCGCCTCGTCTATCAGTCGCGCCGTTGTGTAGTCGTAGGCCGTGAGCATGGCTATCTTGTTGCCGTCGCGCTTCATCTCTACGAAGGTCTTGACGGTAACTTTTTTCTTTTCTGTTGTGAGATATCCCATTTCTATTAGATGTGATCCTAATTGCAAGTGCAAAGGTACAAGATTTCACAGACATAGGGAAAGAAATAGCGGACAAAATGGGGTCCTACGCCCCATGCGCCCGCTCCGTAGGACCTTTCTGCAGAAAAATAAGGTTCTTCTCGAAAATGGAGTGATTCGACGTGGACACATAGAAAACAACTTGAACAACTTTTACAACTATGAACAACGCTTCGCGGGGACATCGCCTCTTCGAGGCCCATGCTGACCAAGGGTTGCTGCAAGGGAAACAACTATGAACAACGCTTCGCCAGGACAACCAGCAGACAATGTCCAAGGCGAAGCGTTGTATTTTGTTGTTTACCTTGCAGCAAGATTGCAACACGCGCGAAGCGTGTAGGTTGTTACTTGTTGTAAAAGTTGTATTTGTTGTTTTCCCTAACTCAGCAGGGCGTGTTGGCAGCAGCACAACCCCTCACTCGATTTTCCGGAAGAACCAAAAAAACGATGGGGGACGGAACGCATTCCATCCCCCACCCTGGAGTTATGACTGTTGATCATTTTGCCTTTTCTACGCTCCGCAGAAGAATAGGACGACCACCTGGGCCGCCAGAATGCGGAGGAACATCGACAGCGGATAGACCGTGGAATAGCCGATGGCGGAAGCCTCACCCTGGCAGACGCTGTTGGCGTAGGCCAGTGCGGGAGGATCGGTGTAAGTACCTGCTATCATACCCATTACGGTGAAGAAGTTGAACTTGAACTTCAGGCGGGCAATCGTTCCTACGATCAAGATTGGGATGATCGTGATCAGAAATCCGCAGAGCACATATTTCAGTCCGTCTCCAGCCACCACCGTCTCCCAGAATCCTGCTCCGGCCTTGATGCCGACGGAGGCAAGGAAGAGGGCGAGACCAAACTCACGCAGCATGAGGTTTGCCGACGTCGTCATATAGGTGATGAGGTGGAAGCGCGTGCCCCAGCGGCCGATGAGGATGGCGATGATCAGCGGACCACCGGCGAGACCCAGCTTCAAGGGGACGGGCATTCCGGGGATGGCCACGGGCAGGCTACCGAAGATCAGACCCACCATGATACCGATGAAGATCGTACCGAGGTTGGGGGCGTTGAGCTTGCGCTCGGAGTTGCCCATCATTTCTGCCACGCGGTTGACGTTGTCTCTCGGACCGACCACGTTGATGCGGTCGCCGACGTGGAAGTGGTGGTTGCGGCTGGCAAAGAGGTCCATGCCCAGGCGCGAGATACGCGTGACGTTGACGCCATAGACACTGGAGAAGTGCATCTTGCCCAGCGTCTTGCCGTTCATGTCGGGATTGGTCACGATGATGCGCTTGCTGATGAGCGGCTGCTTCTCGTCGTCGTTGTCCATCCACTCGCCGTCGATCTCCGTACCGATGAAGGCCTTGATGGCCTCGGCGTCAGTCTGCGCGCAGACGATCAGCACCTCGTCGCCGAGCTCGAAGACGGTGTCGCGGTTGGGCACGCACATCTTGCCCTCGTGGACCATGCGCGAGGCCACGATGTCGCGGTTGAGAAACTCGCTGATCTCCTTCAGGTTGCGTCCACAGATATGGGCGTTCTGCACGCGGAGGTACATCTTATAGGGCTTCTCGGCGGGGTTGCCCGTCTCGGCAGCGGTCAACTTGGCGTTCTCCTCGTCGAAGTTGCTACGCGTCAGCGCCTTGATGAGCAGCGTCGTACCGATGATGCCGAGCACACCGAGCGGATAGGCACAGGCGTAGCCGTTGGCGATGGAGGGCGCTTTGCCGTCGGCGAAAACGGACTGCAGGGCCTCGTTGGCGGCACCAAGTCCCGGCGTGTTGGTCACGGCTCCGTAGAGCGTACCGACCATCATCGGCAGGTTGTTGGGGTCTTTGGTGTCGAAGAAAATGTAGTAGCAAGCAAACATCACCAGTACGTTGAGCACCACGGTGATGGTGGAGAGCATGTTGAGCTTGATACCACCTTTGCCGAAACTCTCGAAGAATCCTGGTCCGACCTGCAGACCAATCATAAAGACGAAGAGGATCAGACCAAAGTCTTGCAGGAAAGTCAGCACGGGCACCGGGCCTGTGAATCCGACGTGTCCTGCGAGGATGCCCACGAAGAGCACGAAGGTGACTCCCAAGGAGATGCCGCCTATCTTGATCTTGCCAAGATAGACACCCACGGCAATGACGACAGCGTAGAGCAAAGCAATGTGCGCCACACTGTCAGGGGTCGTAAATAGTTTTACTAACCAGTCCATTTTTGTTTTTTAATTCTCTGATTTTGATAAATTAATGTTTTGCGGGTGCAAAGTTACAAAAAAAAGACGACTTACTTACTGTTTTTTCGAAAATATTGCCGGCGGCCCCTTCTTTGCCTGCTTCTCGTCCTGCTGGAGACGTTCCTTCTCGCCCCGTCGTCAGCTTGCAAAAACGACCACAACCCCCTCGTTCTGCTACGAAAGACAAAGTTAGGGCGGGAATTAACTTGGAAAAGCAAGAAATACCACTTTGACTGATCATGTTTTTCTTCGTTTTATCAACCCCGGGAAAATCCCCCTCCAAGATTCACATCTTAGAGAGGGCGTAAACATTTTTGTTAACCTATAATTGATTAAAACCGTTCGTATTGTGGCTACACGGCAGCCATGCAACTCGTCACGCCGAGGGCTGTGGCTATGGCCGTGAGAATCGAGATGGCGGTCTGAATGACGAAGCGCCATAACTGTCTTTTCTTTTCATCCATGTTTTTTTTCTTTCGTTTAAGGGTTCAATAATGAGAACTTTTTCCCTTCGTTCGGGTTCGTAGCCTTGCGGTTCGCAGGGCTAAGCCCGCAGGTGGAAGGTTCGCAATCCAAGGTTCGTTGGGCGTCAAGGGAGAGGGCGAGGTGGCAAGGGTCGTTCCGATCGTGTGGCGAAGTTCCTTTGTTGGGCGCCGTGGGCTGGTGGCCCGTGGGAAGCCCCTGGGCTTCGCCCTCCCCCTTACGTAGGGTTAATCACCCAGGGTGCCGCTGTCCTCGCCGCTACCCTGGTCTCCCCCGCCCGTGGTGGCCGTCTTGAAGGAGGCCGTGAGCGTGAGGTCGGAGGTGAGCT
>OQVS01000183.1_pt1 | contig 37651 bp, 36 predicted proteins | sample 1691601 | NCBI WGS metagenome assembly OQVS01 (sample SAMN03418268, study PRJEB22391) | human gut metagenome | biome: human-gut; feature: organic feature; material: feces | host: Homo sapiens | place: Tanzania | collected 2013-01 | reverse complement strand
ATCGGCGGGAGGCCATAGGGCAACGGCTCATGGTCCGTCAGACGGGTGGCGTCGATACGGATGAGCTGGGCATAGATGGTCTGGTGGGTGAGCACATGCTTGACCACGCGCCCGGCATCGTCGAGCGATGCGGCGTCGCCCTCTACGAGCACAGGTTCCCACAGCGAGCGCCAGATGTCATCGGTGCTGCGGCGGTGGAAGAGCACCTCGTGCGCGCGCGTAATATAATAATAGGTGAAGTAGCGGTCGCGTTGCTTCACGCGGCCCTCCTTGACGGGGAAGGAAGCCGTCTGCCCGAGGCGGCGAGCCTCACACATGTCGGCAAACGGGCAACTGCCGCACGCGGGACCTTTGGGTTTGCACTGCAGGGCGCCAAAGTCCATCATGGCCTGGTTCCAGTAGCCTGCCTCGTCGGTCGGGCAGAGCGCGTCGGCCAACTGCTGAAACTCGTGCTTGCCCTGGGTAGAGTCGATGGGGGTCGAGATGGCGAAGACGCGGGCAAGGATGCGATAGACATTGCCGTCGACGGCGGCATGGGGCTGCCCGAAAGCCATCGAGGCGATGGCGGCAGCGGTGTAGTCGCCCACTCCCTTGAGGCGGCGTATCTCCTGGTAGGTATCGGGAAAGGCTCCGCGCTCCACTATCTGCCGTGCTGCGGCGTGGAGATTGCGTGCCCGCGAGTAGTAACCCAGTCCTTGCCACAGCTTGAGCACCTCGTCTTCGCTGGCGGCTGCCAGATCTGCCACAGTGGGATAGGCGTGCATGAACCGCAGCCAGTACTTCGTGCCCTGGCTGATGCGTGTCTGCTGGAGGATAATCTCGGAAAGCCAGATGGCATAGGGATCGCCGCATCCGCGCCAAGGGAGTTCGCGCCAGTGGCGATGAGCCCACTTGAAGAGAGCGGCCGAAAATGCTTTATTGTCCATAATCGACACAAAATTACGCATTTTTTTCACCTTACTGGCGGCTTTCTCGCTTTTTCTGCCTATCTTCGCAGCAAATAATCAGAAAACCATCAAGCGTATGACCACCACCCTCTTCTCGCGCCCGCTATGGGCCATAACCCTCATGTCGGCTCTCGTGCTGACTGGTTGCAAACCCAAGACTTCGGCTGCCGACGCCACACCGCAGGAGAAGCGGGCGGCAGCGGCTCTGGCCCAGCCTGCCACGGAGCAGGAAATCAAGACGCGCTGCATCTCGATAGAGCGCGCCATAGACATAGCCGACCTCGTAGAGACGAGCGGCACGGCGGTGAAGGGACTGCGCGAGGCCAAAAAGGTAGACGAGATGATGGTCGAGATGGGCTATGTGCGCAGCGCCATCAACGAAATCTACCAGGTGGGACGCGCCACCATCTACACGCAAGGCTGCGACGCCGACGAGATGGGGAGCATGGTCAACGTAAGTAGCGACAAGGCCACGCTCGTAGCCATAGCCGGTGCCGGCCAACCCGCCACGGCTCCGCTCGTGAGTATTTCGATGACCGACGAAGAGGTGTGGAACAAGCTGCGCCACGAGATGGGCGCGCTGGGGTTCCAGGGTCCTGAAGGCGAGTTGTCCAACGGCCACGGCTACAAGATTTTCGCCGACCGTTTCTTGAGCGGCAACGGTTTTGTCATCCACTTGAGCAGAGAGCTGTGAGCCGATGCTTGGAGTGATGGCAATGGATGCAAAATGCACTGTCATCAACGAAAATCAAATGAAAAACAGTATTTTTTTAAAGATTATAGTAAAAACATTTGATAGTATCATCATTAATTCCTAAATTTGGAGAAACTTTAAAAACTTAATATATGAGCAAGCGTAACATTATTTGGGGAATTATCGCAATTGTCATTTGCATTGTTTCTTCGTGTTCCAAGTCACCTGAAGAAAAGATTAAGGATTTAGTGAGTGTCGAAATCAAAAAGAACCTTTATATTCCAGATAGCTATGACCTTGCGGATATCAAGGTAGATAGTGCGTTTATACCATTAGACAGACCTGAACTTTTCGAGTACATAAACCAATTTGCAGAAATAGACGAAGAATATACTAAAACTGAGAATGCAATCAAAGAAGCCAATCGAGATCTTGCAATTTGGGACGATCCATTTTCCGCTTTTGCAAAACAGAGAAAAGACGAGGCAAAAAAGGATTTAAAGGAAGCAGAAGATAACAGGGAAGAATTGTCCAAGGCAGGTTCTGAATGCCTTAAGAAAATAAAGAGTATCATCAAACAAAAGCCACAATTCTTCGGATTCAAAGCGATTGTCTCCTATCGTGCTAAAAACAATGCTGGCAACATATTGATGGATAATATCTTTGCTCTGACTGACCAAAAAGCCGAGAAATTGGTGTATATGTGCAGCATGGATGATTACAAGAAAATGGAAGAAGCTATTATCCAACTCATTGAAGAAGAGTAACCCTCTTCAAGAACCACTTCACATTCTTCCAGTTTCCACATACGCAGACCTGAAGAACTGAAACATATTGATTATGCCCTGAATAGCAAGTGTGTTACTGTTCAGGGCATAATCGTAGATAAAGCTGGAGTGGTCGCTATGAAAATAAAGGAGAGGATAAGACACCCCATGACGGCACCATTATTAGCCCATCGTGAACGATACGCACCCCCGGCAACTCTGTAGGAGTTGCGATTCCCCAGCCCAGGGTTGAGGCGTGCAGCGCCTCTACCCTGGGTATTGATACAAAAAAGGATAGCAACGCTGAACCGAAGGTCACCGGCGCGGCGCTTTGCGACGCGGAAAGGTAAAGTGTTGCGCTTAGCCGAAGGCGTTATTCTCAACCTGATAATATCCACCTACCCATTCCTACTCATTATCCTGCTGCGGGTAACGCCTACGGCTAATCGCAACTCCTACAGAGTTGCCACATTACTTATGCTGCACCCAGGGTAGCGGACTACACCCGCAACCCTGGGCTATGAAATCGCAACTCCTACAGAGTTGCTGCTGCTTGTGGAGGTTCCGAGCAGGGGCCCCTCCCCTGCCCTCCCCAAGGGGCGGGTGTCCATTCGCATTGTGTTTGAAGAGGTTACGCGAATACAATCTGCCCATTCATTTATGGGGCTTGCCAACGGACGCTACGCATCCAACGACAACTCTGCCGGGCATGCAAACAAATGGAAGGCGAAGCATGAAACGGAAAATGCAAACTCGGAAATAGTGGTATCGGTGCATGAAACCGTGAAATCAAACCACGAAATGAGCGCAGAGGGCATGGGCAGGACTTTCTGCCCTACCCCGAAGATGGCGAAAGCCACGGCGGGGCATCCCAGCATGGTCAATATGGGTGGGGAGGCGGCGGTTAGGGTTATTTAACTATTATTTAGCCCCACATATAGGCTTATTGGCGTAATTTTGCAGAACAAATTAAAGACAGAGATTATGAAGATAGCAATAATCGTGGCTATGGACAAGGAGTTTGCCCAACTGGCAAAACTGCTGGACAACGCCACGACCACAGAGCATCACGGCAGAACCGTGGTGACGGGAGAGATGGGGCGCCACACGCTCATACTGCAACAGAGCGGCATAGGCAAGGTCAACGCTGCCATCTGCACGGTGGAGATGATAAACCGCTACAAGCCCGAACTGGTGATTTCGACCGGCGTGGCTGGCGGCGCCGACCCCACACTCGATGTGCAGAACGTGGTGGTGGGCACCGAGTATGCCTATCACGACGTGTACTGCGGCGACGACAACGACTACGGTCAGGTGCAGGGCATGCCGACACGCTATAGTGCCGCTGCATGCGTGGCAGAAGCCATAGACCGCACCATGGCAGAGAGCGAGGTGACGCTGCGCAAGGGCCTCATCGTGAGCGGAGACTGGTTTGTGAACAGCCGCGAAAAGATGCGCGAAATCATGGACCACTTCCCCGAAGCCCAGGCTGTGGATATGGAGAGCTGCGGCATCGCCCAGGCCTGCCACATCTATGGCGTGCCCTTTGTGTCGATGCGCATCATCAGCGACGTGCCGCTGCGCGACACCGAGGCTGCCATGTACGTGGACTTCTGGGACCGTCTGGCCGACAACTCATTCGGCGTGACGCGCCGCTTCCTCGACAACATCAAATAAACCACAACAAGAGAAATATGGAGAAGATACCAAGTTTTACGATAGACCACGAGCAGCTGCTGCGTGGCATCTATGTGAGCCGCAAGGACCAGGTGGGCGGCGAGGTGGTCACCACCTTTGACATACGCATGAAGGAACCCAACCGCGAACCGGCTCTGCACGTGGGCGCCATCCACACGATAGAGCATCTGGCCGCCACCTATCTGCGCAACGACGCAGAATGGCGCGACCGCGTCATCTACTGGGGCCCTATGGGTTGTCTTACAGGGTGTTATCTGCTGTTGAGAGGCGACCTGAAGAGCAGCGATATCGTGGGGCTGATGAAGCGCACGTTTGAGTTTGTGGCTGACTTTGAAGGCGAGATACCCGGCGCCGCACCGAGAGACTGTGGCAACTGGCTGCTGCACGACCTGCCGATGGCCAAATGGGAGTCGCGCAAGTATGTGGATGAGGTGCTGACAGACATCAAGCCCGAAAACATGACTTACCCTAACAAGTAAGCCGACAGAGACCGCTCCTGACGACCGCGACGCCAGCCGCGCCGTGGCCGGAGGCTGAGAGAGGGTCGGAAAAGAAATATCCGCAATGCCCAAAAGGGAGGCATTGCGGATATTGTCGTATAGGGCGAGGCTGTAGAGGCCTCGGGGGCGAAGGGTCAGCCCAAGTCGAGGTCTACCTCTACGGGGCAGTGGTCGCTACCCATAATCTGGGTGTGTATCTTGGCTTCTGCCACATGGGGGGCGAGGCTCTCGGAGACGAGGAAGTAGTCGATGCGCCACCCGGTGTTCTTTTCATGGGCGCGGAAGCGGTAAGACCACCAGCTGTAGGTCACCTCGTCGGGATGCAGACGGCGGAAGGTGTCGACAAAGCCGCTGTCGAGCAGACGGGTCATGGCCTCGCGCTCCTCGTCGGTAAATCCGGCGTTGCGGCGGTTGGTCTTGGGATTTTTGAGGTCTATCTCCTCGTGGGCCACATTCATGTCGCCACAGACGACGACGGGCTTGTGGGCATTGAGGCGGAGCAGATAGTCCTGGAAGTCGCGCTCCCACTGCATGCGGTAGTCCAGACGGCGCAGCTCGTCCTGTGAATTGGGCGTATAGACCGTGACGAGATAGAACTGGGGCATCTCGAGCGTGATGACGCGACCCTCATGGTCGTGCTCGTCGATGCCGATGCCATAGGCGACGCTCAGCGGCTCGTGGCGGGTGTAGATGGCTGTGCCGGAGTAGCCCTTCTTGTCGGCATAGTTCCAGAAGGAGTGGTAGCCGTCGAACTGCAGGTCGAGCTGGCCGGCCTGCATCTTGGTCTCCTGCAAGCAGAAGAAGTCGGCGTCCAACTCGCGGAAGATATCTTCAAAGCCCTTGCCCACACACGCACGCAGGCCATTGACATTCCATGAGATAAGTCGTATCATAACGTAGTGTTTGAGGGTTAGAAACCGCGGCTCTCGCCACGGAGGAGGTTCATAAACTCTTCGCGGGTCTTGGCCTGGTTGAAGGCGCCACTGAAGTCGCTCGTGGTGGTGATGGAGTTCTGCTTCTCGACGCCGCGCATCTGCATGCACATGTGCTTGGCCTCGACCACGACCATCACGCCCAGCGGGTGTAGGGTCTCGTCGATGCACTCCTTAATCTGCTGGGTGAGCCGCTCCTGCACCTGCAGTCGGTGGGAGAAGATATCGACCACCCGGGCTATCTTGCTCAGTCCGGTAATGTAGCCATTGGGGATGTAGGCTACATGAGCCTTGCCGTAGAAGGGCAACATGTGGTGCTCGCACATAGAGAAAAAGTCGATATCCTTGACGATTACCATCTGGCTGTACTCCTCCTTGAAGAGGGCATCGGTCAGCACCTTCTTGGGGTCCTGCTGGTAACCTCGGGTGAGCACCTGCATGGCTTTGGCCACACGCATGGGAGTCTTCTGAAGCCCCTCGCGCTGTGGGTCTTCGCCCAGAAGGGCAAGGATATCATGATAATGGGAAGCCAGCTCGTCGAGCCCGGGCCGGTATTCTGGTTCTATTGTCATTGTAGTTGTCTGTTAGCAATCAGTATTGGACGGTGATTTTTCCCTTGACGATGGTGGCCGACTTGTAACCCATCTTCTGGAGTTGTCCGAGCATCCACGCCGCTTCCTCATAGTTGCGGTAGTTGCCCACACGGCAAATCCATCGGGGCGAATAGAAATGAACGTAGACGGGTTGGTCAGGGAATTTCATCTTTATGGCGTTGCGGACACGCTCAGCCGCGATGCGGTCTTCGCGGGTGTTACCTCCGGCATAGGCCTGTACACGGTAACCGGTAATCTTGTAACCGTTGCGCATGACCTTCTTGCTCATATCCACGGCAGGTGTCTCTTCTTCGTTTTCGTTGTGATTGACGGATGGGCTGTGGGGCGCATCCTTGTGGGGCTTGTCGCCGTGGGCAGCCACGGGCTTGTCGCCGGGCTTACGGGCATCGGCAGACGTTGTGGGGTGATTGGTCTTGGTCTGAGTCTTGGCGTCGGCAGCTGGCGTCTGAGCCTTGCCATTGACGAGCCTGTCTATCTCCTCACTCTGGGTCACGGTGACAGTACCTTTGCCCGCCTCGGTCTTGCGGATATGTTGCATGAAATTCTGCGCGCGGGCAGAAGTCAGCGAGCCGATGATGGCGACGAGAATGATGGCAAGTAATCTACTCATTTATCTAAGGATTAAGTAAAAGGGCATCGGGCTTCCCCCGACCCGTAGGTCATGAAGCCAGATGCCCTGTAATGGTTTAGCGATTATTTCTTCCAAGCGTCGATGATGCCCTTGAAGTCAGCAGCCTTCAGAGAAGCGCCACCGATAAGACCACCGTCGATGTCGGGCTTGGCGAAGAGCTCAGGAGCGTTGGAAGCCTTGCAGCTACCGCCGTAGAGGATTGATGTCTCGTCGGCAACTTCCTGACCATACTTCTCGGCAACGATAGAACGGATGTAAGCCAGCATCTCCTGAGCCTGGTCAGAAGTAGCAGTCTTGCCGGTACCGATAGCCCAGATGGGTTCGTAAGCCAGGATGATGTTCTTCCACTCCTCAGCAGTGAGGTTGAATACAGAACCGTCGAGCTCGGCCTTTACAACCTCGTTCTGACGCTCTGCCTCGCGCTCCTCGAGAGTCTCACCGCAGCAGAAGATAACCTTCAGACCGTTGGCGAGGGCGAGCTGTACCTTCTCCTTCAGCATCTCAGCGGTCTCGCCGTAATACTCGCGACGCTCTGAGTGGCCGAGGATAACATACTGAGCTCCGGTAGACTTAACCATAGCGGCAGAAACCTCACCGGTGTATGCACCCTTCTCCTTGTCGGCGCAGTTCTCAGCACCCAGACCCACTACGTTGGCGTCGAGCACCTGGGCTACGCTTGCCAAGTGGATGAAAGGAGTACAGATTACTACATCGCAGTTAGGCTTGTCCTGTACCAAAGCCTCGTTAATCTCCTTTGCGAGAGCTACGCCCTCCTGCAGGTTCAGATTCATCTTCCAGTTACCTGCTACAATTTTCTTTCTCATTTTCTTGTTGTTTTTATTGAAGTTAAAGTATCTCATTTTTGTCTCCTTGTTTCTCACCCAGCGGCTCCAGGCCCACAGTCTGTCGGCAATGACGAGCAGCACGAGTGGCAGCACAAACCAGGAGAGGATGGAGGCTATCTTGCGCGCCACGCTGACATCGTCCATCTGGCCTATCTCTATCTGGGCGAGCGGGCCGTTGAGCTCTTCCGACTTGGGCAGCCCGTTGTGGCTCCACTTGCGTATCACGGTGCCGTCCTTGATGAGCACCAGACCCGGGTTGCTGCGTATGACGGTCTTCAGCGTGGTCTCGTCGCTCGTGCAGAAGGGGTACTCGGCTCCGGTGATGTCGCGCCAGTGCTGTATGGCGTCCTCGCCGCTCGCCGTGAGGCAATAGAACGGCACTCCTTGCGCCTGACAGTACTCGTAGAGTTGGTCTATGTCGCCGAAATTGGTATCATCGGCACTCTCGAGATGGGGCGAGACGAGCAGGAAGGTATATCCCTTGTCGTCGAGTATCTGCTGGGTGATGTCGTCACCGGTAGCATTGTCGGTAATGGTAAAGTCGTGGATGGGAGGCACGTAGCCTTCTTCCACCAGTTCGCTCTTGCGCTCTACGAATGTCCATGTGGAGTCGGGATAGTTGTCGAGGGTAAACTCGCGGCGCTCCCCGTTTTTCTCCATCACAAAGGTATTCTCGTAGCGGGGCATCTTGGCGCCCTCGGGTATCTCCATACCCTCGCGGATGTTGGCTCCCACATGATAGGGGCGGAAATCGAAGCGCGGCAGCAGGTACAGGCTGTAGATGCTGGTGGCTACGATATAGATGACGGTATAGTTGACGGCTATCCACTGGTTGTTCTCGGACACGAAGCGGAACATACGCTCGCGGCAGCGGCACACCACTACGGCACAGGCCGTGAGTACCACGTTCTTGAGCAGTGTCTGCACATTGGTGAGGGTGATGGCGTCGCCGAAGCAGCCACAGTCGCTCACGGGGTTGGCTATCGCTATCCACACCGTGATGAGGGTCATCACCGCCATAAACGCCAGTATCACCCGGGTGGTAAACCGGCGGCGTATGGCGAAGAGGATGAAGATGCCCAGCGCAAACTCGAGAGCTGCCAACGCCACCGACGAGCCCAGCGTGAGCCAGTCGGGCACGTAGTCGCCAATCGAAAGCGCCGTAAGATAATCGCGTATCTTGTACTGGGTACCCAGAGGGTCGATGGCCTTGACATATCCCGAGAAGATGAATGTCACTGCCAGCACCGCACGGCAGATATTGGTCGCTATGGTCTTAAGCCTGTTCACTCTCTTTCAACTTGATGGCACCAAATACGGCATAGTTGATTACATCCATATAGTTGGCGTCTATGCCTTCAGACACGAGCACCTGGCCATGCAGGTCCTCGATTTCCTTGATACGTTCTATCTTGGTGAGAATAAGGTCGGTATAGCTGCTCACACGCATAGAACGCCACGCCTCATCGTAGTCGTGGTTCTTGCGTATCATGAGTTCCAGGGCTTCAGTGGCATAGTGGTCGTAGAGACCGAGAGCCTCGGCGGGGGTGATATCCACGCTGTCGGCAAAACCTCGCGCAAGCTGGATAAGACCTATAATGCCATAATTGATAAGGGCGATAAACTCCGGACGGATGCCCTCGCCTACCAGCGACTCTTTCTTAATCTCGAGAGAGCGTATGCGCTTGGCCTTGATGTACAACTGGTCGGTAAGCGATGATGGACGCAATATGCGCCATGATGCTCCGTAGTCGTGGAGTTTCTTTTCAAAAAGCGAGCGACACTCGCTGACCGTATCCTTAAACTGGTCTTCTGTATTTACTGCCATATATATATAATAGGTAGTGCAAAGTTACTGATTTATCAAGAAACAGCAAAACTTTGCCGACACGATTTGCCGTGCCCGTATTATTTTTCCTGTTGGCGGCGATGTATCACGCGCACCGTACCCACAAGCACATCATAGCGCACCTGCAGCGAGTCGCGGCGTATGCCGATGAAGTTGCGCTCGCGGATGGTCTTGGCAGCCTCCATCTCGGCGATAGTCGCCTGGAGAGCCGAGTCGGTGCGGGCGATGTCGGCCTGGGCGATGCGCAACGACGCATCCTGCCAGATGGGGAGCACACGGCGACGGGCCTCAACCTCCTTGGGATAGCGCTGGCGCAGCGAGGTGATAGAGTCAAGCACCGTCTGATACTTGCCATCGGCATAGAGTTGCTCTATCTGGGCCACGAGCGCTGCGGCATTGTCACTCTCTGTGGGGCCACACGACAGCAGCGTCACAGCAGCTACTGCCGTCAAAAAGAATACCTTTGCTTTCATACGTGCAAACTTACACAAATTTTCTGAGGTGGGGAAACAAATGGCGTAAAAGTTTTCGGGCTGACAGCCAAACCAGACCTGGCTGCGCCCAGACCATCCTGCCGACCCGCAAGGCTACACCTGAGCCGGCTCCACCCCACCCTGCACTATCTGTGACCGCAACCAGGACGCTCGCAAGCCGGCGGGGGCGAGATTTTCAGCCATCCACTTGCGAGGACGGCTTAAAATGAGTAACTTTGCAGTAACCTATCGGCGACGCCAGGTAACGGCGCGCCTCAGCAGACATAGATTATGAGAAATTATACTGACGCTGAGCTGGCTCAGCTACTTGACAAAGATATATTCAAGACCATCGGCCGCGTGGCCGACCACCTGCACATGGAGTGCTATGTGGTGGGCGGATACGTGCGCGACCTGTTTCTGGAGCGGGCTTCCAATGACATCGACGTGGTGGTCGTGGGAAGCGGCATCCGTGTGGCCGAGGAACTCAAGGGCCAACTGGGGCGTAAGGCGCATCTGTCGGTATTCCGCAACTTCGGCACCGCACAGGTGAAGTACCGCGACCTCGAGGTAGAATTTGTGGGTGCGCGCAAAGAAAGCTACAGCCACGACAGCCGCAAGCCTCATGTCGAGGACGGAACGCTGGAAGACGACCAGAACAGACGCGACTTCACCATCAACGCCCTTGCCATCTGCCTCAACCAAGACCGCTTCGGCGAGCTCGTAGACCCCTTCGACGGCGTGTACGATATGGAGGACGGCATCATACGCACCCCCCTCGACCCCGACATCACCTTCTCTGACGACCCGTTGCGCATGCTGCGCTGCATCAGGTTTGCCACACAGCTCAACTTCTACATCGAAGACGAGACCTTCGACGCCCTGGGCCGCAATGCCGAGCGCATCAAGATTATCAGCGGCGAGCGCGTCATGGAGGAGCTCAACAAGATTATGGCCACGCCCACCCCGAGCAAGGGATTTGTAGACCTGCACCGCTGCGGCCTGCTCCAGATACTCATGCCCGAACTTACCAATCTCGACATCGTGGAGACGCGCAACGGCAAGAAGCACAAGAACAATTTCTACCACACTCTCGAGGTTCTGGACAATGTGGCGCGCCACTCCGACAACATCTGGCTGCGCTGGGCAGCCCTGCTCCACGACATAGGCAAGACCAAGTCGAAGCGCTGGGACCCTCTGCAGGGATGGACATTCCACAACCACAACTTCATTGGCGCCAAGATGGTGCCCCCGCTCTTCCGCAGACTCAAGCTGCCTATGGACGCCAAGATGAAGTATGTCCAGAAGATGGTAGACCTGCACATGCGACCCATCGTGATAGCCGACGAAGAGGTGACCGACAGTGCAGTGAGACGACTCATCAATGATGCCGGCGACGACATCGACGACCTGATGATACTCTGCGAGGCCGACATCACCAGCAAGAACCATGAGCGCAAGCAGCGCTTCCTCGACAACTTCGCCGCCGTGCGCGTGAAGCTCGCCGACCTCAAGGAGCGCGACTACAAGCGCTTGCTGCAGCCTGTCATCGACGGCAACGAGATTATGGAGATGTTTCATCTGCAGCCCAGCCGCGAGGTGGGAGCCCTCAAGCAGACGCTGAAAGACGCCGTGCTCGACAACCGCGTGCCCAACGAGCGCGAACCGCTCATGGCGCTACTCATGGAGAAGGCCCGCAGCATGGGCATCGTCTGACTGGGCCACAGCCCATATATAATAAGGTATAGGAGAACAACAATGTCTCTGCCCCCGTCGGAGCAGGGCTATAGAAAAGACAAGAGGAAACGGACTGCCGTTTCCTCTTGCTTGTTTATACGGGTGATGACAGATGCCGTCGGCACCACACGCCCCTCACGCAGCCCAAGTCTGCCCGAGCCTCGCCCGAGTACGCTTAGCGCATATACCACACCCCATTGTGGCACACCATGGGCACCACAATCTCCTCGCGGGTGCTGTCGGCGAAGGTGAGCATCACAAAGGCGTTGGCCTGATGGCGCGCGGTGTCGACCAGAGCGCCTACGGCAGCGACATCACAGATGCCGCCACGCTCCTTCTGCTGCTGGGCCACATACATACGGGCATTGGCGATGAGCTGTTCGCGATAGCTGTCGGGAATACTGTCGGGGCGGTATGTGCCGTCGACAAAGTGGTCATACTGGCCATGGAGCAGATGGTCGTAATAGACCTTGGCGGTCTGCGCCACCACGTCGTCAGACTTGGGCTCAGGGCCACAAGCCACGAAGAGCACGGCCACTACAGCCGCGAGTGTGAATATCAGTTTGCGCACGTTGACGGTGATTGCATCTGCCCCCGACACAGGGCCGGGGGCAGACTATGGTTATTATTTCTGGCGTATGAACACGTTGATGGGACAACCGTGCATAGACCAGTTTTCGCGTATCTTGTTCTCGAGGAAACGACGGTAGGGCTCCTTGATATACTGGGGCAGATTGGCATAGAACACAAACGAAGGGATTTGCGTGTTGGGCAACTGCGTACAGTACTTGATTTTGATATACTTGCCTTTGGTCGATGGGGGTGGCGTAGCCTCGATGATAGGCAGCATCACCTCGTTGAGCTTGGATGTTCCGACGTGAGCCTTGCGGTTCTGGTAGACCTCCTTGGCGGTCTCGAGCACGCGGAAGATGCGCTGCTTGGTGAGCGCCGAAGCGAAGATGATGGGGAAATCGACAAAGGGAGCCATGCGGTTGCGTATGGCGTTGGTGAAGGTATCGATGACCTTCTGGTCCTTGTCGGCCACGAGGTCCCACTTGTTGACCACCACCACGAGCGACTTGTTGTTCTTCTGGATGAGCTGGAAGATGTTCATATCCTGCGCCTCGATGCCTCGGGTGGCGTCGATCATCAGGATGCAGACGTCACTGTGCTCGATGGCACGGATGGAGCGCATCACGGAGTAGAACTCCAGGTCCTCAGACACCTTGTTCTTGCGGCGTATACCGGCGGTATCGACGAGATAGAAGTCAAAGCCGAACTTGTCAAACCGTGTGTAGATGCTGTCGCGGGTGGTGCCGGCAATCTCGGTGACGATGTTGCGGTCTTCGCCGATAAAGGCATTGATGATGCTGCTCTTGCCGGCATTGGGGCGGCCTACGACGGCAAAGCGGGGGATATCGTCTTCCACATCCTCCTTGGCCTCAAAGGGCAGACGGTCAAGGATGGTGTCGAGCAGGTCTCCCGTACCGCCACCGGTGGCGGCGCTGATGCAGAAGGGGTCGCCCAGACCGAGGCTGTAGAACTCGGCAGCCTCATAGTATTCGGCACTGTTGTCTACCTTGTTGGCCACAAGGATTACGGGCAGCTTGGCACGGCGCAGGATGAGCGCCACATCCTCGTCCCAGTCGGTGAGACCGGTCTCGACATCTACCAGGAAGAGCACCAGGTCGGCCTCTTCGGTGGCGACGAGCACCTGCTTGCGGATGGCGTCCTCGAAGACGTCGTCAGAGTTGACTACCCATCCACCGGTATCGACTACCGAAAATTCTTTTCCATTCCATGAACATTTGCCATACTGGCGGTCACGCGTAGTACCAGCCGTGTCGCTCACTATGGCGTGCCGGCTCTGCGTGAGTCGGTTGAAGAGAGTAGATTTGCCCACATTGGGGCGACCTACGATAGCTACTAAATTTGCCATTTCTGTGTTTGTTTGTTTTGCTGAAGTTTAACATTCTCCGGCCCTCGCCCTTGGTCGGCGAGAGTACCCCCTACGTCTCATCAGGGGGGAGTGATATATTATTCGGGGTTGTACCCGAAGTTGTTCAGTTCGCGCTGGGAGTTGCGCCAGTCCTTGTCGACCTTGACAAAGACCTCGAGGAAGATTTTCTTGTCGAAGAACTTCTCCAGGGCCTTGCGTGCCTCGCTGCTTACCTTCTTGAGCGCCACGCCCTGATGCCCGATTACGATGCCTTTCTGTGAGTCGCGCTCCACATAGATGACCGCGTTGATGTGTATGGTGGTGTCGCTCTCCTTGAAGCGTTCCACTGCGACCTCTACCGAATAGGGTATCTCCTTGTCATAATACAGGAGAATCTTCTCGCGGATGATTTCGGAGACAAAGAAGCGGGCGGGCTTGTCGGTGAGCTGGTCTTTGCCGAAATAGGCGGGCGACTCGGGCAGCAGTTCCTTGATGCGCTTCATCAGCGGGGCGGTGCCAAACTTGTTTTTGGCCGACACGGGCAGTATCTCTGCATTGGGCAGCAGCGCGTGCCAGCGCTCCACGATGTCGCCGAGGGTCTTCTGGTCGCTCTGGTCTATCTTGTTGATGAGCAGCAGCACGGGTATGGTCATCTTGGCCACCTTGGCGAGGAAGTCAGCGTTCTTCTCGGGATTTTCCACCACGTCGGTGACATAGAGCAGCACGTCGGCATCGGCAAGGGCCGACTCCGAGAAGGCCAGCATCATCTCCTGCATCTTGTAGTTGGGCTTGAGCACTCCGGGAGTGTCAGAGAAGACTATCTGGCAGTCGTCGTCATTGACGATGCCCATGATGCGGTGACGGGTGGTCTGGGCCTTGAAGGTGGCGATGCTGATGCGCTCGCCTACGAGCTGGTTCATCAGCGTAGATTTACCCACGTTGGGGTTGCCTACGATATTTACAAATCCTGCTTTGTGCATAGTTACATCCAAAATAGACTGCAAAATTAACCATAATTCCTGAGATAGAGGCACTGAGAGGCAAAAAAGTAGTCTGCAAGGGGTCAAAAAAGTGCTTGCCGACGCCTTTGCCCCACCCCTCTGCGCGTCGGGCTCACCCGCGGGCGGGCAGAGAAATATCGCCGCCCACGACAAAATAGTCGGGGAGATGCTTGGCAGAGAGGGAGAAAAGAGATAACTTTGCTTGCAGACAACAGAGTGATTATGCAACCTAAGATATGTTTTGTCACCACGGGCGACATACGCGTCAACGCCACCGCCAAGCGCGCGCTGGGCATGGCGCGTCCGCTCGACGGGCTGGGATGGAAGGTGGCGGTAGTCCTGGAAGACACCGCCGAGAACCGCCACCGCGCGGCATTGGAGTGTGGTGACGCCACAGAGCTGGTGTTCTTCCGCCAGCACTCGGCGACAGACGAGATAAGGACCAAGAGCGCCATCGTAGCCCGTCTGCATCCCGACGTGCTATACATCAGCGCGCCGGTGGTGCGCAACATGGTGACCGCACCGCGTGGCTGCCGACGGGTGGTGGAGCACTCGGAGTTGGCGTCTCACAATGCCGACGTACACGGACTGATGTGGCTCAAGGTGATGGCCATGGAGCTGTGGTCGATAGTCCAGGCCGACGCGCTGGTCTGCGCCAGCCGCTATCTGATGGACATCTTCGGGCGCCGGGCTCACCGCATGATGTGCCGCACGCCCCGGCTCTACCTGCCCTACGCCTACAACACCGCCATGTGCCACCCCATGGTTATAGACCGCACCACGGTGGCCGACGGGCGCTATGCCGGGCGCTGGATATGCTGCTACATGGGCAGCCTTACCGACAACTATGGCGCGCTGACCATGACCGACGCCATAGACCGTCTGCGCAGCAGCCACCCCGAGGTGCTGCTCATCCTCATGGGTCGCGGCGACGCCGAAGACGAGGTGCGCAGGAGAATACGGGAGCGGGGCATGGAGCGCCACATCATGCTCACGGGATATGTGAGCGAAGAGGAGATAGACTTCTACTTCTCGCTCGCCGACGCCTTCATCTCGCCGATGCACGACACGCCCCAAGACTGGGCGCGGTGTCCCAGCAAGCTCTATATGTATCTGCCCTACGACCGCCCCATCGTCACCTGCCGCGTGGGAGAGCCGCTCGCCACGCTGGGCGACAAGGGCGTATACTACCAGCCTGGCGACGCCGACGACATGGCGCATCAGATAGGGAAGCAGATAGACTCTGGCGCGACCCGACTGGGCATCGACGCCAGCCGCCACACATGGCAGGCGCGCGCAGAGGTGTTTGACCGATGGATAAGAAAGGAGACAGGATTATGCGAATAGTGTTCTGGCAAAACTGTATAAGCCCCCACCAGATGCCGTTTATCACCAGGCTCGCCGACGACCCTCGCGTAGACGAGGTGGTAGTGGTGGCCGAGGTCGACGTGCCTCCCGAGCGCCGGCAGATGGGGTGGGACTCGCTCTACGACGCCAACAACCGCTCGTGCCGCATCTATCTGCATCCCGGCGACGACGACATACGCCGGCTGCTGGACCAGAGGGCGGTGGAGAGCTGGCATATATTCATGGGCATCAGAGCCTTCGGCTACGTGTTCCACTGCCTCCGTCTGAGCATGGACTACCCCGTGAGGCGCGCCATGATGTCTGAGCGCCCCAACACCTACGCCCTGGGGCTGGCCAACGGCAAGCCGCTGTGGCTGCACCGCCTGCGCTTCATGCTGCGCGACAGGAGATACGCCGGGCATATAGAGCGGGTGTTTGCGATAGGCGCGATGGCGGCAGACTATTTCGGCTCGGTCAGCAAGCACTGGCAGGTGAGCCGGTTTGCCTACTGCACCGAGACGCCCGTCATCGCCACGCCCCCACCCCATGACCAGCGGCTGCGGCTACTGTTTGCGGGCTCGCTGGAGTGGTACAAGGCTCCGCTCACGCTGCTCAAGAGTCTGCTGATGACCAGAGATGGCGACGCCGCAGCGGCTTTCCATCTCGACATCATAGGCAACGGCAGTCAGCGGCGCACCCTGCAGCAGTTTATCGCTACCCACTGTCTCGCCAACCGCATCGACATGGTGGGCACGGTGGCCCACAACCGCATGGCGGAGTGGATGGGTAGAAGCGACGTGCTGGTGCTGCCGAGCGTCTACGACGGCTGGGGAGCGGTGGTCAACGAGGCGCTGCTTGCCGGCAGCTATGTCATCGTGAGCGATGCCTGTGGCGCTGCCGACCTGCTGGGCGACAGCAGGTTGGGCAGGGTCTTTCATGCCGGCGACGCCAAAGGACTGGCGCGCATCATCGCCGACTGCCACTGCCGCCTCGACAGCATACGCGCTGACCGTCAATGGCGCCGTCAATGGGCCATAGAGCACATCAGCGGTCCACGCATAGCCCGGTACTTCATCGACAATCTCTGCGGTGATGACATCGAACCGCTATATTAACTCTTATCACACAAGCAACTGTATATCATGGACATCGAACAACTACGCGACTATTGTCTCTCGCTGCCTCTGGTGACCGAAGACATGCCCTTCGGCGACACCACGCTGGTCTTCCGCGTGAGGGGCAGGATATTTGCGCTCACCGACCTGGAGCGCCCCACGCTGGTGAGCCTCAAGTGCGACCCCGAACTGGCCATCGCCCTGCGCGAACGCCATGAGGCCATAACCGGTGCCTACCACATGAACAAGAAGCACTGGAACCAGGTGGCTCTCGACGCCCTCCTCCCCGACGCGATGATAGAGAGCATGGTGCGCCACAGCTACGGCGAAGTGGTCAAGAAGCTCACGCGCCGCGAGCGCACCGACTACCCCGAGCTGACGAGCATAGACACAAAGGTGGTCGATTAGACTAAGCCCAAAACCGCGCTGATAGCCCCCGCAAGCGCACCGACCCTCCCCGCCAGCGCACTGACCCTCACCACCAGCGCACCAATCGTCCTCACCACCACACTGCTCGCACCCACCATAGCACAGAATTTTCTACTCAGCGCACTGGCCCTCCCCGCCAGCGCACTGACCGTCCCCTCCATAATTCCCAAAAGTGTAAAGTGCATGACTGCCAACTCCTTCACCACGTTGGCGGGCTCGTATCGGACGGCGCGGATGCTCGTATCGGACGGAACGGATGCTCGTATCGGACGGTGCGGATGCTCGTGCCTTCCGACACGAGTCGCCAAAGGTGGTCTCGGCGCTCGCCGGGATGGTCATAAATTCTGCAGAGATGGTCATAAATTTTGCAGAGATGGTCACGAGACTTACAAAGGTCATCTGGAGTATCGCAAAGACCATCGACTTGCTACGGCTGCGCCATCAACGGGCTGCCCATTGCCATCAGCGGGCAGCGCATTGTCATCGGGATGCAACGCTGCGGCCATCCACTTGGTTGTGAAGAGCTATGGGGAAATCGGGAAGAAGATGAGGGAACTGGTGCCGCCTACTGCGGCGCTTGGGAACGAAAAAAGCGTGCCGACATTGCCGGTTGGCTTTGTCTACACGCTTTTATTATTGACCACGCTGATGGTGGTATGCTGTTTACTTCTTTGCTACATCCGAGCCGTTGTAAGCCCACTTGTAGTACGAGGCTCCATGAACGAAGCCGGCACCAAAGGCGGTGAACACAATCTTGTCGCCCTTCTTGAGCAGATGCTCATTGTCCCAAAGGGCCAATGGAATAGTGGCGGCACTGGTGTTGCCATAATGGTCGATATTGATCATCACGCGGTCGAGATTGAGCTCGGCACGCTTGGCTACAGCCTCGATGATACGGAGGTTAGCCTCGTGAGGTACAACCCAATCGACATCCTCACCCTTGAGGTTGTTGCGCTTGAGTATCTCCAGCACGTCGTCGCTCATGTTGGTTACCGCATAGCGGAACACGGTGCGTCCCTCCTGATAGAGGTAGTGCAGACGATGATCGACGGTGAAATGAGATGCAGGACAAACCGAACCACCTGCCTTCATGTGCAGGAAGGGAAGACCCTTGCCATCGGTGCGCAGATAAGAGTTCTGCACACCCACACCTTCCTCTGTAGTAGCCTCGACCAGCACTGCGCCGGCGCCATCGCCGAAGAGCACGCATGTCTGGCGGTCGGTATAATCAATCAGTGAAGACATCTTGTCGGCACCGATAACGATTATCTTCTTGTAGCGACCACTCTGAATCATCGATGCAGCTACATCGAGAGAATAGAGGAATCCGCAACAAGCAGCCTCAAAGTCGAAGGCGAAGGCGTTCTTCAGCCCCAACTTGCCTACCACGATAGACGCGGTAGAAGGGAACTTGTAGTCAGGAGTAGTGGTGGTAACGATAAGGGCGTCGATGGTATCAGGGTCAACGCCTGTCTTGGCGATGAGCTGCTTGGCTGCCTTGCGGGCCAGATAGCTGGTGCCAAGACCTTCCTCGGTGAGGATGCGGCGCTCCTTGATGCCAACGCGAGTCATTATCCATTCATCGCTGGTATCGACCATGCGCGACAACTCCTCATTGGTGAGGATATAGTCGGGCACGTAACCACCAATGCCTGTGATAATTGCGTTTATTTTCTCCATTATTCAGCTGCTTCCTTAACGACAGCTACTTTACCACGATAATAACCGCAAGTACTGCAAACGGTATGATATACATAGTAAGCGCCACAGTTAGGACATACGGCGAGTGTAGGAGCTACTGCCTTGTCATGAGTTCTTCTCTTAAGTGTACGAGTCTTCGACTGTCTTCTTTTAGGATGTGCCATTGTTGTGTAATTTTTAATTTAATCTTTAATATTCAGTTGCCTAAGGGCCTCCCAACGAGGGTCTACGTTATGCTCTTCATCCTCTTCACCACTTCGGGAGGTGGAAAGTTCATCAAGAACCTTCATCATGGCAGGGTTGCATTTTCCAGGTGCATGCACATGCCTGATAGGGATATTAAGAACGATAAATTCGTAGACAAACCATGCGACATCGAGTATTCCTTCGTCCTCGTTGACAGTCACAAGGTCATCGTCTTCGGAGTATTCGTCCCCAAATTTGACTACGAGCCTCTCGTCACAGGCGACAGGTTGAAGCATGTCGTCGAGACACAGGTCGCAAGGTACTATAACCTGACCTTCTATATCAAACATCAACTCAAAGAAGCTCTCATTCCGGCTGACAGTCAATCGCAAATCAAGCTGACCACGCTTAATGTCCGGGGCCTCAATGGCCTCAAAAAAAGCGTCGTCAAGTTTGATGTCGACGGTGGTCAAACCTTCTTGCAAACCTTTCAAGTCGATTTTCAAAGGTGCCAAATTGTACATTTCGGCTGCAAAGTTACTAAAATTCAGATAAACAGCAAAGGAATTGTCAGTTTATTTTACGCTCCCATTCAGCACTTTAGCATATTCGGCGATGGCCGGCAGCCCACCATACTATACCTTATTATATATAGGGGGCATGGTTCAGGTGAGGTAGCCCACGATGAGACTGCCATTGTAAATCCACAGCCAAAGGGCGAGCATGATGGTGACAGCGCGCACCGCCACGCCCATGCGGCCACGGGCAGAACGGAGCAGGTAGGCCATGGCGAGGGGGATGATGAAGGCCCACTGGGCGGTCATGATATACACCTCGTTGATACCGAAGCCCAAGACGATATGGACAAACATGTCGAAGGCGAACCAGGAGAATGCCATCCAGAAGAAACGGCTGCGGCGCGACGCCCAGATGCCCGCTGCAAAGAGCAGGGCGACAAGAGCCTCGACGCAGTAGTAGCCCCAGTGATCGTAGGGGACTATCATAGGACGGTTGTCCTTGAGGATATCCTGGAGGAGGACATTGCGGTGGAGCTGGATAGACTCGCCAAAGAGGTTTTCGACAACGCTCGCCCAGCGGTCGGTACTGCGGTCGGTCCAGGCCATAAATCCCTTCTTGGACATGGGGTCGCCAATCTTGGGATTGGCATGGTTGCGGCGGTATTTCTCCTGAGCCAGACGGCGGAGTATCTTGTTGACTCCCTGCTGGATAAGTCGGGGGTCGTGGGTAGTGGCCGTGTCGGCATAAGCCCTATAGAGGCTGTCGCGGAACGCCTTGTCCTGTGCCTTGAGTCGGGCCTTGGCGGCTATCTCTAAAGGCTCTGCCCAAGTGTGGTGTTCCAACTTGGCGACGCCCCATATCAGCGCCGACGGCAGGGCTATGGCGAGCAGCATGTAGCGCCACCGGAAGAGACGGCGGCCATTGACGAAGAGCGCCGAGAGGAAGACCTTGACGCCATTGTTGAGCGACACGCCCGCCATGAGGAAGAACATCACCACCGTCTGCCATATCTTCATCGCGGCGCCCGTCTGCAACTGTCGGCCAGCCACATAGAGCACCACCATCATCATGCAGAGGGTGAGGTTGAAATGGTCGGGCACCATCACGGTGAGCATGATATACGCCATCGAGTAGAAGAAAGCCATGAGGAGCCACGCGTCGGAGCGGGTGAGCCCCACGATTTCGCGCATGATGCGGAAGAAGAACACGGTGCCGTAGAACCCGAAGAACACCTCGACCACTGCCACCACGATGACGGCACAGTTGACGCCCGTGAGCCAGATGAGGGCCTGGTTGATAAGGTATGGCACGTACATGAAGATGGCGAGCAGCGGGTGGCGTATGATATTATACTGCCAACCGCTCCACTCGGACACCACGGAGTAGCTCCACGCGTCGAAACCTGACATGTGGAAGGTGTCGCGAGCCATGTCGTGATAGTTGACACCAAGGGCAGACAACTGCGGGAAATACTGGGCGACGACGAGGGCATTGAGCGTCGCTATTACCACGAAAGCCACCACGGCGACGAGCCGCTCGGCGGGTTTTATCTTGAACATTTTCAGCATAGCATGTATTTGACGATGTGATAACCATTATAGACATAGAGCCAGAGGGTAAGGGCCACGATGGCGCCACGGCAGAGGGGACGCCAGCGGGTGGGTCGGGCCAGCAGCGCAGCCATCGCCACGGGGATGACGAATATCCAGTGGGCAGTCATGATGTATATCTCGTTGAGCGCGAAGCCTATTCCGACATGGAGCAGCATATCGAGGCCGAACCACGACAGACAGAGCCACAGCAGACGGTTGCGCCGCCCCATCCAGATGCCTGCCAGAAAGAGCGCGGCGATGATGGCCTCGACGACATAGTTGACCGCCCAGCGATACTCGATAATCATGGGGCGGAAACGGCTTTGGTCCTGAAGCAGGTAGTCGGGGTGCAGCTGTATGGACTCGCCGAAGAGATTTTCCACGACCGACGCCACGCGCGGCGAGGTCTTGTCGCTCCACCGCATAAACTCGCCCTGCATGAACGGCTTGCCCTTCTTGGGCTGGCGCTTGGGTTTGGGCTTGGCTGCCGCTGGTGCCGGCTGTGCAGGAGACGGCTGCTGCGCCTTGAGCTGTGCCATCCGCTTCTGTTCGGCACGCTTTTTGGCTATAGCCGCATGGCGGGCGTTCTCGCCGGGAGCCACAAGGTAGCGATACTCATAGCGTGCGCCGACCCAGATGACCAAGGCGGGAACCACCACAGCAAGCAGCAGGAATTTGGGGCGGAAGAAGCGGCGGCCGTTGACCACGAGGCCAGAGAGGAAGACCTTCAGCCCGTTGTTGAGGGATATGCCGGCAGTGACCAAAAACAGCACTATTGCCGCCGGCAATGACATCTGCAGACGCCGCGTGATAAGCAAGCCCGAATAATAGAGGACAAAAAGCAGCACGCAGAGGGACAGCACGAAGTGGTCGGGCACCATGGCGGTGACCATGACGAAAGCAAAGGAATAGAGGAAGAACGACAGCAGACGGGCGTCGGTGCGCGCGAGTCCCATCACCTCGACCAGCAGACGGTAGAGGAACAGGAAGGCATACCACGCCGCCGCCACCTGGATGGCAGTCATGATGAAGAGGGCGCAGTTGATGCCGGTCATCCACATCAGCGCCTGGTTGAGCAGATAAGGTACCCACATCATAAACGCCAACAACGGATGGCGGTACACATTGTATCGCGCATCCCAGTTGGAGACGACATAATAGGATATAGGGTCAAAGCCAGAGATATGGAACTTACCGACAAAGAGGTTCCAGTAATGGTCGGTAATCGGGGTGAAGACTCCGTAGTAATGGATGATGGTGAGGGCGTTGAGCGCCACCAACAGCAGCGCCACAGCCAGCATCATCCACCGCTCGTCGCGGCGCAGCCGAAACAGGTGGCTCAGAGATATGGGTGTAGAGATAGGATTGTGGATCATAGACAGTAACGTAAATCTGTGGGCATTACCTCTTGAGAAAAAATCTCACCAGGATAAAGTTGACGGGGACGCAGATGGCAAACATGGGGATAGGCGCCCAACTCTCGTCGACACCGAGCCATATCGCCACATTGAGCACGGCTATCTGCAGGAGATAGTTGACGGCATGGGAGAGGGCGAAACCGGCGCCATGGCTCACGCTGGCCTTGACGCGGAAGGTGAAACGGGTGGAGGCGGTGAAGTTGAACGCGAAGCTGATGGCATAGGCGATGGTCATGGCCAACGAGGGCGCCAGTCTGGGCAGCAAGAGCCAATAGACACCATACTGTATGGCGGTGGCGATGATGCCCACGATGCCAAAGCGTACAATCTCGCCCACCGTCTGGCGTCTGCGGTTATCTGAAGGGCTTGTAGTATCCTTGGTCTGCATAGTCTAACATTTCTTTGTCGCCCCGGCTGTCGCCGAAGGCTGTCAGGTGATAATTGTCGCGGTCGGGAAAGACCTCTCTGATACGGCGCACCTTCTCGGGACCATAGCAGTTGGGCGTGGCAAAACGTCCGGTGAGTCTGCCATCGCGGGTCTCGACCTTGGTGCCCAACACGACAGGCCGGCGGTGGGTTCCGGCGACCTCGTCGAAGAACGGCGCCACCCAGTTGTCGATGCTGGCGCTCACGATGGCCACCTCGGCGCCCTCTGTCAGTGCCCTACCCAACTCGCGGAGTCCCTCTTGGCGCAGCAGACGGCGATGGCTGCGGGCGAAATCGCGGCAAGCGGCATCGAAGCGTGCCTCTTCCCACCCGCCGAAGAAGTGGGCAAAGAGCCTCTGCTTGGCTTTGTAGTTGGGATAGAGGTGCATGAGCATCAGCACAATCCATGGCGAGCAGAGCGCAAAGCCCCACAACATCGCCCATCGGCCACAGGCGTGGCGGATAAAGGCTATCAGCGTGTCGCTATGGGTAAGCGTACCGTCGAAATCGAAGACAAAGACTTGGCGCATGGGTCAGATATAGATGATGAAGAGGAACGCCAGAAACCACGCAGCCACGATGAGCTGGGTCGAACGGTCTTTGAGTATCACCTTGGTAGGGTCGCCGCTCTTCTTGTCTACCACCGCTATCTGTATATACCTCAACAGACCGAGCAAAACGAAGACGCTGGTGAGGTAGAGATAGTCGTTATGGAAATGTGCGAGGGTCTCGGGCGACACGGTGTACATGATATAGCATACCAGCATCACCGAGCCGGTGATGGTGATGGCCTGGTTGATGAAGGTGAGGTTGTAGCGGATGGTATTCTTGCGCGGCGCCACTCCCGTAGCCTCCATACGCAGCACATCGTCGCGCCGCTTGGCAAAGCTCAGGAAGAGGGTGAGCAGGAAGGTCATCAGCACAATCCACTTGCTCAGCACGATGTCGGTGGCGAAACCTCCGGCGAGGATGCGCAGCACAAATCCGAACGCCACGATACACACGTCGACGATGGCCTTGTCCTTGAGGCGTATGCAGTAGAGCACGTTGAGCACCAGGTAGAACACCACTATTCCGCCCACTGCCTTCCACTCGGTGAGCAGCGACAGCATGGCCATAGACAGTGCCACCATCACTCCCATCATGAGGTATGCCTCGCCCACCGATATCTCGCCCGAAGCTATGGGGCGTTTACACTTGACAGGATGGGCTCGGTCGGCCTCAACGTCGATGATGTCGTTGAGACAGTAGATGGCCGACGCCGCAAAGCAGAACGCCATCCACGTGACGGCACCTGCGCCGAGCTGATCGACATCGAAGATGGCTCCACCGAAGAAGATGGGGATGAAGACGAAGAAGTTTTTGACCCACTGGCGTACACGTATGACGCGCAGGGCACCGATAATTTTAGCTCTCATAGCCTAAGGAGTTTGATTACTACATTCAACAACTGATGTATCAGCCACGCCAGGGGTATGGTGATGGCCAGACAGAGAAGGGCGGTGGGCCAGTAGCCCAGCGCCAGCGGTTCTATGTACTTCAAGATGAAGTGGCAGTGCAGGAGGTATATCTCCAGACTTATTCCTCCTACGAATGACAGCGCCGCGGCTACCCTCTGGGGCAGGCAGTGCAGGTAATGGCAGAGCCAGAGTGTGGCTGCGAGGGTAAGAGGGATGTATAGCATGCGTTCGAGGAAGATGGGGAAGCGCCCGTGTGCCGTCTGCTCGAGCGCGATGCAGAGTGCCAGCGTGAGCAGGGCGGTGACAGCCACCACGGGCAGGGCGGCGCGGGGCAGGGCATACTGCTCCTTGACCCACTGACCGGCTACGATGCCGATAAAGAAGATGGGCACGCGGCTCCAGAATATCTCGATATGTCCCACGGTATGATGTACGGGCGGCAGATACTGCACCGCCACACACCAGGCCATCATCAGCACGGGCAGGAGGCTCCACCAGCGGTTGCGCATGACCAGCCTCATGAACCAGGGTGCCCACAGATAGAGCATCAGTGTGGCGGGGATGTACCAGAACGTCAGTTCGTCGTGTATCCAGAAGTCCCAGTTGACGGTAATGTCGCCTATCAGGTCGGGCAATGACGACGAGAACCGCCGCGGTCCGAGATAGTCGGGCAGATAGAACGCCGTCGATGCCAGCAGCCATGCCGGCAGTATGCGTAGCAGGCGGCGACGGTAGAAATGGAGCACTTCGGGACGCTTGGTCCATGCAAACCACAAGCCGATACCGCTCAGGAAGAAGAAGATGTCTACACCCATGTTGCCCATGCGCTTCAGCCCGAAGAAGGCGCTGCTGCGCGGCAGTGCCACATGGAAGAGCACAATCATAATGATGGCAATGCCCATCAGCACTCCGCGGTAGCGCGACAGGCTGGCCCACTCTATTCGTCTCGCGTCCATCGTTCAGAGTTTAGGGTTAGGTATCTTGTTCATCAGCAGGCGGAAGAGCCATGCCAGACATATCGAGGCTATCAGGTAGAGCAACAACCCGGTGTAGATGTCGCCGTGGCGACTTATGGGGATGAGCATCTTGCGCACTATGGGGTGACATACGAAGAGCGCAGCTGATATCTGGCCCATCCATTCGAGCCCGTAAAGCACGGGGTGACCCACTCCCTGCCACCAGCCGGCTATCCACTTGACCATGCAGATGGCTCCGACGCAGATGATGGCGGGAGCCACTGCCCACAGGCTGAACAACAGGCTGCAGGCATAGGTGAGCAGACTCGACAGGATGAAGCCTGCGCCCCACAATGATGGCGACCAGCGTTCTTGTCGCAGCCCTTCGCCATAGCGGGCATAGAGCAGACCGAGGCCGAAGGGCAGCATACCGCCCATGAAGTTGTAACGGTAACGGTTGATGACATCTCCCTCGGGACTCATCATCAACTGCAGTCCCACGCAAACCAGCATCAGCGCCACGGTCACGCCCCAGCGACGGCGGCAGAGCACCAGCCGATAGACGATATACAGCTGCAGCATCAGCCCGAAGAACCAGTAGGGTCCGGGCCATATCTGATGGTCGGGGTCGGGCAACAGGTTGTTGACCATAACCAGCTGGGCCAGCACCTGGGTGACGGTGTAATGCCAGCGGCCAGGGGTGACGGCGTCGACCAGGACAAACGCCACGAAGCCCACGATCATCATCTTCAGCAGTTTCAGGTAATGATAGCGCACAAACTGCCATCTCCCGGGCAATCGGGAGCCATCTCCGGGAATGGCGGGAGCCTCATACTTCTTCACCAGACCATAGGCACTGAGGAAGAGGAACACCGGGACGCCGTAGTGACCGAAGAACGACAGCAGATGCATAGGGAGATAGATGTCGGGATGGCTCAGCACCTGGTTGAGCACATCCACATTGTGGCGCACGAAGGTGTATTCGTTCTCCTTGACAATGGGGCTGAGCCAGTGGCAGAAGTTGTGGAGGAAGATGCCAATGATGGCCACACCTCTCAGTACATTGCACTCGGCGCGGGTGAGCAGGGGCTGGGCTGAAGTATTGGATGCCATAATTATCGGTTATTTGAATGGGGTGGAAACGGTGTTGGCTGGCTCCGCAGGCGGCACCAGCTTGTCATAGTCGGTCTTTCCCTTGAGCAGACGGGGGCGCGAGGCGTCGTAGTCATCGCTCAGGATATTGTAGCGGGAGCTGTAATCGGGCGTGGAGATGCCGGCGAGATAGAGCAGCAGATGTGGCAGCGCGTCGGTCATGTATGGCCGCTTGCGTGCTTCTACTATCTGCTTGAATATCTGTGGATGACGCACGGCATAACGATGGGTGCAGTAAATCCAGAAGGGTATCTCAAACTCATACTTGGCCAGTCCGTAGTCGATTTTGGCTGAATGGTTGCGGCAGATGATGCCTCGGTTTTCCTCGTAACACTCTTCGCCGTGGTCGGGCATATAGATGACGATGGCGTCCTGGTTGTCAAAGCGGTGGCAGATAGCGTCGACGATGGAGTCGTTATAGAGCACGGCGTTGTCATAGTAGCTCACCATCTTGCGCTGCTTGGCAGAAAGCTCCGGACGCCGTTCCTCATAGTCCGACGCATAGAAGTGGGTGCGCTTGTGGGGATAGCGGTCGCGATAGGCCACATGCTGACCCAAGAGGTGGAAGATATAGAGGTTGCCACGGTTCTTGGCGGTCGAGTCGGCTATCTGGTCATAGTCCGAGAGCAGTCCGTCGTCATACTTGTGCACCTCGGTGTTGCGGGTGTCAAACTGGGCGGCACTCAGCGTGGGATTGTTCAGGAAGAAGCCGCCGCTGAAATCGTAGACTGCCTCCTTGGCTTTGGGCAGGAATTGGTTGGTGAGGAAGGTGACATGATACCCGGCGCTGCGGAATACCTCGGGGAAGAGGGGATAGTCGCACCACTCGCCCGGCTGTCCAATGACGTGCAGGGAGAAGGTGTTCTTGAACACAAAGCTGGTGATGTTCCACGGCGACACCACGTCGGTAAACTTCACCAGTCGTCCGCGGCGCTCGCGAGCCGACTGCCGTGGCGTCGTAGGCAGCTCATAGCCATACTGCTGGGAGTGGTGCTTGCCGTAGCTTTCACCGATAATCAGCACGATGGTAGGTGAGCGGAAAGAGCAGGTGTCTACCTGTATTTTATCCACGTTCTGCACCAGACGGCTTATCTGCTGTGCGGCGAGCGAGTTGGCATACACGCTGAAGGTGAGCCTCCACAGAGGCGTATAGAGCACGGCGTGCTGCGGGTCGGTGAGCGTATGCTCCACCTCGCCTATCGTACGGGCTGAGAGGAGCTTCGCCAGCGCCGTCTTGTTGTGCCAGCTCGACACCGTGGCCCACACGCCAGCCACCACGACCAGTCCTCCCAACACGGGAGCATACTTCTCGGCTACGGGCAACAGCCGCTGCTTCAGCCAATGGCGCTTCCACACCGCGAGGGCATGACCTCCGATGAGCAGGAACACCCATCCCACCGGACTGAACACCACCTCGGGCGAAAGGTAGGAGCGCAGAAACTCGCCCGCCTCCCTCGAGTCGGTCTCGTCAACGAGCAGCAGCATCGTGGGGGTTATCGTCGACCGGAATTTCCAGAAGCAATAGATGTCCACGATGGCCACACTGTATACTATTATATATATAAGGCGACGAACCCACATCCTTACCTTGCCGGGAAGGAGCATAAGCAGGGCGCAGACGACATAGATGTCGATGAAGAGTTCGAGATAGAGATTGCCATAGAGGTGTATGCCTTTGATGTTGGGCAGCGTAAGCCACTCGCCCACCACCCCAAGCAGGTACATGGTGACAAAGAACAGGGTGTTGGCCTTGATGGGGGCAAACAGGAGGGTCAACAGTCTGTCAATGACATGCAATGTCTTCGTTTTTTCTACCATAGATTGCAAACTTACTGAAAAAAAGCCAAACCACGACGGTTATTGCAGAGAAAATTACTACTTCCGCCGGCTTTATGGCGCTTTCGGGGCATGGCTCAGGCTCCGAAGTCGCCGTGGAGGGTACGGATGATGCGGCGGCGTGCCTTTGCCCAGAACGAGTTGGTGCGGGCATAATAGCGTTCAAACTCTCTACGCGCCTCGAGGTTTTCCTCGATGGGCTCTATCTTCTCCACAGCGAGACGGTGGGGATAGAGCAGCGAGTCGTAGAGCCCTCCGCCACCACAGTTGGTGCCGCTGCCGTCAAAGCCTTCGTTGGCGACGAGCGAGCGACCCACGTTGAGCGACAGGATGTCGGCGAGGAAGAGCGTGGCATTCCAGCGGATGGCCCACGAGTCATTGAGACCCTGGGTCTGACGGCGCAGCATACGCGTAAAGCCATACTTGCCGTTGAAGTCAAATCTCCGGGTGAGCCCGCGGGCACGCAGCTCGGCGAGCAGTGCCTTGCCGTCGGGGTTGAAGTGGCGCCAGGCGCGCTTCCAGGTAGCCCAACCCCAGCTGCCGGTCCACTTGATGAGAAAGGTATCGGGCAGAGGGGCGTGGGTGAAGTCGCAGGCCTGGATATGGCCCACGCGCGCTTCGTCCTTGTAGGTCTCGAGGGCGTCGTTCATAAACCTCAGGAAGTAGGGAGCCACCACCAGGTCGTCTTCGACCACGATGACGCGTCCGTAGGCGTTGACCACCTGCGTCACACTGTCTATCACGTTGGCGGCGAGGCCGTAGTTGCGCTCACGCATCACGAGATGCACCTCTCTGAAGCCCTCTACGCTACGGGCTATCTCCCTCACGCGCTCCACCGGTGCCGGGTCGGTGCCGGGCTTGGCTCCGTCGCAGTAGATGTAGAGGTCCGACTGCGCCGCCTCGGCATTGCGGAGGAGCGAAGCCACCGCCCGCTCCACGTGTTCTGGCCTGTTGTAAGCCAGGAGTATGATTGGGGCTGTTTCCATTATCTGTAATTGTTAATGTCTACGTTGCACGACTCGCTGCGAGTCTTCTCTATCTCACCCTGCAGGTCTTTGAGCTGGCGCCATATCCTGACAAAACGGCCCAGACGCCACCACTGCAGGGTAATGATGGCCATGAGTTCCTTTTTCCACAGTGCCAGATGGTTTATCCGGTGTATATGCTTGTACTTCTCATTGGGATTGGTCTCCTGCGAGAGGTGATAGACAAACTCGGAATGGATGAAGGCGTCGTGGGTCACCTTGCGCTCTTCGCGGGCATGACTGCCATAGACGCGGGGCAGAAAACCGATGCGGTAGTGATGGTATGCCATGCGGTTGGCCAGGTCTTTGTCTTCGCCGTAGTGCTTGTAGATGGGCGCGAAGAGTCCCACACGCTTCAGGGCAGCCACAGGCATATACCAGATGGCAGCATCGATGAAGGGCACCTGCACCAGCGGAGCCTCGGGCTGGCTGTCCTTGCTCTGCACACCACTGTAGACCGAGAAACCATGCTCTATCTTGTCGCCGCTGCCAGTAAGGTGAATGGGCGAGAGTATGCCGTAGCGGGGATGACGACGGCTCACCTCAGCCAGTCTGCCTATGGCGTCGGCGTCTATCCATGCGTCCTGGTTCAGCAGCAGCACGGCGTCGTAGCCATGGTCTATGGCGTAGCACATACCGATATTGTTGGCACGGCCGAAGCCCAGGTTCTCGCTGTTTCTCACGAGCATCACCTGGGGATAGCGTCGCTCTATCTCAGCTACGGTCTCGTCTTTGGAGCAGTTGTCTATCACCATGATGTCGGTGGGAGTCTGCGAGTGGATGAGCGACCCCAGACAGCGGTCTATCCACGGCATGAAGTTGTAGGACACGATGATGGTCAGTATCTTCGTCGCCACGGGCGCAGCGGGTTCCAGCTTGTCGGCGGTCGATGCGTCGGTCGCCTCGTAGGGTATCCTGCCGATACATGCCGACGCTGCCGAGAAGGTAGAACGGTGCGAACCGAAGATGCGGCAGGTACGCGAGAGCACATACATCTCGACTACAGCGTTGCGTATGCCGTCGGCGGTAGAGCGGCATGCCTCAGCGTCCATACTGATGATGCGGTCGCCAAACTCGCCACGCATCAGGGTCTTTATCTCTTCCTCGTCGGTGGCGAGATAGAAGCGGGTGTCGGCTTGCTGCAGTTCCATACACTCCAGGAAGTCCTCGGTCTTGCTGCCCTGGATAGAGCCGGCATTGTCGGTACGGCGCACGTGCACTCCCACGGTATTGTCGCCGAAGTCGCGGGCTATCCGGTCTATCTCGGTCTGTATCTCGGCTTTGGGGTGGAAGATGTCGTAGGCATCGACGGGCACGTGGTCCTTGTCAGGGAAGTAGACGCAGCTCGAAATCCACACGTTGTGCGTCTTGCCATCAGCAAAGCAGCGGTCTATCTCGTCCTGGCTCTGCACATTGGCAAACATCCTGACGCCGTGGCTGAGCATGTAGAGGTAGGGGCGGTAGAGGTTCTTGCGGCGGGGACGGTCCCATCGCTTGAGGTCGTCGGCGGTGGCCTCGATGAGTCTCACGCCGTCGGTGTCGATGGGCTGGAAGAGCTGGTCGAAACGGCAGGCCAGTCCGCTGTCCACGACCCAGTAGATGTCGATGTCGCTATGGGTCTGGCGCGCCAGCTTTATGCCGGCGCTGATGGCCTTGAGCCGGTTGCCCAGTCCGCCAAAGGGCACCAGGGTGATATGTGAACGGGGTTTCTGTGTCATCGTATTCGTGGTAATGGGATAAACTTGGAGACAAAGGCGCGGCAGGCGGTGAGCAGACGGCGCATGGGGCGTGGGCGCTGGCTCTTGGTCATGTTGTGGCGGTACCTGTATATCTCAGCAGGGCTCCAGTCGGGCTTGTATTGGCTCACCATCTGCAGATAGGTGCCTGCCTCTTCGTGCTTGCCACAGTCGTCCATACTGTTGGCCATGTCGATGCAGTTGAGGGCGTTGGCGCGGCGCAGGATGTCGCACACCTCGGGATTGCGGTCGGCGAAGTAGCCGATGAGCAGGTCACGGTTCTTGCGCGAGATTTCGGCGCGGCGGGCCTTGTCGCCTCCAGTCCAGATGCTGGTGGCCAACTTGCGATAGACAGCCATCACGCGGTGCATGTAGTATACCTTGCCATACTGCAGGGTGAGCAGATGCATCACCAGGTCATAGCTTGTCACGCGGTCCATCCACTCCGGCAGTTCGCCGAAGACGCCGCGACGGTAGCACACCGACACGTTGGTGATGGGGTTGCACAGGGCAATGTCGTTGATGGTCATCTCGTGACGCTGGCCACCATTGCTCAGGCTCTTGGTGCCGTTGGCCTCGTAGTAGTTGACCACCCGGTGGAAGCACATGGCATACTCAGGGTGGCGGTCGAGGAAGTCGGCCTGTATCTGCAGCTTGTGACGGTCGGTCCAGAAGTCGTCGGCCTCGCAGATGGCGATGTAGCGGCCGGTGGCTTCACGGTAGGTGCGCACGAAGTTGCGCGCCAGACCCACATTGTCGCTGTGGTCGAGCAGCCGTATGCGGTCGGGATAGCGCTGCTGCCACTCGCGGCAACGCTCGGCGGTGGCATCGCTGCTGCCATCATCGCCGATGATGAGTTCGTAATCGAAGTCGGTCTCCTGGAGCACCACACTGCGTATGGCCTCATCGACATATTGTTGCTGGTTGTAGGCGAGCATCAGCACGCTCACCTTGACGTCTCTGTTCATAATGTTTCTTTCTTAAGCAGTAAACGGATGGCATCTTTGAGTATCTTGCTGCCGGTGGCATAGGCCAGCAGGGTATATACCGCCGCGCCCGCCACTATCTGCAGAGGCAGCAGCAGCCAGGGCTTGTCGACCACCAGACCCACACTCCATACGGCGGCAGCCATTACCATGGCCAGCAGCAGATAGGGAACCGTGTCGCAGAGTTGCGCCCACATGCCATAGCCGGTGTAGCGTTGGGTGTAATATATATTAATAAGGTGTACTACGCCTCTTACCGCCATCAGGCCAGCCACCATAGCCAGCACGCTCTCGCGGGCAAGCAGGGCTATCGACACGGCGGTGAGTGCCATCTTGATAATCTCTATGCGCAGTATGCCCGAAGAGCGCCCGCTCACCTTGATGAAGTTGTTGTTGATGGCGGTGAGCACGGTGAAGCAGCCGCCCATGCACAGCAGTTGGAAGAAGGGTATGGCGTTCCACCACTCGCTCTTGAAGAGCAGGCGGAAGAGCGCCGGCGCCACCATCACGCCGCCGATGAGCAGCGGGAAGGTGAGGAATGAGGTGAAGCGTATCGACTTGCGGTAGGCGTTGATGAGCCTGTCGTGCTGGTTCTGTATGTTGCTGAAGATGGGGTATGTGGCGTTCTGTATGCTGCCGTACACCAGACTCACTATGGGGTCACATATCTTGTTGCCCTGGGTAAACAGGCCCAGTTCGCGCTTGGGGTAGAGTCGCGGGATGACAAGCGAGTAGACATTGATGAAGACCACGTTGAGCAGGCCCGAGAGCAGCAGACTCGACGCGAAGCCGAAGAGGTCGCGGATAATCGCCATGCTGAAGTAGCACTGGGGCCGCCAGCGGTTGGTGGTCCAGAGCAGCCCGCTCTTCACGCCGGCGAGGATTACGGGCTGCCACGCCAGGGTCCACACGCCACAGCCGCAGAGCGCCATCACGATGGCAGCCAGCGACGACACGAGCATCGCCGCCAGATTGACCTTGGCAAGGTGGCGGAACCGTATCTGCTTGTTGAGCAGGGTGGTCTGGATGAGCATGGTGGCGTTGAGGGGCAGACTCAGGAAGACTACCGCCGAGAGTGCCACCAACTGGGGCTCGCCAAAGTATGCCGCTATCCAGGGCGAACAGCCCAAGAGCAGCAGATAGAGGGCGCTGCTCATCGCGAGATTGAACCAGAAGACCGATGAGTAGTGACGGTCGTCGGCATCGTGACGCTGGATGAGGGCGGCGCCAAAGCCGCTCTCGACCACCAGATTGCCCACGGCGGTGAAGATGGCAAGCATGGCCACGAGGGCATAGTCGTCGGGGCAGAGGATGTTGGCTACCACGATGACCATGGCCATCTGCAGGACCTGCTGACCGCCACGGTCGAGCAGGTTCCATATTATGGCTCCTATGGTTTTCTGTTTCAGCGTCTGTGCCATGCTTCAGCGGTGAAGGGAGATTGGACTCCGACTATTTCTTGGGGTTGAGTATCTTGGCATAGCGCTCGCCGTCGGCAATGAGCTTCATCGCCTCGTCCATCTGCTTGTCGTAGCGCAGCGAGTTCTGGGTGGCACCGCGCTGGAAGTAGTAGGCAGCCATCAGGTCATTGTTGATGATGTTCTTGATGGCCTGCTTGTTGTATTCGAGGTCCTTGGCGACGTTGTGGCTGAGCTTCTTCTTGAGCGCCTCAAGCTCGGGCTTGGCGTCGTCATAGTATCCCTCAAAGCGGGTGAGCTGTTCGAGGTCTTTCAGGAACTTCTCGCTGGTGCGGTCATAGGTGAAGCCCGAGTCAAGCACACGCTTCTTGAACTCGGCATAGTCTTCGTCGGAGAGTTCAAAGTCGGCAGGCTGAGCCACCGTAGGGTGCTTGGCGATATAGTCTACCTCGTAGTTGAGCAACACCTCGTTGGAGTCGCGCGCAGCCGCCAGATAGTAGGCGATGTTGGGCAGCGAGTCGCCCTCGACCACCACATCGGGCGTGATGCCACCGGCATCGAGCACCTCGCGGCCGTTGAGGGTATAGAACTTGCGCTTGGTAGAGTCGGCTATCACCTCCGACGAGCCGCCGTCATTGTGACGATACTTGCGTGCCTGTATGCAGCGGCCGCTGGGTATGTAGTAACGGCTGGTGGTCACCTTCATCTCGCTGTTGTATGGCAGGTCGATGGGCATCTGCACCAGACCCTTGCCGTAAGTCTTGGTACCGAGCACCACGGCGCGGTCCATGTCCTGCAGGGCACCGGTGACAATCTCTGCCGACGAGGCTGAGTTGCCGTTGACCATCACCACGATGGGTATCACGGTGTCTATGGGCTCGCTGGTGGTCTTGTAGTCGTGGTTGGCACGCTTCAGCTTGCCACGGTTGGACACTACGGTCACGCCCTTGGGCACAAAGAGGTTTACCAGATTGGCTGCCTCGAGTTCCGAACCGCCGCCATTGTTGCGCAGGTCAAGGATGAGTCCCTTAATCTGCTGGTGGCGCATATCGATGAAGGCGTTGCGCACAATCTTGGCGCTGTTCTCTGTAAATTCATTGAGCTTGATATACCCTATCCCACCCTGCTGCACACCGTAATAGGGTACTGCGGGCATCTGGATGGAACGACGCGTAATCTTGAACCGCATCTCCTTGCCTGTAGAGGGACGGCGTATCTTGAGTTCGAAGGTGGTACCGGCGTCGCCACGCAGATGGTCGCTCACGTAGGCGTTGTCCTTGCCCTTCATCGACTCGCCGTCGATGCTGAGTATCACGTCGCCCTTGCGCAGACCGGCTTCGGCGGCAGGCATGCCCTCATAGGGTTCCTCGATGACCGAGTTGCTGATTTGCGAGTTCCACCTTATTATACTGCCTATGCCCGCATACTTGCCCGTGAGCATGGTGCGCAGCTCGTTGGTCTTGTCTTCCGAGTAGTACACCGTGTAGGGGTCCAGACTGCGCAACATGCCGTTGATGGCATTGCCCACCACCTCCTTGGCGTTGAGGGTATCGACATAAAGCAGGTCGAGATGCTTGTATATGGAGTTGAAAACTTCCAAGTTTTTGGCCACTTCAAGATTGTGGTCTTTGTTCTGGGCGTGGACGGAGATGCCCATCGCCAGAAGTATTACTATAAATACCTTTCTCATAATATGCAAAAGTACGAATAACACGGCACATTAGGGCATGAAATGGGCGAAAAAATATTTTTTTTTGATGTTTTTGAAAAAAATATGGAGAAATGTTTGGAGGTTTGGGAAAAACCCTGTACCTTTGCACTCGCAATTCAGAAATGATGCACACTGCTTCAATAGCTCAGTTGGTTAGAGCACCTGACTGTTAATCAGGGGGTCGTTGGTTCAAGCCCATCTTGAAGCGCTGAAAGTCCTAAGGAGTTCCTTAGGACTTTTTTGTTATTGGCAGTTCCCGTATCTTCCCCACCGTCCCACTTGCCGGCGCCACCACAGCGCCCACCCGATAAACCAAGGTTCACCCGATAAACCCGGGGGATAATTCTGGTCACGGGGCATGGTGGCGGGCACCGTGGGTACGGTCGAGTTCTTTGCCTATGTATTTGTAGGGTTGGGTGGTGGCATTGCGGCTGTCGCCCATGAGCGCGCCATAGGGGGTAGTAGTGGTTCACCTCCTCCACGTTTCCGTGTGCGTCGGCCACTATGCGGTTGTTGCCCAAGTAGTCCTTGATGTAATAATGGTATGTGGGGACGGAGTCCCTGAAGGACACATATCCACCGTCGAAGAGCAGGCGGCTGAGCACGCCATTCTCATAGACCCTGTTGCCTGCATACTCGCGCCATGTGTGTTAGATTTTCATCATTTTTTTATGATAGTATGAAAAACCATTTTTTATAAGGTGGTGTCATAACTATTTGAATTGTAATTTTCCAGTTACAAACTCTTCTATATTACTTTTTTATTAACCCGAATTTGGGTTATTATTTATCATGATATATGGTCTGTATTTGCCCGTCATCTTTTTTCAATACAATATGAGCAACACCTCCTTTGGCACTTTTTAGGGTTCCTGTGATTACCCAAAACCTCCCACCCAAAAGGGTTATGCTATAAGGCTTCTCATCATCCATCTCTTTCCTCCCATATTTGGCTGCGAGGATACAATCTGCTATGGTGTATGCCATTTCAGGCGATTCAATCATACCTTTAGTTTGATTATACACGCCTAAGGGATCATAGTCTTTGACATAACTTATGTCTTTGATATTACCCCTGAAATTGATGATATTACTTGGTTTTTCCCCTATATAGACATAGTTTGTTTTGCACCTATTGTTTTTAACCTTTGATATATTGCTTACTAAAACACCGCACCAAAAAGTTGCGAATACGATAATAATGTATATTCCCTTTTTCATAACTCTTGTTAATATATTGTATATTTATTAATATCATTTTCTATTGGTTCAATATAATTGATAGTACTTTCATTCACTCTAGTTGGGTCATTGGGGTCACTTGGCATATCATTACTTACAATTGTTATTTCCCCATTTTGGGGATTGTATTTTTGTAACGACCTATTTGGTGTGACTAAATATGAAACTTTTTTAATTCTATTAGCATTTCCTATATCATTATTTCCATTTTCTTTTTTCCGCTCCTCCTTTGATATGAATTTACCGTTTTCGTTCCTCAAGCCAGAAAATTCATTATCATAGTATTTTTTTTCACTATTCACAGAGGATGCCCCATGAGTATGTGCATCTGCTACAACTTCATATAAAGTAGGAAGGCTTGGAGAGCATTCACTTCCGTTTCCTTTATTTGCAAATGTATATGAAAATCCTATGATGCCATTTCTCCCAATTATTTTGTAAATGGAAGAGGCGTATTCTTTTGACTCTCTAATAGATCTTGGATTATAGTATTTTCCGAAATCGGTTGCAGCCAAATCGGCCGATGTAAAAATATCTCCAGGAGCCATCCCATTCGGGTCAACCGCATTTACTGGGTCATCCCCACACGACACGTATGGCGACCATGGGTAGTATTTCTCCGCCAAGGCATACATTACATTCCATCTTCCCGTGACGGGGTCGTAGTGGCGTGCACCGTGGTCGTACCAGTCGAGGCCGTGGGTGCGGTCCAGCTCTTTGCCTATGTATTTGTAGGGTTGGGTGGTGGCATTGCGGCTGTCGCCCATGA
>OQVS01000181.1_pt1 | contig 37694 bp, 36 predicted proteins | sample 1691601 | NCBI WGS metagenome assembly OQVS01 (sample SAMN03418268, study PRJEB22391) | human gut metagenome | biome: human-gut; feature: organic feature; material: feces | host: Homo sapiens | place: Tanzania | collected 2013-01 | reverse complement strand
GTGATTAAATGAGTTTAGCAGCGTGAGGCACATCAATATAGCGCGAGCGTGCCTGTAAGGGTATATGCCATGCCTACAGAAATTGTATAAATAAATTGCCTCATGAGAGCTTTAGTACCGCTAGGCGAGAAAAGTAGCGAAAGCGTGCCTGAAAGGGTACTCCCATATCGCCAAGGGGATAGTTTTGCACATCAATATAGCGCCAGCGTGCTAGGAATGGTATATGCCATGCCTACAAAAAGTGTATAGATAATTGATGTACTCGGCAAATCAAAATTAGCAGGACTGATAATACATTTTCGACTTTTACAAGGTACGAAAAAATTGTTCCTTTCGTATTTTATGCAATTGGGTACTGTTAGAGATTACTTATGCTATAATTAGTTAAATTTATGGAATATTGATTGACAATAGACCTCGAATTAATGTATTATTAAGGTAATCAAAGGAGAAGAAATGCACTTCTTTGGAAGATTGCCGATGTGCCGTTGCACATCACATTAGCGGGTGGTTTTCCTACCGGAGAGCATAGCTTCACACAATTCTTTTATAAATTATAGGGGGTAATTTTAACATGGCAGTTAAAGTAGCTATTAATGGTTTTGGTCGTATTGGTCGTTTGGCATTCCGTCAGATGTTCGATGCAGAGGGTTATGAAGTTGTTGCTATCAACGACCTCACCAGCCCAAAGATGCTTGCACATCTTCTGAAGTATGATTCTTCCCAGGGCAAGTACGAGTACGCTGATGCTGTAACTGCAGGCGAGGATTCCATCACTGTAAACGGCAAAGAGATCAAGATCTATGCTTGCGCAGATGCTACCCAGATTCCTTGGGCAAAGCACGATGTTGATGTAGTTCTGGAGTGCACCGGTTTCTACACTTCCAAGGAGAAGGCTTCCGCTCATCTGAAGGCAGGCGCAAAGAAGGTTGTTATCTCTGCTCCAGCAGGCAACGACCTCCCTACTATCGTTTACAACGTAAACCACGAGACTCTGACCAAGGAAGACAAGGTTATCTCCGCAGCTTCCTGCACCACCAACTGCTTGGCTCCAATGGCTAAGGCTCTGAATGACCTGGCTCCTATTAAGTCCGGTATCATGGCTACCATTCATGCTTACACTGGCGATCAGATGACTCTTGATGGTCCTCAGCGTAAGGGCGATCTCCGTCGTTCCCGTGCAGCTGCTGTAAACATCGTTCCTAACTCCACTGGTGCTGCAAAGGCTATCGGCCTGGTAATTCCAGAGCTGAAGGGCAAGCTCATCGGTGCTGCTCAGCGCGTTCCAACTCCTACTGGTTCCACTACTCTGCTCTTCGCTGTAGTTGACAAGGAAGTTACCGTTGATGAGGTTAATGCAGCTATGAAGGCTCAGGCTACTGAGTCCTTTGGTTACAACGAGGATGAGATCGTATCCAGCGATATCGTTGGTATGAGATTTGGTTCCCTGTTCGATGCTACCCAGACCATGGTTAGCCCTATCGGCAACGGCCAGACTCAGGTACAGGTTGTATCCTGGTATGACAACGAGAACTCCTACACCAGCCAGATGGTTCGTACCATTAAGTACTTCGCTGAGTTGGGCTGATTCTCTGAGTCTAGTAACTCAATAATTTAAAGATCCATTGAGGTCCGGCCTTTGATTCCCTGGAGGGAATTAGTTTGGGCCGGGCCTTTTCTTCTTTTGTAAAAATGGAAGAAAAAGGTATTCCCTATTATTTTAGCGGAGGTATGTTTTTCCATGAACATGAATAAGAAAACTATTAAAGATGTAGATCTTAAGGGCAAAAAGGTATTTTGCCGTGTAGACTATAATGTTCCATTTGATGAGAACATGAATATTACCAACGATACCCGTATTTTGGCTACTGTTCCTACTGTAACTTATTTGCTGGAGCAGGGAGCAGCTGTTATTCTCGCTTGCCACATCGGCCGTCCATCTGAGGCACGTGAGGATAAGTTCTCCACTAAGCACATTTTGAAGCGCCTCTCTGAGGTATTCAAGCAGGATGTAAAGTGGGCACCTGATTGTGTAGGTCCAGAGGCTGAGAAGGCTGCAGCTGAGCTGAAGTCAGGCGAGATTCTGCTGCTGGAGAATCTCCGTTATCACAAGGAAGAGAAGAAGAATGATCCTGAGTTTGCTAAGCAGCTGGCATCCCTGGCTGACATTGCTGTAAACGATGCATTCGGTGTTTCCCATCGTGCTCATGCAGCCAATGTTGGTGTTGCACAGTACCTTGAGTCCGTTGCTGGCTTCCTGATGGAGAAGGAAATCAACTTCATCGGCAAGACCCTGGAGGCTCCTCAGCGTCCATTTGTTGCTATCATCGGTGGTGCTAAGGTTTCTGATAAGATCGGCGTTATTTCCAATATGATTGACAAGGTTGATACCATTATCATCGGCGGTGGTATGGCTCATACCTTTGATGCTGCTAAGGGCCTGCCTATTGGTAAGTCTCTGTGTGAGAAGGATAAGTTCGAGGAAGCATTGGCTCAGTTGGACAAGGCAAAGAAGAAGGGCGTAAAGGTTGTTCTTCCTGTAGATCTGCGTGTTGCTGATAAGTTTGCTCCAGATGCAAATGTACAGATTGTAGACGTAGATAAGGTTCCTGAGGATTGGGAGGCTCTGGATAGCGGCCCTAAGACTTCTGAGCTTTACACTGAGGCTCTGAAGGGTGCTAAGACCGTTATTTGGAATGGCCCTATGGGTGTATTTGAGTTTGATGCTTTTGCTAAGGGTACTTTGGCTGTTGCCAAGGCTGTTGCTGAGGCTACCAAGAATGGTGCTATCTCCATCGTAGGCGGTGGCGACTCCATTGCAGCTCTGAAGAAGACTGGCCTGTCTGATCAGATTTCTCATATTTCCACTGGTGGCGGTGCTACTCTGGAATTCCTGGAGGGCAAGGTTCTGCCAGGTATTGCAGCTATTGCTGATAAATAAGTTTTAAATTTTAATATATATATAATATAGGGGGATAAAATTATTATGGCACGTAGACCTATTATTGCTGGTAACTGGAAGATGAACAACACTATTGCTGAGGGCGTAGCACTGATTAAGGAGTTGGCACCATTGGTTGCTGATGTAAAGGACGTTGACATCGTTGCTTGCCCAACTGCTACTGCACTGGCTGCTGTAGCTGAGGCTGCTAAGGGCACCAACATTCACATCGGTGCACAGAATGTTCACTGGGAGCCAAAGGGAGCTTTCACTGGTGAGATTTCCACTGGTATGCTGAACGAGATCGGCGTTGAGTACTGCGTACTTGGTCATTCCGAGCGTCGTGACTATTTCGGCGAGACTGATGAGGGCGTAAACAAGCGTGCAAAGGCTGCTTTTGCTGCTGGTATCACTCCTATTATCTGCTGCGGCGAGTCCCTGGAGATTCGTGAGGCTGGCAACTACATCGATCATGTAGTAGGTCAGATTAATGCAGCTCTGGAAGGCTTCACTGCTGAGGATGTAGCAAAGCTGGTTATTGCTTATGAGCCAATCTGGGCTATCGGCACTGGCAAGACTGCTACCTTCGAGCAGGCTGAGGAAGTTTGCAAGGCTATCCGTGAGGCTGTTGCTAAGAAGTTCAACCAGACTGCTGCAGATGCAATCCGCATTCAGTATGGCGGCTCTGTAAAGCCAGCTACCATTAAGGATCTCATGGCTCAGCCAAACGTAGATGGTGCTCTGGTAGGCGGTGCTTCCCTGAAGGCTGCTGACTTCAGCGCAATCGTAAAGTTCTAATTCGGTTTACTAGAAAGTAAGGTTTATAATGGCAAAGTTGAAAAATGCTCCTGTAGCATTGATTATTATGGATGGTGTTGGTTATGGCAATACTGCTGATAACAACAACGCTGTTCAGATTGCAAAAACCCCAGTTCTTGATGAGTTAAAGCAGAAATTCCCTGCTACTCATATTTTTGCCTCTGGCGAATATGTTGGTTTGCCTGATGGACAGATGGGTAATTCCGAGGTTGGACATACCAATATTGGTGCAGGCCGAGTTATTTATCAGGCTCTTACCCGTATTACCAAGGCAATCAAGGACGGAGATTTCTTTGAGAACAAGGCTCTGCTCAGCGTAACCGATGCTGTAAAGGCAGACGGCGGCGCTTTGCATCTCATGGGTCTGGTTTCTCCAGGCGGTGTTCACAGCCATAGCCAACATCTGTATGGACTGCTGGAGCTGGCCAAAAAGCAGGGTATCCAGAAGGTATACGTGCATGCCTTCCTGGATGGTCGTGACGTAGATCCTTCCTCTGCAGCTGAGTATGTAGCTGAGCTGCAGGCTAAGATTGACGAAATCGGCTGCGGTGCAATTGCCACTCTGTCTGGTCGTTACTATGCAATGGATCGTGACAATCGCTGGGAGCGTGTTCAGAAAGCTTATGATGCTGTTGCTCGTGGTGAAGGTGTCAAGGCTTCTGACGCTGTGGAAGCTGTCAATGCATCCTACGCTAATGATGTAACTGACGAATTTGTTGTTCCTGTTGTTGTAGGTGACTATCAGGGTGTAAACGATGGTGATGGAGTAATCTTCTTCAACTTCCGTCCTGATAGAGCTCGTGAGCTGACTCACGCCTTTACTGATGAAGAGTTCAGCGGTTTTGACCGCAAGGAAGCAAAGCTGGCTTTTGCAACTATGACTCAGTATGAGGAAGGCTTGAATGTTCAGGTGGCATATCCTCCTGAAACCATTGAGAATACCCTTGGTCAGGTTATTGCCAAGAATGGCATGACTCAGCTGCGTATTGCAGAGACTGAGAAGTATGCTCATGTAACTTTCTTCTTCAATGGCGGTGTAGAGGAGCCATATGAGGGTGAGGATCGTATCCTGGTACCTTCTCCAAAGGTTGCTACCTATGATCTTCAGCCTGAGATGAGTGCTATTGAGGTTACTGACAAGGTTGTTGAGGCTATCAAGTCCGGCAAGTATGACTTTATCATCCTGAACTATGCAAATGGCGATATGGTTGGTCATACCGGTGTTATTCCTGCAGCTGTCAAGGCTGTTGAGACTGTTGATACCTGCGTTGGCCGTTTTGTTGAGGCTATCCGTGAGGTTGGCGGCGATGTATGTATTACTGCTGACCACGGCAATGCTGATCAGATGGTTGATCCTGAGACTGGTGCTCCATTTACCGCTCATACTACCAATCCGGTACCATTTATCGTGGTATCTGATCGAGTAAATTGGATTGCCTCCGATGGCGCTCTGTGTGACATTGCACCTACTCTGCTGACTTTGGCAGGCATGGATATTCCTGCTGAAATGACTGGCAGCAGTCTGGTTAAGGTTAAGTAATTAATCCCTGCTTGCAGGGATATATGGCTGCCGAAGGAACATTGTCCCTATGGGAGAATGCTCCTTCGTGGCCTGTGTAATATAATTTAGTGAAGAGAGGAATACGAAATGATTTATTATGATAAGCATGTTGAAGACATGACTTGCATTGCAAAAGAAGTAAACCATGGTCCAGCTCCAATTCCAGAAGAGGGCCAGTGGGTACAGTCCAAGGAGATTAAGGACATCAGCGGCCTGACTCATGGTGTAGGCTGGTGTGCTCCTCAGCAGGGCGCTTGCAAGCTTACCCTGAATGTAAAAGAGGGTATCATTGAAGAGGCTCTGGTTGAGACTGTAGGCTGCTCCGGTATGACTCATTCTGCTGCTATGGCTGCAGAGATTCTGCCAGGCAAGACCATTCTGGAAGCTCTGAACACTGACCTGGTTTGCGATGCTATCAACACTGCTATGCGTGAGCTGTTCCTGCAGATTGTTTATGGCCGTACCCAGACTGCTTTCTCCGACAACGGTCTGCCAGTAGGTGCTGGTCTGGACGATCTTGGTAAGGGTCTCCGCAGCCAGGTAGGTACTTTGTATTCCACAAAGCTTAAGGGTCCTCGTTACCTCGAATTGGCAGAGGGTTATGTTACCCGTCTGGCTATTGATGCAGAAGACCGCGTAATCGGTTATGAGGTTGTTCAGCTGGGCAAGGCTATGGAGGCTATTAAGGCTGGTACTGATGCTAATGAGGCAATCAAGGCCAACACCTCCACCAAGGGCCGCTTCGCTGATGCTGCTCGCTACATCGATCCTCGTAAAGAATAATTTGAGATAATAGGAAGGACTGAAATAGAAAATGGCATTATTTGAAGGCTATGAGCGCCGTATTGACGGTATCAACGAAGTTTGTAAGAAATACGACATTCCATCTATTGAAGCAGCTGCTGACATCTGCAAGGAGAAGGGCTTTGACCCTGCAGCTATCGTAGCTGACCTGCAGCCAATCTGCTTCGAGAACGCAAAGTGGGCTTATACTCTTGGTGCAGCTATTGCAATCAAGAAGGGCTGCACCAGCGCTGTAGACGCTGCTAAGGCTATTGGCGAAGGCCTCCAGGCTTTCTGCGTACCTGGTTCCGTTGCTGACCATCGTAAGGTAGGTCTGGGCCATGGTAACCTGGCTGCTATGCTGCTGTCCGAGGATTCCGGCTGCTTCGCATTCCTGGCTGGTCACGAGTCCTTTGCTGCTGCTGAGGGTGCTATCGGTATTGCTCAGACTGCAAACAAGGTTCGTAAGAACCCTCTCCGCGTTATCCTGAACGGGCTTGGCAAGGATGCTGCTCAGATTATTTCCCGTATCAACGGCTTTACCTATGTTCAGACTCAGTATGACTACAAGGCTGGCAAGGTAAACGTTGTTAAGGAAGTTGCTTACTCTGATGGCCCTCGTTCCAAGGTAAAGTGCTACGGTGCTGATTCCGTTCCAGAGGGTGTTGCTATCATGCACCTGGAGAACGTTGATATCTCCATTACTGGTAACTCCACCAATCCTACCCGCTTCCAGCATCCAGTAGCTGGTACCTACAAGAAGGAGCGTATCGAGGAAGGCAAGAAGTACTTCTCCGTAGCTTCCGGTGGTGGTACTGGCCGTACCCTGCATCCAGATAACATGGCTGCAGGCCCTGCATCCTATGGTATGACCGATACTCTCGGCCGTATGCATTCCGATGCACAGTTTGCTGGTTCTTCTTCCGTACCTGCTCATGTTGACATGATGGGCCTCATTGGTGCTGGTAACAACCCAATGGTTGGTATGTCTGTTGCTGTAGCAGTTGCTGTACAGGAAGCAATGGCAAAATAATCTAAGCTGGATTTTGGCTTAAACATAGGCAGCTCTCCGAATTTCGGGGAGCTGTTTTTTCGTGGAATGGAAATATGTAGGATTGATTTTGCAAGAATATATGTTGTATTTGTATTGCAATTATGATAAAATCAAGAACATAGAATGTAAAATATTTGTGCGATTTGATAAACTTACAGCAGGAAGTTAGAGGTATAAATATGAAAAGCAGGACATATATTGCCATAGATTTAAAATCATTTTTTGCCTCAGTGGAATGTCAAAAAAGAGGCCTTGATCCTTTAGACACAAATTTGGTGGTGGCAGATGAAAGCCGTACAGATAAAACTATTTGTCTGGCTGTAACTCCCTCCTTGAAATCCTACGGCATTCCTGGTCGAGCCAGGCTTTATCAGGTGCGGGAAAAGGTGCGGGAGGTAAATGCCCTGCGCAAATATCAGGCACCAGATAAAAAGCTTTCCGGCAGTTCCACCTTTGCCTCGGAGCTGGAAAAGGATAAATCACTTCAGGTGGATTTTGTGATTGCCCCTCCTGCTATGGCCAGCTATATGGAATACAGCACCAAAATCTATGGTATCTATATGAAATATGTAGCGCCAGAGGATATTGTGGTTTATTCCATCGATGAGGTGTTTATGGATGTTACCAACTATCTGCCTACTTATAAAATATCCCCTCACGATTTGGCTATGAGAATAATTTTGGATGTGCTGAAAAATACAGGCATTACAGCTACTGCTGGCATTGGCACCAATCTATATCTGGCCAAGATTGCTATGGATATTATGGCCAAGCATATTCCTGCTGATGAAAATGGTGTGAGAATTGCTCAGCTGGATGAAATGAGCTATCGCCGTCAGCTGTGGGGACATCAGCCTATTACAGATTTTTGGCGGGTTGGGCCAGGCTATGCCAAAAGATTGGCGGCCTATGGCATGGTAACTATGGGAGATGTGGCCCTTTGTTCAGAAAAAAATGAGGAGCTGCTTTACAGGCTATTTGGCAAGCAGGCAGAGCTTTTGATTGACCATGCCTGGGGAATTGAGCCTTGTCAGATTTCGGATATTAAGGCCTATGTGCCGGAAAATAACAGTCTTGGTTCAGGCCAGGTGCTGCAAAGTCCCTATGATTTTGCTAAGGCTCGGATTGTTATGCAGGAAATGGCAGAGGGACTTTCCTTGGAGCTGGTGTCCAAGGGGTTGATAACCAATCAGTTGGTTATGACTGTGGGCTATGATATTGAAAATATCCAAAATCCAGATAAAAGAAGCCACTATGGGGGAGAGGTAGTTGTGGATAGATATGGACGGCAGATTCCCAAGCATAGTCATGGCAGCTGGAATCTGGAGGTGTATACTGCCTCTACGAAAAGAATACGCCAGGGAGCAGAGAGACTTTTCGATAGCATTGTCAATAGAGAGCTATTGATTCGGCGGATGAATCTTACAGCCAATCATGTTATTCGGGAAAAGGATAGGCCACAGCCTAAGCAGGAGGTGGAGCAGCTGGATTTATTCGGTCTGGCTCAGGCGCAGGAACAGCAGCAGGCTAAGGATTTGGCTCAGGAGGAGAAGGAAAGACGGCTGCAGGAGGCAACTATAGCCATAAAAAAGAAATTTGGCAAAAATGCCCTGCTGAAAGGCACGAATTTGCAGGAGGGAGCCACTGCCAAGGAACGCAATCGTCAGATTGGGGGACATAGAGCATGATGAAGCAATATGAGGATATTATCAATCACCAAAGACCTATTTCCCGTAAGCACAAGCCTATGAGTATGCGGGACAGGGCGGCTCAATTTGCTTCCTTTGCGGCGCTATCGGGTTATGAGGATATGGTGGAGGAAAAGCGAAAAAATATTGAAGCAGAAATTGAAGAAAAGGACCATTAGGTATTGAAATTTTCTTTTACAAGATATATACTATGGCATTGTGTAAGAAAGGAGATGTAATAGATGAGTGATAATGTAAAAGAAAAACTGACTATTAAAGAATGGCTGCCCTTAATCGGTATGACCTTTGCAGCCTTTTTGTTTAATACATCAGAGTTTATGCCTATTGGTCTTTTATCTACCATAGCAGAGGATTTTGCCATGACAGAGGCAGAGATTGGCAGAATAGTTTCCATTTATGCCTGGGTGGTTATGATATTATCCATGCCTTTGATGGTTATGGCTTCCCGTTATGGTTTGAGAAACTTGATTCTCAGCACCTTGGCCGTATTTATTCTGTCCAATAGTCTGGCTTCTATTGCTACAGATTTTTGGACCTTGCTGGGAGCTAGATTAATACTGGCCTGTGCTCATGCCATTTACTGGTCTATTGCTACTCCTGCGGTGGTGCGTATGGTGGCACCGCAGTTTAAAACCATTGCCATGAGTATGCTGATAGCGGGTTCTTCCATGGCGGTTATTTTGGGAATGCCCTTGGGACGAGTAATCGGTTTGCATGCGGGCTGGCGTATGTCCTTTTTGACTATGGCGATTATTGCGGCCTGCACCCTGACATATTTGTGCTTTGTTTTTCCTAAGCTGGAAAAAACAGAGAAATTTACTTTTAAGCAGCTGCCAGAACTATTCCGTAATAAAACCCTGATGGGATTATTTGCTATTGCAGCCTTGGTGCCTACAGCCCAGTATGCGGCCTATAGTTATATAGAGCCATTTATGAAGTTTGTAGCCAAGATGCCAGACAACATGGTAACAATTAATTTGATGATTTTGGGCTGTGCTGGTCTTTTGGGCAGCGCCGTTTTCGCCAGAACCTATGAGAAGCATGTCAAGGTGTTTTTGACCTTGTCTATTGCAGGTATTGCGGTGAGTCATTTATTGCTATATCCTGCTACTGTTAATGAATTTGCTATGATTGCCCTGTTTATTTTCTGGGGTGTATGTATGACCTGCTTTGGTATGGCTAGTCAGGCGGATTTAATGGCGGCTACTACGGTTAGTGCCGCTCCTATAGCTATGTCTATTTATTCAGGTATTTTCAACTTTGGTATTGGCAGTGGTACCTGGGTAGGAGGTATGATCTGCGATCATATCGATATTGCCTATATTGGTTATGGTGCAGGAATTCTGACCATATTAGGTACTATATTCAGTGCTTGGCTGGCTAGTCATTTGCATAAGAAGCATTAATTTCTAATATCTTGCAAATTCTGATTTGCTGCCCAATGAAAGCAAGGAAGCAAAACTTGGCGGTTATCACTTACGAGGAAGAACTGACTAAGGAATTTTCTCAGGTTATTCACCTTTAATCTTTGGTGGAAATAGTGTAAAATAATATCATTGAATGATGATATAAAGGAGTGCATGGCATGTACTATATTTTAAAGATGCTTAGCTGGCTGGCCTGTAAATTTCCTATGAAAGCTTGTTTGAAGCTGGGGAATTTCCTAGGCAAGCTGACCTGGTTGGTGGTGCCAGAAAAGCGGAAAAAAATGGCCCGGGAAAATATTATTCGCTGTTTGCAGGTGGATGAGCAGGAGGCAGAGCGGATTGCTAAAGCTTCATGGGTGCAATTTGGCCCTATGATTATGGAGGTTCTGCGTTATCCAGATCTGATAAAGAATGGCAAAATGTATCAGCATGTGTCCATTGAGGGACTGGAGTATCTGCTGGATGCGGTACGGGCCGGCAAGGGGGGCATTATTGCCACCAATCACAGCGATAGCTGGGAGATTATGGGAGCGGCCTTGGCTCAATATGGTGTGCCTTTAGTGGGGGTGGCCATGAAGCAGAAGAATAGCCAGGCCAACCGGTTTATTTTGGAATATAGAGAAATGTCCGGTATGCATATTACCTACAAATCTGATGGACGGGATATGCTGAAGATGATTAAGGAGGGCTGGATGATTGGTTTGATTATGGACCAGGATCCTAGCTTGAAATACGGCATTATTCTGGATTTCTTTGGTCGGAAAACCAATTGTGTTACAGGGCCAGCCACTTTGGCAAGGATACAGAATGCCCCTATTTTTCCGGGACAGATTCAGCATCGGCCAGATGGCGGACACCATATAACCATTTTCCCTCCGATTTATGTGGAAAGAACCAAGGACAAGCAGGAGGATATCCGCCGTACCATGCAGCAGCTGTTGAATATTCTGGAGCAGCAGATACGGAACCATCCAGAGGACTGGTTCTGGCTCCACGACCGCTGGAAATCCGTTAGAAGCATTGGCTTGGATTAATGGCAGCCAATTGAATATAAAAATCAAGCCTCAAAAATTTATGATTTTTGAGGTATTTTTTTGCAATTTTCTAAAATCTCTGCCTTGATTATTGCTAAGGAAAATAAGTTGTCCTGGGAACAGAGGATAGGTTGTGGGAAAATCTGTACATTTGGTCATAAATATGCTAGTATTAATATGTTAAGTTAGGTTTTCGGATGTTTTGATAAGTGAGGGATGGATTTGGCATTTCAAACAACAATTGCTGCGCCGGTGAGCTATACTGGTGTAGGGCTCCATTCCGGCAAGGATGTAACCATGAAGCTGCAGCCGGCAGAGGCTGATACAGGCATTGTTTTTACCAGAGTGGATTTGCCGGGACAGCCACAGGTGGAGGCCAAGGCGGAGAATGTAACCTCCACTCTGCGAGCTACAACTATTGAGGACAATGGCATCAAGATGTTTACCATCGAGCATGTTATGTCAGCTCTCCACGGCGCCGGTATTGACAATGTGGAAATCTGCATTAATGCAGAGGAGCCTCCGGTGGCAGATGGCAGCAGCCGAGAGTTCTTCCAACTGTTGCAAAAGGCAGGTATTCGTCAGTTGGATAGAGAGCGTCAGGAGATTGTTATAGATCAGCTTTATAGAGTAGATGATGGAGACAAATTTGTCTTGGCTCTGCCCTATGATGGCTTCCGGGTAAGCTTTACCTCTATTAATCCCCATCCTTTGATCGGGATACAGTATGGCGACTATGAGATTACCGAGGAAAATTACCTGAAGGAGATTGCTCCTGCCAGAACTATTGCCTATGAAAAAGAGGTAGAGGCTCTCCACCAGATGGGCCTGGGTTTAGGCGGTACGCTGGAAAACGTCATTGTTTATAATGATGAGGGTTGGATGAACCCATTGATTTATCCAGATGAGCTGGTAAGACACAAAATTCTTGATTTGGTAGGAGATTTGCGCCTGGCAGGCATAGTTAAGGGCCACTTTGTGGCTGTAAAGTCAGGTCATGCACTGAATACAACCATGTCCAAGCTGCTTAAGGCAAAGCTGGGCAAATAATACATAAAATATGAAGAGAAGAGGTTTTTTATATGGTATTGGAAATTGACGAAATAAAGAAGATTCTGCCCCATCGTGCTCCATTTTTGCTGGTAGATAGAATTATCGAAATTGATCCTTTCAAATCTGCTGTAGGCATCAAGAATGTAACCTATAATGAGCCACAGTTCCACGGTCATTTCCCTCACAAGGCTATTATGCCAGGTGTTTTGATTTTGGAGGCTATGGCTCAGGTTGGCGGTATAGCTATGCTTTATCCAGAGGAAAACCGTGGCAAGATTGCCCTGTTTGGCGGCATGGACAATATTAAGTTCAAAAAGATGGTAGTGCCTGGCGATCAGATGATTATGAAGGCTAATCTTTTGAAGGTACATGGTGATTATGGCAAGCTCCATGCAGAATCCTATGTGGATGATGTGCTGGCAGCACAGGCTGATTTTACCTTTGCCCTGCAGAGACCAGAGTAAATATTGCTCATAGTAGGCTGATTAATAAAGAAAATTGAAGAAATTCTTAGTATTTCTCGAAAAACAGTCGAATATAAGGAAATATAGCATACAGCATATATGATTTGTGCTGTGATTGTATACATGATAATAGGTGTACTGACGATAGGTTTTTCGGGGGTACTAAAGGAGTTGTAATAAATGGCGGATAACTTTGATGTTACTGCAAAGATACATAATTTTGCGGTTGTTCATCCAAACGCAAAGATCGGTAAAAATGTGGAAATCGGTCCTTTTACCGTAATTGGCGAAAATGTAGAAATTGATGAAGGTACTATTGTTGGCCCAAGTGTGGTTATTACTGGCTGGACCAAAATAGGCAAGGATTGTCATATTTTCCAGGGAGCTTCTATTGGTGAGGAGCCACAGGATTTGAAGTTTGCCGGGGAAAAGAGCTATACCGTTATTGGCAATCGCACCAAGATTCATGAATTCTGTACTATTCACAGAGCTACCGGCGAGGGAGAAGTTACCAAAATCGGTGATGACTGTCTGCTGATGGCTTATGTTCATGTGGCTCATAACTGTATTCTGGGCAACAATGTTATCATGGCCAATGCTGCTATGGTGGCAGGTCATGTGGTGGTAGAGGATAGAGCTATTATTGGCGGCAAGGCTGGTGTGCACCAGTTTGTCCGGGTAGGCAAGCAGGCCATGATCAGCGGTATGTCCCGCAATATTCACGATGTAGTGCCATATACTATTGTAGATGGCTTCCCAGCTAGAGCCTGCGGATTGAACAGTGTGGGTATTGCTAGAGCAGGTATTGCTCCTGCCAACCGCCGTCAGATTAAGCTGGCTTATCGTTTGCTCTATCGTTCCGGCCTGAGATTGAAGGATGCTATTTCTGCTATTGAGCAGGAGGTAGAGTCCTGCCCAGAAGTGGAGCATATGCTGCAGTTCCTGCGGAATGCAGATAGAGGTATTTGCCGCCCTGCTGGCCACATTGGTGATAAGAAGCAGGGGGACAAGTCTTCAGAGGCTGAAGAAGTAGAAGAATCTGAGGATTGATTTAGTTAGACAAAATTCGCTGGAGGCTGATTGTTTTTATGAAAAAAATAGGATTGCTGGCAGGTGTAGGCAGGCTTCCAGTGGAGTGTGCCAAGGCTGCGGCAGCCTTGGGCTATGAGGTTTATGCTGTAGGTCTTATTCCCGGTGTAGATCCAGAGCTGAAGGAGTGCACTGCTGACTATACGGAGATTAGTGTAGCCAAGCTGCAGACAATTATTGATTATATGAAGGCTAAGGAGGTAACAGAGATTACCCTTTTGGGCAAGGTTACTAAGGAGCTTTTGTACAGTGGGGATCATGCTGCACCAGATATGCGGATGCTGGCTTTGATGTTTACTTTGCCAGACCGGAAGGACGATACTCTGATGTTGGCCTTTGTCAAGGAGTTGGCCAAGGATGGCTTAGAGGTTTTTGATCAGACTGCTCTTATTCGCAGCCTGATGCCAGCACCGGGAGTTCTTACCAAACGGGAGCCAACGCCACAGGAGCAGCAGGACATGGAATTTGGCATGAAAATGGCTAGAGAAATCGGCCGTTTGGATGTGGGCCAGACTGTTGTGGTAAAGCAGCAGGCCGTAATGGCCTTGGAGGCTATTGAGGGTACTGATGCCTGCATTCGTCGTGGCGGAGAGCTGGCTAGAGGCGGTGCGGTAGTAGCCAAAACAGCCAAGCCAAATCAGGATTTGCGGTTTGATGTACCGGCTGTAGGCATGAAAACTATGGAAATCATGGTGGAGGTAGGTGCTTCTGCCCTGGTTATTGAGGCTGGCCGAACTCTGTTGGTGGAAAAGGACAAGGTGATAGCATTGGCTGAGGCTCATGATATTACTATTGTGGCAATGGAATAAGGGACTTGGGACGCGGCGGATGCAGCTTTGTATTCTCGCGTCTTTTGTGTGTTTTTTTGAGGGATTGTATGAAGATTATGTTGTCAGCCGGAGAGGCCTCCGGAGATCTCCACGGAGAAGGATTGGCTAAGGCCATTCATCAGCTAAAGCCAGAGACAGAGCTTATCGGCTTTGGCGGCCCTAAAATGGCAGAAGCTGGTGTCCGCCTATGTGCAGATATGCGGGAATATAGTATAATGGGAGTATGGGAGGTTATCAAAAATCTATCCAGGATTTTTGATCTGCTGAAAAAACTAACAAATTTTATGGCGGAGGAAAAGCCTGATTTGTTGGTACTCATTGACTATCCGGATTTTAATTGGCGTTTGGCAGCCAAGGCTCGCAAAATGGGGATACCGGTTTTTTCCTACATTCCTCCCTCTGCCTGGGCTTGGCGCAAAGGCAGAGCCAAAAAATGTGCCGCCTTGGCTAATGAGCTGGCAGCAATCTTTCCCTTTGAATTGCCTGTATATCAGGCGGCAGGGGCAAATATAAGCTTTCAGGGAAATCCCCTAATTGATATGGTAAAATCTACCATGACTGTATCAGAGGCCAGAGAATATTTTCAGGTGCCTGTTGATGGAGAGCCGGTATTGCTTTTGCCAGGCAGTAGAAAGCAGGAGATTCAAGGCCTGTTTCCTACTATGCTGGAGGCAGCAGAGCTTCTGGCTAAGGAACGTCCCCAGTTAAGATTTTATGTACCTGTGGCTTCTGGTATAGATGAAGGGGTATTGGCTGCTATGGCGGCGGAACATACTGTGGACATTCATTTTACCCATGACAAAAACTACGATTTGATGAATATTGGCAGCTTTGCTATTGCCACCTCTGGTACGGTGGTATTGGAAGCAGCTATTATGGGATTGCCCTGTGTGGCTTTATACCGCATGGCTCCCCTTAGCTATGCTATTGGCAAAATGCTGGTGAAGATAGATAATTTTACCCTGCCTAATATATTGGCTGGCAGGGCTGTACAGCAGGAGCTGCTGCAGGATCAGGTTACTGGCCCCAAGGTATATGAGGCTGCACGCCGTTTCTATGCAGAATCTGGTTACAAGGAGCAGGTATTGCAGGGATTGCAGGAGGCTGTGGCCAAGCTAGGTGCTCCTGGGGCAACAGCCAGAGTGGCTCAGCGTATTGTGGCAGCTGCTGAGAAGTACAGCAGGACGGAGGACATTAGATGAAGAATTACATGCGATTGTTAGCATATATCAAGCCTTATACCAGACGGCTGGCTTTGGCTGTGGTGTGCATCATTATGGCAGCAGGAGCCAATCTGTATTTGCCTTGGATTATTAAGGATATGATTGATGATGTTCTGATGTCCAAGGATATGGTAATGCTGAACCTGATTGCTGCCGGTATTCTGGTAGTAATGTTTACGCGTGGTGTATTTTATTACGGCCAAAGCTATTTGGTTTCCTATGTAGGCCAGCGGGTAATCATAGATGTTCGCAGCGTGTTGTTCCGCAAGTTCCAGCGGATGCCTCTGTCCTATTATGATAAGCAGCAGACTGGTACGGTAATGAGCTATATTACCAACGATGTGGCGGTCATGCAGAGCGCTATTGTGGACAATCTTATTGAGCTGGTAACTGAGGGATCTATTCTCATTGGTTCTCTGGCCATGATGATTTATCTGGATTGGAAGCTTAGCCTGCTAACCTTGATGACTATTCCTCTGGTTGGTTTTGCCATGAAGATATTTGGCCGGAAGCTGAAGCGTTCCAGTACCGTCATTCAGGAGCGGGTGGCGGAGATTACTTCCCTGTTGCAGGAAAGCATTTCTGCTATTCGAGTGGTAAAGTCCTTTGTGCGGGAATCTTACGAAACTAAGCGTTTTGAGGAGCAGAACTGGCGTAATTTCCAGGCTGCTATGAAGAATGTTAAGCTAAGCAGTCTGCTGACTCCAACGGTAGAGTTTTTGGCAGCTATTGCTGTTACCTTTATTGTCTGGTTTGGTGGCTATGAGGTTGTAAATGAAGTTATTACTGCCGGTGAGTTGGTAGCTTTCCTAACCTATGCCGTCAACTTGGCCAACCCTGTTAAGCGCTTGTCCAGAGTATATGCAGCTATTCAGAAGGCTATGGCTGCAGCAGATCGTGTTTTTGCTGTTATGGATTTGAACGAAAAGATTACCGATGTGCCAGGTGCCAAGCCACTGCCTCCTATTAAGGGCAAGGTGGAGTTCAAGGACATTACCTTTTCCTACAAGGAAGGTCAGCCTGCTCTTCAGCATATATCATTGAAGGCGGAGCCAGGACAGATGATAGCTTTGGTAGGTCCTAGCGGTAGTGGCAAATCTACTATTGCTAATCTGATTCCTCGCTTCTATGATGTGGATTCCGGTGTGATTACCATTGATGATCATGATATTCGGCAGGTAACAGCAGATTCCCTGCGGGAGCAGATTGGTCTGGTGCCCCAGGAAACCATGCTGTTCAGCACGTCGGTAATGGAAAATATCCGTTATGGCCGTTTGGAGGCTACTGATGAAGAGGTTATTGAAGCTGCCAAGGCCGCCAATGCGGAGGAATTTATCAAGGAACTGCCGGAGGGATACGATACCAAGCTAGGAGAGCGTGGCTTGAATCTTTCCGGCGGTCAGCGTCAGCGTCTGGCTATTGCCAGAGCAATTCTCAAGAATCCAAGAGTTTTGATTTTGGACGAGGCTACCTCTGCACTGGATACTGAAAGTGAAAAGATTGTGCAGGATGCCTTGGATAATCTGATGGTGGGCAGAACCTCCTTTGTAATTGCTCATCGTCTTTCTACTATATTTAATGCAGATCAGATTTTTGTAGTGGAAAATGGACATCTGCGGGAGCATGGTACACATGAGGAGCTGTTAGCGGCAGGTGGCTTGTACAGCAATCTGTACAACATTCAGTTCCGTCAGAACCAAGAAGGATAAGGAGACGCTTTTATGCGACTATTATATAATGTAGCAGCAGTATTGGTGGTTATCTTGATGATACCAGCCTTCTGCCTGCGGGCCATTAGGGAAAAGGGCTTTGTTAATAGAATAAAGCAGCAGCTGGGATTTTTGCCTAAGCATGCCCTGGACAAGGTTGCCCGCAAAAATTGTATATGGGTTCATGCGGCTTCAGTAGGAGAGATTGTGGCGGCCAGCCCCCTTATTAAGGAATTTCGTCGGGAATTCCCTAACACCCCTATTTTAGTGTCTGTTTTTACCAATAGCGGTTACGAAATGGCCAATCGAATTATAAAGGATGCAGATAGCATCATTCATTTTCCTTTCGATTTGCCTTGGCTTTCTGCCCATTTGCTTTACAAGGTGCGTCCAAGGGTATTTATGCCTGTGGAAACTGAGCTTTGGCCAAATTTCCTTCGGGCTGCCAAAAAGCTGGACATTCCAGTTATGATGGTAAATGGCCGTATTAGTGAAAAAAGCGTATCCAGATATCGTTACCTGCACAGTATTTGGTATGATATGCTGGATACCATCAAATATTTTGCCATGCAGTCCTCTGTAGATGCAGAGAACATTCTCCGTCTAGGGGCTAGCAAGGATTTGGTTACTGTTACTGGCAATACCAAATTTGACCAGACCTATACCAATGTCAGTGCTGAGGAAAAGCAGCAGCTGATTAAGGAACTGGGGCTGGAGGACAATGATGGTATTTTTCTGGCTGGCTCCACCCATAAGGGGGAGGAGGAGCAGATATTGGCCGCCTTTGGAGAAATTCGCAAGACTCATCCCAAGGCGCGCTTGGTAATTGCTCCTAGAGCCGTGCTGCGTACAGGCGCTATTCAAGATATGTGTCAGCAGCGAGGCTTTACCTCTGCCACTAGAACCCAGCTGCAGGAAAAGCCTGCTCAGGGACATGATGTGGTTCTTCTCAATACCATTGGTGAGTTGGGAAAGGTATATAGCATTGGCGATGTTATTTTCGTAGGAGGAAGCCTGATTCCTCATGGCGGTCACAATATTTTGGAGCCGGCAGCTCATGGCAAGGCTATTATTGTAGGCCCTAATATGTTTAATTTCAAGGATACCCATATTCTTTTCTCCAACCGCAAGGCGGTGGTTACGGTACAGAATCAGGAAGAGCTAGTTAAGGCAGCCTCAGAGCTTTTTGTCAATGTGGCAGAAAGAAGAAGGATGGAGCAGGAAACCCTGAAAATCTGTGAGGAAAATCGCGGTGCAGCTCGTAGAACAGCAGTGATACTTCACGATTTGCTGAATCGCTGTGAGGCCAAGGACAAGGTAAAGGCTATAGATAAGCTGGAGAATTTCCAGACCTATTTCATGCAGTTGATACATTGCAAGGAGCCAAAGGGCTTAGGCTTAAAGGCGATGGTAGCATTTTTGCACGGCTGTGCCTATATTTATGGCTTTTTGCTGAATATTAAGCTAAGCTGTTACAAAAGCGGTCTTTTGACCAGGAAAAAGCTGGATTGCTATGTTATCAGCCTGGGTAATATTACGGTAGGCGGTACTGGCAAAACCCCAACAGCTCAGAGATTGGCCAAGGCCATTCGGGATATGGGCTACAAGGTAGTTATTTTGAATCGAGGCTATCGAGCCAAATGGCAAGGGGAAATCGGCGTGGTTTCCGATGGTCATGAGTTAAAGATGGACGCTGCTACAGCCGGTGATGAGGCCTTTATGCTGGCCAAGCATTTGCCTAATGTGCCGGTGCTGATTGGCCCTGAGAGAGCCAAAACCGGTCAGTATGCGGTAGAACATTTTGGAGCCCAGGTGGCTATTCTGGATGATGGCTATCAGCATTGGCAGTTAAAGCGAAATTTGGATGTAGTGCTGATAGATGCAGTAAATGTCTTTGGCAATGGACATATTCTGCCACGAGGCACCCTGCGGGAGCCATTATCCCATCTTAGCAGAGCCGATGTGTGCCTTTTAACCAAGGTGGATCAGGCGGAGCCAGGCTCCATTGCTTATATTCGCAAAAAAATTGATGAATACGGCAAGAACCCTGTAGTTGTGGAAAGTATTCACCAGCCTCAGGCTTGTATTGAGCTGGGGGAATGGGTAAAGAATATTGCCAGTGAGGGTTCACCTATAGATATTATCAAGGGCAAAAGGATTATTGCCCTATCAGCTATCGGCAATCCTGCTTCCTTTGAGCAGACCTTGTGTAACTCTGGGGCAGAGGTAATAGAAAGCTTCCGCTTCCCAGACCATCACGAATACACTTTGGAAGAAATTCAGGATGCTATGGATCAGGCCATTCGTGAGGGGGCTGAAGCCATTGCAACCACTGAGAAAGATGCGGTAAAGCTGCCTCGCCTGCCAGAGCGGGAGGGCAATCTGCCTATCTATGTTATTACCGTAGAGGTGGTAATGCAGGATGAGGGCAAGCAGATTGACCAGCTCCTAAAGCAGCGTATAGATGATTTTTTCAGGAGGTCAGAACAGAAATGAATACATTATGTGTAATTCCTGCCAGATATGCTTCCACCAGACTGCCTGGCAAGCCTCTGGCTGATATAGCAGGCAAGCCTATGATAGTCAGGGTATATGAGCAGGCCTCCAAGGCCAAGCGCTTGTCTGGGGTTATTGCTGCCGTAGATGATGAGAGAGTTTATGATGCACTGGCAGCTCATGGTGGAAAGGCTATGATGACAGCCAAAGATCATCCTACCGGTACTGACAGACTGGCCGAGGTGGCAGCAGCTCACCCGGAGGCAGAGCTGATTATCAATGTACAGGGAGATGAGCCACTAATTGAGCCAGCCCTGATTGATGCACTAGCAGCAGCTTTTGACGATGATCCAGAGCTGCAGATGGCCACTGTGAAATCACCTATGACTGATGTGGAGGAAATGAAGAATCCTAACAATGTAAAGGTGGTTACGGATAAAAAGGGCTATGCTTTATATTTTTCTCGTTCTCTGCTGCCATATCCAAGGGAAAATACCGGCGCTGTAGTGTATAAGCATATTGGTATTTATGCCTACAAGCGGGATTTCCTGCTGAATTATGCCAAGATGGCACCTACCCCGCTGGAGCAGACAGAATCTCTGGAACAGCTTAGGGCCTTGGAAAACGGCTACAAAATCAAGGTAATTGCTACAGATTTTCATTTCGTAGGAGTGGATACTCCTGAGGATTTGGTAGAAGTAAATAGATTGTATAAGGAACGGCTTTAATGCTGAGGAAGGGTGGTATATTATGAATACTGTACAGGTAGGAAATTTTTCAATAGGTAATGGACAGCCTTTGGCCCTTTTGGCAGGCCCATGTGTTTTGGAGGGCTTGGATAGATGTTTGCTGATTGGCAGAACCATCAAGGAAATTACTGGACGTTTGGGTATTCCTTATGTATTCAAGGCTTCCTTTGATAAGGCCAATCGTTCCTCTTTTAATGGCTTCCGTGGTCCAGGCCTGAAAAAGGGCTTGGAAATGCTGCAGACCATTAAGGATGAACTGCAGGTACCAATTGTCACAGATGTACATACTGAGGAGCAGATTGAACCTGTAGCCAAGGTAGCAGATATTATCCAGATTCCAGCTTTTCTCTGCCGTCAGACCGACCTTCTTTACGCAGCCGCTCAGAGTGGTGCTGTGGTTAATGTAAAGAAAGGCCAGTTTATGGCACCTGGAGATATGCGGAATGTAGTAGACAAGCTCCATGAGGGTGGCTGCTCTCAGATTCTTCTTACAGAGCGTGGTGCTTCTTTCGGTTACAATAATCTGGTTGTGGATATGAGAACCTTCCCGATTATGCGCTCCTTTGGCTATCCAGTAGTATTTGATGGCACCCATAGCGTACAGCTGCCAGGTGGTGCAGGAACCTGCTCTGCTGGCAACAGAGAGTTTGTGCCTAATCTGGTACGGGCTGCTGTTGGTGCTGGGGTAGATGCCCTCTTTATGGAGGTTCATGACAATCCAGAGGAGGCTCTCTGCGATGGGCCAAATATGGTTTATCTGGACAAGCTGGAGGATTTGTTGAAGGATGCCTTGGCTATTCACGAGGTTGTTCGCAAGCATTTGAAGTAATTAGCAACTAGAGGGGAAATATATGATTAAGGATTCAGCCATTGAAACTTTGAAGATAGAAGCGGCTTCTGTTACCAAGCTGATTGAGCGTATAGATGATGAATTTGTGGCTGCTGTAAATTGCATTTTGGATTGTCATGCTAGAGTTGTGGTAACTGGCATGGGCAAGTCTGGCCACATAGGTAGAAAGATCGCTGCCAGCTTGGCCAGCACAGGTACTCCGGCTTTCTTTATGCATCCTGCCGAGGCCTTTCATGGGGATTTGGGCATGGTTACTGCGGATGATGTGGTTATTGCCATATCCAACAGCGGTGAAAGCACAGAAGTGGTAAATATTTTGCCTGTTATCAAGCGCATTGGTGCTAAGATTATTGCCATGTGCGGTCGCAGGGAATCTGCTTTGGGGCGCAATGCAGATTATTTTGTGAATATTGCTGTAGAGCGGGAAGCCTGTCCTTTGGGTTTGGCGCCAACTGCCAGCACTACTGCTACCCTGGCTATGGGAGATGCCATTACTGTGGCTCTTTTAGAGGCTCGTAACTTTACCAAGCAGGATTTTGCTCTGTTCCATCCTGGTGGCTCCTTGGGCAGAAAGCTGTTGCTGACTGTAGAGAATGTTATGCATAGCGGTGAGGATAATCCAATTATCCACTGTGGCCATACAGCCCAGGAAGCTTTGTTTATGATGACAGACAAGGGGCTGGGAGCTACTTCTGTTGTGGATGAAAATGGCAAATTTATTGGTTTGGTAACTGATGGAGATATTCGCCGTGGCTTGGCCAAGGGCAGTCAGTTCCTGAACGAGGCTGTAGAAAATATGATGACCAAGGCACCTCAGACTATTACTAAGGACAAGCTGGCAGCAGAGGCTCTTTCTGTTATGGAGAAGCACAAGCCTAGACCTATTACGGTGCTGCCGGTTATAGATGAAGCAGGCCAGCCTATTGGTATTGTTCATTTGACTGATTTGTTGAGACAGGGAGTTGTCTAAAATGGAATTTAGAGCAGATGCATTGGAAAGAGCCGCTAGAATTCGCATGGTGGTAATGGATGTAGATGGCACCATGACAGATGGTCGTATCTATATTGGGCCGGAAGGGGAAGCCATCAAGGAATTTTCCGTGAAGGACGGCATGGGTATAACCATGCTCCATAAAGCTGGTATTAAAACAGCCATTATTACAGGCCGTAAGTCTGAAATCGTAGAGCATCGGGCTGCCGAGCTAAAGATTGACAGCGTATGGCAGGGGGTTAAGGATAAGCGGGAGGCTTGGCAGAAAATCAAGGAAAAAACTGGTCTGACCAATAAGGAAATTGCTTATGTGGGGGATGATTTAAATGATTTGTCCCTGTTGATGCAGGCGGGCTTGGCTTGCTGTGCTGGTGATGCCCAGGCTGAGGTAAAGAAGATTTCCCATGTGGTTTCTGGCCGTGATGGGGGCAATGGTGTTGTCCGGGATATTGCGGAGCTGATTCTTAAGACACAGGGCAAGTGGCAGCAGCTGGTGGATGCCTTTGCAGGCAATAAATCAGTGCCTAATTATGCCCAATAAGGCTTTCAGCCCCAATTCAGATGTGTTGTTTAGAATAAGTCTTATGATTAAAAGTCCGAAATGGGATAATTCCAATATATCCTATTGTTGCGGAGGAGTATAATGGTATATAATTTACTTATGCTGATGAGCTGGATTGTATGCAGAATGCCTCATAGCTGGCTAATGGTATTGGGCAAGGGCTTAGGGGTGCTGTACTACAAGCTTATAAAAAAACAGCGAAATTTAGCAATAAAGCAAATGAAGGAATCCCTGCAGATTTCCCAGCAGGAGGCTGAGAAGCTGGTACGGCTTTCCTTTATCAATATGGGACGGAATTTTATGGAGGTTCTCTATATGCCGGCCCTGAACAAGAAAAATTTTTCCAAATACATAGAGATTGATCATTTGGAGATTATGGAGCAGGCCTTGGCTGAAAAGCGGGGCGTGGTGGTGCTGACTGGCCATGTGGGCAATTGGGAGTGGCTTTCCGCTGCCTTTACTATGAATGATATGCCGGTAACAGCTATTGCCAAGCCACAGCCTAATATGGATTATACCCATGCTTTAGATGAGCTGCGCTCCAGAATTAATGTGGAGATATTCTCACGAGGGACCAGTGAGCTTTTGTCAGCAGCCAAGGCCCTGAAAAAGGGCAAGATACTAGGCTTTTTGGCAGATCAGGATGCTGGACCGGGAGGTGCTTTTATTGAGTTTTTGGGTAAGACAGCTTCTACTCCTATGGGGGCAGCCGTATTTGCCAAGAAATTCAATTCACCAGTGGTGCCAGCCTTTATTATCCGTCAGCCAGATGGCCATCATCGGGTAGAAATTGGCGAGATACTTCGCTATGAGGATACAGGAGATTCCGACAAGGATTTGTATAATCTTACCTACAAGATGACCAAAATTTTGGAGAAGAAGATACTGGATAATCCAACTCAATGGCTTTGGTTCCAAAAACGCTGGAACACCAAGCCTGACCAGCAGAAAATCAAGCATCATACCGTAAAGACAGAGGTAGTACAGAATGACCAAAACGCATAAAATTCTCATAGGCATTGTGGTGGCAGCCTTGGCAGCCCTATGCTATTGGACGGTTCATACCGTCCCTCAGCCTGCCGACGATGCATCGCCTTTGGAGAAGCGGGTTATGACCTACAATGGCAATACCATTACTGAGGAAAAGGATGGTAGAAAGTTGTGGGAGCTGACAGCTGAATCAATGGAGGTGGATATTGACACCCAGGATGCCAGTATTACAAATATGGATGCCAAATTCTACACAGAGGATGGCCGTACCCTTCATGTTACAGCCCCCAAGGCAAATTACAAGGCCAAGGACAAATTCCTGACCGTAGAGGGCGGTATTAAGGGTGATAGCACCGATGGTGCCCATCTTAGAGCAGATAGACTGGAATGGAAGGCCAAGGAAAATCAACTGGCCCTGATTGGCAATGCAGAGCTGCAGAGGGATTCTGATGCAGTAAAGGCCAAGGGAGATAGAATTGAATCCTTGGATGGCTTCAACAAATTCAAGATTATTGGTCATGCCCATTTGGAAAAGGGGAATAAATAATGTTTTATAAAAGAACTTTAGCCAAGGCTTTGGCTATGGCAGCCTTGTCTGGTATAATTGCCACAGGTACTATCTTTGCTGCTGGAGAGCCTACCTCTCTGGATGCAGATAGTGTAGAATACGACATGGCTACCGGTGTGGTAACAGCCACCGGAGATGTATTGATGGTTCAGGGGGATCTAAAGGTAACAGGCCGGCAGGCTCAGTATAACTCCAAAACCAAGGAAGGCAGCGTGGAGGGCAATGTAATTGCTGTTCAGTCTGCCAAGAATATGCGGGTAACAGCCCAGAAGGTTACCAGTGATGCCCAGCAGCATATGGTGGCTACTGGCGATGTATATGGTACAATGGAGGACAAGACCTTTAGCGGGCCTATTGTGGAATATTTCCAGCCACAGGATTACGTGCTGATTCGCCAGGGGGGCACTATTACCTCCAAGGATGGTGTATTTACGGCTGACGAAATGGAAGGCTATCTCAAGGATGAGCATCTTATTGGCCGGGGCAACGTTCATGTAGTAAGTCAGCCTAATGATATGGAGGCTGGAGGCGATTTGCTGAATTACTACGGTTTAGAGCAGGGCAAGGCTGTGCTGACAGGTAATGCCTGGGCGGTACAGTACAATAACACCCTGAAAAGCAATCAGCTGACTATTTTGCTGGCCAAGGATGGACAGGCAAAGGTTACTGAGTAATATTTCAGAGAAAAATATGCTGTTATAGTCTAGGCTAAGTCAAAGGCTATAACAATAATCAGGATTTTGGGGGAATTGCCAGGTGCATATTCAAGTAAAAAATTTAGTAAAGACCTTCAAGCATCGCAATGTGGTAGATGGTGTTTCCTTGCGTGTGGACAAGGGTGAAATTGTGGGGCTTTTAGGAGCCAATGGCGCCGGCAAGACCACTACCTTCTACATGATTGTAGGCTTGGAGCAGCCTACCGCTGGTCAGGTAATGCTGTCTGACATAGATATTGGCAAAATGCCTATGTACAAAAGAGCACGGCTGGGCATCAGCTATCTGGCTCAGGAGGCTTCTATCTTCCGTAATCTTACGGTAGAAGAAAATATTATGTCCATTTTGGAATATGTGGACGAAATGGATGCTGCGGCCAAGAAAAAGAAGCTGGATGATCTCTTAGAGGAATTCCATGTCACCCATGTGCGGGAGCGCTTAGGCTCAGAACTATCTGGTGGTGAACGTCGGCGGGTGGAGATTGCCCGTTGTTTGGCTTTGGAGCCAAAGTTTATTCTGCTGGATGAGCCTTTTGCCGGTGTAGATCCAATTGCTGTAGCAGATATTCAGGGCATTATCAGCTATCTGCGGGAGCGGGGCATGGGCATATTGATAACAGACCACAATGTTGTAGAAACATTGCGTATTGTAGATAGAGCCTATATAATGAATGCAGGAAAGATTTTGGTTGAGGGTGATGTTGACACAGTGCTCAACGATCCAATGGCCATTAAATATTATATTGGTAACAATACTAAGCTATAGGGGAAGATTAAATGCGGATTCATATTTTGGACAAATATATATTCAAAGAGGTCTTTAAGACCTTTATTTTTGGTATCTGTGCCTTTTCAGCAGTGTTTATTGGCTCAGGTACTTTGTTCCGCATCGCCCAGTACATTACAGAATATGGGGCTTCCATACCATCTGTTATCAAGATTTTTGTGCTGAGCCTGCCAGGGGTTATTATTTGGACTTTTCCTATGTCCATGTTGCTGGCCAGTCTGTTGACCATAGGCCGGCTTTCTGGCAATAGCGAGATAACAGCCATGAAGTCCTGTGGTATCAGCTTCTACAGGATTGCCTTTCCGCCTATTGTTTTGGGCATACTGGTTAGCATTTTTGCTGTTATGTTCAACGAATATGTGGTGCCTTGGGCTAATCAGGCCTACAGTAATGTGCTGGAATATGAGATAAAGGGCAATTTGTCCCCTCAGTCTCAGGAGCATATTATTATCAAGGAGATTAAGGAAGGCAAAATTGAAAAGCTGGTTTATGCTCGTCAGTTTGTGGCGGATACCAACACTATGGAAGGTATTGCCATGCAGGCCTTTGAAAACGGTGAGCTGAAGCATGTAGAGAATGCTGAATATGCTGAGTGGAAGGATAATATGTGGACCATGCACAATGGCATGATTTATGATGTTACCAATGGTCAGAATCAGCATACCATGAAGTTTGATACTCAGGTACTGCCTATCAATGAAAGTCCAAAGCAGATCGTGCAGAGTCAGAAGAAGCCTGAGCAGATGACCATGAAGGAACTGGGAGAGCAGATTAGCATTATGAAATCTCAGTATGTAAATACCAACAAGCTGGAAACAGAGCTGCATCAGCGTGTAACTGTGCCTATGGCCAGCCTTATTTTTACCCTGGTAGGTGTGCCATTGGGTATGCAGCCAAATCGTAACAGCTCATCTATGGGCTTTGTAATGAGTATTATTATTATCTTTATATATTATAGCCTTATGACTATGGCAGGGGCCATTGCCCGTAGCGGTGCAATCAACCCTATGCTGGCAGTATGGCTGCCTAATATTATTGGCCTTTTGGCAGGTGGTTATCTTATGCGCCGCATGTCCAAATAGAATGTGTTTTTTTGACAGAGAAGAGAGAAAAGAGGTGGCTCTAAGGTGTATGGCGTGGTATTGATACTGGTTCTAATAATCACAGGAGGAGCCATTGCTTTTATCGGTGATAGAATTGGCTCCAAGGTTGGCAAAAAGAAAATGACCATCCTGGGGCTGAGGCCTAAGCATACGTCCATATTGGTAACAATTGTAACAGGTATTCTGATTACAACCACTACCCTGGGAGTTATGACTGTTATGTCCAAAAATGTGCGGACAGCTCTTTTTGGCATGGAAAAGCTGAATCAGAATATGCAGCAGGCCAGAAATGATTTGGCTGAGGCTTCGGCTCAGCTGGCTATGGCCAAGGCGGAGCAGGACAAGATAAAAACCGAGCTGGGATCCACCAAACAGGAACTGGTGGGGCTGCAGCAGCAAAAGGAACAGCTGGAGGAACGCAGCAGTGAGCTGCAAAGCCTTAATGGTCATTTGGAAAATGCCAATCAGCTGTTAACAGCCAATAATCAGGAATTGGTAGCCAAAAGTGATAAGCTTACAAGAATAAATGATATTTTGGAGGAGGGCAATGAGCGGCTAAGCAAGAGTAACTCAGAGCTTTATCAGATTAATAGAGAGTTGACCACTGGCATTAAGATAATGCGGGAAGGCTCCATTGCTTTTCAGGCTGGAGAAACTCTGGCCAGCGGTGTAATCAAAGGCAAAAGCTCCTTGGATGATATACACACAGATTTAGCCAGACTTTTGGAGATGGCTAGATATACAGTAAGCCGTAAGCTGGGAGGAGATATTGCCGAACAGAACAAGGATGTTTGGATTTATCAACCGGAATTTGATGAAGCAGCGAAATATATTTCCTCTCATGAGGGAGAATATGTAGTACGGATTGTGGCTGCTGGCAATTTGATTCAAGGAGAGGCGGTAGCCACCAACCTGAAAATATTCCAGAATAAGACTGTTTACACAGATGGTCAGTTGATTACAGATCAGAATATTACCTTTAATCCAGACAATACAGCAGAGCTGCAAAGCGTACTAACCAGCTTCCTTAGCAAGGTAAATCATCAGGCTAAGGAGGATGGCATGGTGCCGGATACTCTGAACGGCTCTGTAGGGGTTATAGACTCTCAGCAGATATACAATATTATGAATCAGCTGCAGCATAGCAACGGCAAGGCTGTTATCTCTGCCTTTGCCGATGGAATCACAGATATTGTAGGGCCTCTCCGTATTAAGCTGAAGCTTCTAGGAACAGGAGCACTGCCATGAATAGGAATGAGGAATTAGTCTGTGGTCTGGACCCAGGCCGTGATAAATGCGGTTTGGCGGTAGTGGATAGTCAGGGAAGCTGTCTATACCACGGAATTGTTGCTACGGTTCAGCTAGAGGAGCAGCTGAAACAATTGCAGGGAAAATATGGCTTTTCTACTTTGGTTATGGGCAATGGCACCACCAGCAAGGAGGCTGGGGCAAGAGTTGGTCAAAGTCTGCCAGAGGTGGAGCTGCAGGTGGTGGATGAATACAGAACCACCGATGAGGCCAAAGAGGAGTATTGGCGTATCTATCCTCCCAAGGGATGGAGACGGCTGATACCTCATGGCATGCTGATACCGCCAAAGCCGGTGGATGATTTGGCAGCTTTGATACTGGCCCGCCGTTATGTAAAGGCAAAGCAGTAGAATGTGTATATATAGGGGGTTATTTTATGGCAGAGCCACAAAAGCGGCCTGAATGGAATGAATATTTTCTGGATATTGCCAAGGCTGTAGGCCGGCGTTCCACCTGTTTGCGCCGTCGCTATGGAGCTATCATTGTCAAGGACAAGATTATTATAAGCACAGGTTACAATGGCGCCCCTAGAGGGGAGGACAATTGCATTGATACAGGTATGTGTGAGCGGGAAAGACTCCACGTGCCCAAGGGACAGAATTATGAATTATGTGTAGCTGTTCATGCAGAGCAGAATGCTATTATCAATGCAGATCCTGATAAAATGCAAGGAGCAACAGCCTATATTGTAGGCTACAATGCTGATGGCACACTGGCTTCAGGCAAGCCCTGCCTTCTGTGTCGTCGTATGTTGCGGAATGCAATGTTGAAGAAGGTTATTTATCTGGAAACAGATGGCTCAGTAGTGGAAACTACTCCGGAGGAGATTCGGTGATTTTTATTGACAGTTATAGCCAGCTGGGGTAAAATTGGTGTTTGAGAAAGTGGGTGAATGTTCATGCCAAATTATATTTGGGCATTTTTGATAGCACTGTTTGTAGCCCTGATTGCTACTCCCGCAGTAATTGTGCTGGCAGCTAAAACCGGTGCCATGGATGCCCCGGATGCTCGTAAGGTTCACAAGGGGCCTATGCCTCGAATCGGCGGTTTGGCAATCTATTGCGGCTTTATGGCTGCAATTCTGGCCATGTTAAATTTTGCAGAGCTGACTCAGGAGGTAGCCAACGGCGTTATCGGTTTATTGCTGGGGGGTACCTTGATTGTAATTATTGGCTTGATTGATGATTACAAGAATCTGCCAGCTAAGGTAAAGCTGTTGGGACAGATTTTGGCAGCCTGTGTGGTAGTTTATTTTGATGTGCGCATTGATGTAATTACAGATCCTTTTGGAGATTATCTATATCTGGAATATCTGGCTGCGCCAGCAACGGTTTTCTGGATTGTAGGTTTAACTAACACCGTAAACCTTATTGATGGTTTGGATGGTCTGGCTGCTGGTGTGTCCACCATTGCCTCCATTACCATTATGCTGGTGGCTCTCCAGGAAGATGTTATGATTGTGGCCCTGTTTACGGCAGCCTTGGCTGGTGCGGCTCTGGGCTTCCTGCGCTACAATTTTAACCCGGCCAAGATTTTTATGGGTGATACAGGCAGTATGTTCCTAGGCTTTATATTGGCGGGAATTTCTGTTATTGGTGCAGTCAAGTGCACTGCTACCATTGCCCTGATTGTTCCTATTCTGGCCTTGGGCTTGCCTATTATGGATACAACCTTTGCCATTATCCGCCGTTATAGAGGCGGTGTGCCTATCTTCAAGCCAGACAAGGGACATCTTCACCACCGCTTGTTGGATTTGGGCTTTAGTCAGAGACAGGCAGTATTGTTAATGTATGTAATCAGTGCCTTGCTGGGACTGAGTGCGGTAGCTCTCAATGAGGTTTCAGGCGGTATGTCCATTGTGATTGTGGTATGCGTACTGCTGGTGGTATTTTTGGGAGCGAGAAAGCTGGGCATCTTCCGGCTTAAGACGAATTAATTCTGTAGAGAGGGGTTTATGATGGCTAAAAAGATTAAGGTCATGACTGTATTTGGCACCCGTCCTGAGGCAATCAAGATGGCGCCTGTAGTGCTGGAGCTAGCAAAGCATCCTGACAAGATTGTACCGGTAGTAACAGTAACTGCTCAGCATAGAGAGATGCTGGATCAGGTACTGAACCTGTTTGACATCAAGCCAGATCACGATTTGGACATTATGGCAGCAGGTCAGACCTTGTTTGATATTACCAGTCGTGCCATGATGGGCTTGGATAAGGTATTGCAGGAGGAAAAGCCAGATATTGTTCTGGTACATGGTGATACCACCACTACCTTTGCTGGGGCATTGGCCTCCTACTATCATCAGACTTCCGTAGGCCATGTAGAGGCAGGCCTGAGAACCTACAATAAATATTCACCTTTCCCAGAGGAAATGAACCGCAAGCTGACAGGCTCCATTGCAGATTTGCATTTTGCACCTACTGAGACTTCTCAGCACAATCTGCTGTCTGAGGCTGTAGATGGGGAAAAGATTTTTGTTACCGGCAACACTGTTATTGATGCCCTTCACAAGACTGTTAATGATGATTTTCAGTTTGAGGACCAGGTGCTGCAAGGGATTGACTTCAAGAACAAGAGAATTATATTAGTTACCACTCACCGCCGTGAGAATCTGGGTGAACCAATGCGCCATGTATATCAGGCTCTCCGTCATCTGATTGATGAGTTTGAGGATGTGGAGATTGTTTTCCCTGTACACAAGAATCCAAAGGTTCGTGAGGTAGTTAATCAGGAGCTGGGTGGATTGGCCAAGGTACATCTGGTTGACCCACTGGACTATGAGCCATTTGCCAACCTTATGCATCGCTCTCATTTGATTCTCACCGATTCCGGTGGCGTACAGGAGGAAGCTCCAGCATTGGGTAAGCCTGTACTGGTACTGAGAGACACTACAGAGCGTCCAGAGGCCGTAGAAGCCGGCACTGTGAAGCTTATTGGTACAGATAAGGATGTAGTGTATAAAGAGGCCAAGGAGCTTCTTACCAACCAGCAGGAGTACAGCCGTATGTCCGAGGCCTGCAATCCATATGGCGACGGCAAAGCATCCCAGAGAATCATCCAGGCAATCCTCTATCATTATGGACTGTCTGCAGAAAAGCCAGAGCCATTCAAGGCAAAATAAAATAGATAATATTGGAAGTACCTGCGTAGAAAATATGCAGGTACTTTTTGTTGTATATTTTAGATAAAGGGTTCATAGAAAACTTTTGTATCTTTTCATGTTTCAGTCAAAGTTCACATGAAATTTGAACCATCAAACAAATTCTTTTCTGCTATAATATTTATCAGGAAGTAAACTTATATAACGAGGTTATGCGGTAGCGCAGCCCCCTATCCGATAGGGTGCGGGTGCAAATGGGTGCATCGAGAAATTGCTAAAGTTGGGAAGGTACAAGGTTATCGTTGGGAAGGTATGCACCCATTTTTGAACGGCATTGGAAATTTTTTTGAGGAATTCTTACTATGGGTAAATTTTTACCCATCACTTATGCTATAATGACTTTGCAAGATGAAAAGAGGCATAGCGAGTAACTCAGGGGAGGTATGCCAATGAATGTGTACGCCGGGGACAACAAGAAGATGCTCAATATGCTGATATTGGAGATACTGAAGGAGTATACGGATGCCGAGCACCGTTTGACTCAGCAGGAAATCATCGACCTGCTCAAGCTGAACTACGGCGCAGAGTGCGACCGCCGCTCCATTCGCAACAATATCCGCTCCCTCAAAGACATGGGCTACGAGATTGCCACGGAGCGGGGATGCTATCTAGCAGAGCGTGATTTCGATGATGTGGAGCTTCGGATGTTGATTGACAGCGTTCTCTTCTCCAAAAACCTATCGGGAACGCAAGCAAAACGGCTTATCGAAAAGCTAAAAGGTTTCGGAAACCGCTATTTTCACGCCAAGGTGTCCCATGTATCAAATTTGCCAAAACTTTTCCACTCGGACAACAAGCAAGTCATGCTGGCTTTGGATGTGCTGAATGATGCCATCGAGGAAAAGCGGAAAGTCAGCTTCATCTACAATCGCTATGGCACGGACTTCAAACTACACCCAAGGCGGAACGAGCCGTACATTGTGAATCCCTACCAGATGGTAGCCAACAACGGGCGTTACTATCTTATCGGCAATTACGACAAATATGATGACCTATCACACTACCGCATTGACCGCATCACATCCATCACCATGCTTTCCGAGCCGGTAAAGTCGAAAAAAGAAGTCCGGGAGTTTTCCAAAGGTTGGAGCCTTCCCAAGCACATGGCAGAGCATATCTATATGTACAGCGGAGACAGCGTGACGGTGAAATTTATAGCAGACACAGACTTGATGGACGAACTGATTGACTGGTTTGGAAGGGATATCCGCATCAAGGAAGAATCTGAAAACAAGATGTTGGTGACACTCAAATGCAATGAACGAGCGATGAAATATTGGGCACTCCAATATGGAGGGTACATAGAAATCAAAGAGCCGCAAAGTTTGCGTGAGACCGTCAAGGTTGCTATTTTAGATATGGCTAAAAAATATACCGATTGATTAAGGGGGTAATAGACATGATTCCGAGCATTTGGCTTTTTTCAGGTGACAGGGAAAATGTTCGCTATTGTTTAGGAGAGGCGAAAAAGAAAAACATCCTCGTTATTGGCGTAAATCCTGGTATGTCGATGCCGGGTGAAAAGCAAGTCACGACACGCAATGCGGTCAAAGTAATTGAGAATCAATTTGGCTCAGATTACGGTTGGATTATGGTAAACCTCCATCCGTAAAGAACCACAAACCCAGAAAAATTAAGCTCAAATGTCGAGTGGAGTACAAACAATATACAGGTTATCGAATCTGTAGTCAACGACTTCGGTATTCAAGATGTTTGGTGCGCTTGGGGTGATGCCATCGACAATCACGGAAAAGAATTTTTATACGAATCCCTCAAAGTAATTTATAAAACCATAGGTAACAAATGCACGTGGTATTATTATGACAAACTTACGCATAAGAATAATCCAAAACATCCGCGTAGCGCACAATATGACAAATCATACGGAAAGTTGGAAAATTTCTCAGTGTCTGATTATTTGACTGCAAAAGGATATTGATATTCGCGAAGGGAGCAATCACCATGTACGGAGCGATTTTAGGCGACATTATCGGCTCGCCTTACGAGTTTGACCGGGGAGCGAAAATCAAGGCGTTTCCATTGTTCATTGAAAAATCTCGTTTCACCGATGATACGGTGATGACTATTGCTGTGGCAGATGCCCTGCTTTATGCGGGAAAAGACGCTACGGAGGAAAAAATCTGCGCTGCAGTGACCTCCTCTATGCAGCATTGGGGCAGGAAATATCCTAAAGCAGGGTACGGAGGAAAATTCCGTGAGTGGCTCAAAGAGAACGAGCCTACGCCATACGGCAGTTTCGGCAACGGCTCGGCCATGCGGGTAGCTGCTGTGGGGTGGCTTTACGACTCTATAGAGCGCACGAGGGAAATTGCCCGATGGACGGCAGATGTTACTCACAATCACGCCGAGGGTATCAAGGGAGCAGAATCGGTGGTAAGTGCTATCTATCTTGCTCGGACGGGAGAATCCAAAGCGGCTATCAAAAAGTACATCGAGGGCGAGTTTGGCTATAACCTCTCCCGCAACTTGAAGGAAATTCGCCCTGCCTACCACATGGATGTGACTTGCCAAGGTTCGGTGCCGGAGGCTATTATCGCTTTCTTGGAAAGTACAGATTTTGAAGATACCGTGCGAAACGCTGTGTCCATCGGCGGCGATGCAGATACCATCGCTTGCATAGCCGGAAGTATTGCCGAGGCGTATTACGGGCTTACTCCGACGCTGGAAGAAGAGTGCCTAAATCGCATTCCGAATAAAATGAAAGATGTCATAAAACGCTTTGACCGTGCAAGAGGCAAGGCAGTACAGGGCGAACCCATCATCGAAGCTGCGCTTCTTCGCTATCATCGGGAAAGTTCCCCGGAAAATAAAACAGCGGTGCTTAATGCGATTTATATGCGCATGAAAGACAACGGTTATTTCCTTCTTCCGCCAAGCGAAGTACGAGGATTTGATGAATGTGTCGCAAAGGGCGATTATGACGGCGAAATAAGCATCGAAACCTATACTTCGGACAGGGAACTTTTCATGGGACTGGACGAAGAAGATGACAAAGCTACTTACACCACGGAAGTGAAAATTTACGATTTACTCTCCTTCATCGCTAAGGCAACTGATGCGGAATCGGGCATTGACATCAACTATGACAAGACATTCTATCTGAATCGCGACATGGCAAAGTCGATTTTGGCAAAGAATGAAGCGGAAATCTGTCATACAAAGGGAATGTATATCCCTATGCCGGATGATATTCCACTTTCGCCCAAAGACTTGTCGCAAAAATTCATCTCTGGGGTCAGATTTTGCTTCATGTGCGCATATGATGCCTATAGCAACTACTGCGAACTATATCATTGCAACGGGAAAATATACCGTTATGATATTTCCGGCGATAACAAGCAGGTGGAAAAAATCTGCCGAGTATTTCCTGCACTCAAGAAATTTAACGAGAGCAACGGTCAAAACGATAAACTTGGCGAATGGGAATGGAACTACTACGAAATAGGAGCCTGGGTCTTTGCTCATGCCGAAGTGATAGATGCGTATAAAATGCGCACGGGACACACCGACTATTTGACTTGGAGTCCTGATAATGCTTATATGACAATAAGGGATTTATTGGATGGGAAAGATACGATGTTTGAGCCTATGAAGATTGATACCGATGCCCTACGTAAAATGAGCGATTATCAGCATGACCGTGAGGGGATTCCTGCCGGATGGATTTATTTGGGCAACGATAATGAACGGTATGTGCTTGGGAAGCCCGGAGAGCGCAATATTCTCGTATTGGGCGTAAACCCCAGCACGGCAAAGCCGGGTGATGATGACCCCATCATCAGGAATGTACGCAGAATTGCGGAGAATAAGGGATTTGACGGTTGGATTATGATGAATCTTCACCCACAGAGGACTCCCCATCCCGAGGAGATGGAAGAGAAAGCCGTGTGGAGTGAAACCAATCCAAGGGCTGTAGAGGCTGTGATGAACGAGTTTCGAGTTTGCGCGATATGGTGTGCATGGGGAAATATGATTGATATGCCCGGCAAAAAGTTTTTATATGGTGCGCTTGCCCGTGTATATGACGTGATTGGCGAATATGTCGAGTGGTACAGTTACGGCAATTTGACCAAGGACGGCAACCCTCGTCACCCGCTTTATATGCCGCTTACTCATGAATTTCAGGAGTTCGATGTGCGTGGTTATTTGCGGAGAAAAGGTATGTAATGCGAGGAGGAGGAATCTCTATGACGGGCAAAGATAAGGCAGCTAAAAAAATACAAGTATGTTCGGCAAAGATGGATTTTGCGCTTGGTTAGAAAATGTTGATAAAACTCCTATATGTCATGAGCAGGAGGAAGATAAATCCATCTATGCTTTCCCCGATACAATAACCGATGAAGAACTGGAGGATTATACGATAAGAATGGATAAAGAGAGGAAATATAGTGATTTAGTGAAAAAATCACAGGACGAATACCGCAACCACCCCGAGGAGCATAAGAATACCAGAATCGTTTTGCGGGCTGCCCCAGAAGGACTTTGCAGGGAAATCAATCTCTACACTTATTGGCAGGGGTTTGGTTACGCTCAAAACAGCCACAAGATTAAGATTAAATATCTTTTGGTTGCGCAGGATTGGGGAAATCCGTCAAACATGAGCAAGGATTTTGAAGAGAGAATCAAAGCCATGAACCGAGGGGTACAGGATGTAAACTATTTAGACAAAAAATCCCTCGATTTTCAGACTGATGCGAACTTAATAGAGTTATTCAAGGTATTGGGTTACGATTCTATTGCAGATACAAGGTACGCCGATCTCTTTTTTACGAATTTTTGCTTGGGATATAGAGCTGGAAAAGAAAGCGGTGGAATGACTAAGACTTTGATGATGAAGGATAGCGGCTTTTTCAAAGAACTCTGTTATATTTTGGAGCCGGAAAACATTCTTTGCTTGGGACGACTAACCTTTAAGTGCGTTTACGAAGTGCTAACCGGTGAGAAAATATCTTCCCTCAAGGGTTTTAATGACGGATATAACACTTTTATAGAAAAGCATGAGCCTATAACAGCCGAGTGCGGCAGAGTTGTTTCAAACATATATCCTTTGGTGCATTGTGGGAGCATGGGTACGATGAACCGAAATAAAAACCTCAAGGATGACCCTCGAGTGGAAAAAGATACTTTGTTTCTGCAAAAAAAGGATTGGGTGAGAATTAAGACAGGAGGATGAATTTGGGTGGCGAAATCACGTCGAAATTTCCTTGAATACATCACCGAGGAACATCGAAATTTCATGCTTCGAGTTTTCGGCACGGATGATATTTATGAGATTGACAGGCGTGACAACGAGACTATAAACTATTCCGAGGACAGGATTATGCCGTACATCTGTGGAGATTACGGCGATAAGGACAGCGAACTTGCCGAAGATATTATTGACTTCCTATACATGGTGGCGTTTCCACAGGTGACAGATAGGCATAGGAAATTCATGATAAGGTTGTTTGGGACGAATAATGTTGAGGAAATTCAGCGAGTAGACGAAAAATCTGGCTGGAATTACGTGGGCAATAAAATTGAGCCATATCTATCCGGGGATGATGTCGAAATGATATTGTATAAATAAAGTTGTCACCTTGCTCTCAAGGAATTAATATATACTTATGAGCATAAGGAGAACGAAAAAATGTCAGCTAGAAAAGTATTATAATGGGCCCCTTGTCAAGACCACCAAAAAAATATCTAAGCGTGTCTTAACCC
>OQVS01000180.1_pt1 | contig 37727 bp, 30 predicted proteins | sample 1691601 | NCBI WGS metagenome assembly OQVS01 (sample SAMN03418268, study PRJEB22391) | human gut metagenome | biome: human-gut; feature: organic feature; material: feces | host: Homo sapiens | place: Tanzania | collected 2013-01 | reverse complement strand
TGCGGGGGTAGGGGAGATGGTCTCCCTGTGCCCGCGGCGATTGGGATAGTGTGGCTGATGCGCTGTTACTTGTCACCCATGTCGTGATGGATGAAGCGCTGCTCGGCCAGCTGCTCATACTTGGTGCCGGGCTTGCCATAGTTGGCATAGGGATAGATGCTTATGCCGCCACGGGGAGTGAAGAGACCTGTCACCTCGATATACTTGGGCTCCATCAGGCGGATGAGGTCTTTCATGATGACATTGACACAGTCCTCATGGAAGTCGCCGTGATTGCGGAAGCTGAAGAGATAGAGCTTCAGGCTCTTGCTCTCTACCATCTTGATGTCCGGGATATACGAGATGCGTATCTCTGCAAAGTCGGGCTGCCCTGTAATGGGGCAGAGTGATGTAAACTCGGGGCAGTTGAACCTTACCCAATAATCATTGCCCGGATGCTTGTTGACAAAGGTCTCCAACACCTCTGGGGCATAGTCGTCGGCATACTTGGTAGCCGATCCCAGCTGTTTCAGTCCGTCTTTAGTTCTGTCCATTAGATATTGAAAATTTTTAATACGTTATAGTCTACACCCTCGTCATAGACATCCTCGCCCTCATAGGCCTTGACCCAGCGCACCACGCGGATGGTAAGAGGCAGCACCACAATCTCGTAGGCGGTCTTGAGCACCACCTGCATAAGCATCAGCACGGGTATCTCGCTCAAGGGTATCACGCCCCAGAACGCCAGCGGGAAAAAGATGAGGGAGTCGGCACTCTCGCCAGCCACCGTGCTCAGGATGGCGCGCAGCGAGAACCGATGGCCGTTGGAACTAATCTTCATGCGACTCATCACATAGGCGTTGGCAAAGGAGCCCACGATGAAGGCGGCAAACGAGGCCGCTGCCACGCGCGGAGCCAAGCCGAAGATGGCATGGAAGCCCTGGTCATTGGTCCAGTAGGGTGCGCCGGGTATCCAGTCGCACAGGGCACCCACCAGGGTGAAGAAGAAGTTCATGGCGAAGCCTATCCAGATGAGGAGGCGCACCTTGCGATAGCCCCACACCTCGCATACGCAGTCGTTGATGATATAACTGATTGGGAACACAAGCAGTCCACCTGTAACGCTGAACTCTCCCATCGCTATCTGCTTTGTCGCAAACACGTTTGACGCAATCAGGCAAACGCAGAAGAGTATGCCGAAAAGCATAAAGAGCATACTCACACTCTGTCTTTTATTATTCATATTCTTGTTTTGATAAAGGGGGTTGAGCAAGTACCCCTGTCTGTTACGGAGTGCAAAGTTACGAATAAAAGATTGGACTGTCAAGATTTCTGCCTACTTTTTTCATTCGCTATGCAAACTCCGATAGAAATCTTCGTACTGGCGCGCCACCTTAATATAATCATGGTGGCGGCGGATATACTCTACGCTCTGCTGGCGCAGGCGGGCTATTTCGTGGGGATGGGTGACAAGATGCTCGAGCTGTTCGACCACACTCTCGTAGGTGGGCAGGACATTGACAATGGGTCGCAACTGGGTCTCGCCCAGTATCTCGTAGTTTTCGGGCTCGCCTCCACCCACGCACACCACGCCATGGGCCATCGCCTCAAGGGGATTCATCGACGGCGTATAGCTGTAGAGCTGGTCGAGCAGCACATCCTGGTCGTGCAGAAGGCGCACATACTCGACGAAAGGCAGGCTCTCGGCCACGGTCAGCGTCATCTCCTCGGGGTGACGGGCAGCCACGTCCTGCGCAGCACGCAGCATGATGTCGGTGCCCTTGTAGACCGAGCGGCTGCGGTTGATGCCGATAAAGACTTTGAGCCTGTCGTGGGGTTGCAGAGCGGGCTGAGAGTCGCAGCGTATGGGGTAAGGGATGAAGGAGAGTTTATGGGGGAAGTGGGGATGATAGCATACCCAGTCTTCGTAGAGACCGGCGACGATGCCGTCGCAGTCTGCGGCTATCGTCTGGTTGAGCCGCCCCTTGGCGGTGTCTATCCAGTCGTCGATATACACCTGTGCCTCGGGGTCTGTACGCACCTGGTCGCCGAAGTTGAAGTCACTATAACGCAGCGGCTTGCGGGTAATGCACTCGTGGACCCAATAGTAATCCATGCCAAAGGCACCGAGGACCACCCTACGGTTATGGCGGCGCAGATAGCGATAGACGGGCAGGATGCGCTCGGCCTTGAGTTCAAGAAACATGGGGTTGATAAGCTGCACCACATCATAGCCCCGCAGTCGTGGCAACAAGGTGCAGAGTCGCATAAGGTAACAGAGGCCTCCCCACCTGCCCGGACGACGCACGAGGGAGAGGTCGCGGGGATAGTCTTTCCAGAAGTCGCCGTTGGACAAGACGATGACCTGATGGCCCAACTGGCGCAGGCCGCAAGCCAGGGTCCAATGTACATTGCTGTATTCGCCGATGAGAAGTATACGCATAATCGTTATCTTACTATGTGTAACAGCAGGCTGCGTCCTATCTTGGACTGGACGAGCCGGCGGAACATCCAATACTTGCGGGTGTAACGCTTGTCGGGCAGCGGATAGAGGCCCTGCTGCTCGAGCGTGGCAATGGCGTCGTCGAGGCGCTGGCGGCTGTGGGTAAGCTGGATGGTATTGTAGAGGTAGTCCATCGTGAGCTGGGCGACGCGACGGGCGAGAGCCTGGCGGTCGGTCTCGGGCATGGTGGCAGCCATCTGCTGCAGGCGCAGGATGACAGCCAGCGAGTCGGAGAGCCGCTTGTCGATGTGGCTGGCGGCGTCGGCGTGCATGATGGAACCTCGGCGCTGACGGTAGTAGTATGCCTTGGCGTCGGTATAGAACAGGCGCTCGGCACGGAGGATGAGCTGGGGCGTGAACTCCTCGTCTTCGTGCAGGATGCCGGCTGTGAAGCGCAGGGAGCCCAACAGCTCGCGGCTGAAGATATAGCCACAGACTGTGCCGTGGAGGTTGTGACCCTGCATATACTCGCTGCCCGAGATGGGACCTTCATAAGAATAAGGTGTAGCTACCGAGGAATGGGTGGAGAAGTCGAACAACACCATGTCGGGGTTGTGAAAACGCACGAGGTCGAGGCAATGCTCGTAGGGAACACGCAGAAGATAGTCGTCGCCGTCGACAAACTGGATGTAGCGGCCGGTAGCCACTCTGATACCCATATTGCGGGCGCAGGCAAGGCCGCTGTTGGGCTGGCGCAGATAGATAATCTGGTCTTTGACGTCGTCGATATCGGTGATGGCGGGCAGCTTGGAGCCGTCGTCGATGACGATGACTTCGCGCTCGCTGGGCTGGAAAGCCAAGGAGAAGATGGCGGTGACGCACTCGCGCAACATATCGGCGGGCAGGTCGTAGCAGGTGATGACAAAGGTCATCAGCGGCGTGGTCGGAGCAGTTGGTGTAGGAGGCATAAGAATCTGAATCCTAATAATCGGTTAATCAATAACTTGGGAGTATGCCAGTAAGGCAGCCGGGGCAGCGAAGGCACACGGCCGGTGGCGTGGTAAACATCGAGGGCGACATTGACCACATGGGCATAATAGTCGGCGTTGCTCACCTGGGGCAGCACGTGGCAATGGGCAGCAAGCAGCAGGGAGAGGTCGGCGCCGGTGGCGGTACGGGTGATGCCCTGCGGATTGTCGTAGTAACGATAGAGGCCCGTGGTGACGGTGGCTATCGTGCGGCAATGGGGCAGCAGGCGCGGCAGGAGCCAAGCGTCTTCAAACGTAAGCCCTTCGGGGAAGAGGCAATGGTCGAAGAGGCGGCGGCGGAACACCTTGTTCCAGGCGTATGTGTGGGTGTAGGCGCGGGCGTCAAGCCAGTAACGGCGCCAGTCGGTATAGACGGCATCGGCCAACACAAGCTGGTGGCAGCGCGGAGAGCCATAGTGTACCTCTACGGGATATTCGACGAGGTCGTAGTCGGGATGGGCGGCGAGCAGGGCAAGCAGCGGGGCCAGCGTATGGGGCTGGAGCACATCGTCGCTGTCGACAAAGGTGACATAGGGCGTATGGCTGCGGGCGATGCCGGAGTTGCGGGCGGCGCTGAGACCGCGATTGGGTTGGTGGACGACGCTGATGCGGTCGCTACGCTCTGCCCACCGGTCGCACAGGTCACCACAGGAGTCGGGCGAACCATCGTCGACGAGGATGAGTTCGCAACCGTCAGCCTGGCTGAGCACGCTCTCGACACAGCGGTCAAGGGTGGCAGCGGTCTTGTAGACGGGAATGATGACAGTGAGGGCAAGGGGTGTCATGGGCGTATGTATGTAAACTGTATATATCGTCGTGTGTCGGCAGTGATGCGGCAACGGTGGTCGGGGCGTTCGCCCACAAGCCACACCACACGGCCGCGGGCATCGGTAACGACCAGCTGGCGTCGCTTCTCGATGAGATTGCGCTTGCGGTCGGTGAGGTAGTCGCTTACGAGCTTGCTCCCGCGCATGCCAAGGGGCGTGAAGCGGTCGCCCTGGCGCACTCGGCGCAGGGTGAGGGGCAGTGCGACGGCTGTAGCGTCGAGCATCACGCTCAGCGGGTCACGGGAAATGGGCATATCGGGGGTATAGGGCGCCAACTCCACCTTCAGCCGCTCGCCCGAAGAGATGAGATATGTGCCTGCCTCGGGCATTACCACGGGCTGGGGAGCCTGGGGCTCGAGCGGGGCGATGACCAGGGCGTCGCGAGAGGTCACCACGATGTGGGTAGATGACTGCCACTCCATGCCGGGGCGACCGTCGATGGCTGCCGCCATATCCTCGACCTGCGCAGGGGTAAAGCCGAGCGGTGCCAGGCGATGCCAGAGCACATACTCGGCAGACGTCTCGCTGCACAACATGGCAAAGGGGAGCGTGTCGCCCTGATAACGGTCGTGGATGACAGGAGAATTGGCCATGCGGGCAGCCTCGGTGAGTCGGAGCGAGGTCTGGTAGATGCTGTCGACGACCGAGGGGTTGATGGTCTGCAACAGAGGGATGACATCGAGTCTCACCTTGTTGCGCTTGACGTCATTGACAAGATTGGTGCTGTCGGTGACATATCCCTCGCCCTGCTCGCTGAGCCACTCTTCGATGTCGCGGCGGCTCACGGAGAGCAGCGGACGCACCACATGACCATTGCGGGGAGCGATGCCGGTGAGTCCGTCGATGCCGGTACCCCGGATGAGATTGAGGAGCACGGTCTCGACGCTGTCTTCGCGATGATGGGCCACACACACGGTGGCGGCACCGATGGAGAGGCGCAACTGCTCGAAATAACCATAACGCAAATCGCGTGCAGCCATCTCGATGCTCACCTTATGGAGGTCGGCATAGGCACGGGTGTCAAAGTGAGCAAGATGAAGAGGGATGGCGTGGCGGCGACAGAGGTCGATGCAGAACTGCTCATCGCGATTGGACTCGTCGCCACGGAGGTGAAAGTTGCAGTGAGCCGCCTCAACCTGATAACCCAGCCGTCGGAGCACCAGCAGCAGACAAACGCTGTCGGCGCCACCCGAGAGGGCTATCAGATGTGTGTCGCCCGGAGACAGGAGGTCATGGGCGGCGATGAATTGGCTTACTTCTTTATTCAACATAGAGTACCAGTCCCTTCAGGTATTCACCCTCGGGGTGATAGATATTGATGGGATGGTCGGCAGGCTGGTGCAACTGATGCAGGATGCGCACCTTGCGGCCGGCTTGGGCGGCTGCCGTGAAGACAGCGTTGCGGAAATTATCTTTGGTAACGACCTGCGAACAGCTGAAGGTGAACAGGATGCCACCTGGCTTGATGCGTTCGAAGCCCTTAACGTTAAGTCGGGTGTAGCCTTTCAAGGCATTATGGAGCGCAGCACGATGTTTGGCAAAGGCAGGAGGGTCAAGAATAATGAGGTCGTACTTCTTGTCGTTGGCATCGAGATACTTGAAGGCATCATCGCAGAATGCCTCGTGACGGGCGTCACCAGGGAAGTTGAGGGCGACATTGCGGTTGGTAAGCTCGATGGCCTTGGCGCTGCTGTCGACCGAGTGGACGGCTTGCGCACCGCCTCGCATGGCATAGACAGAGAAGCCTCCAGTGTAGCAGAACATATTGAGAACCGTGCGGCCACGGGCATACTGCTCGAGAAGTGAACGGTTTTCGCGCTGGTCGACAAAGAAACCGGTCTTCTGGCCCTTGAGCCAATCGACATGGAAGCGAAGGCCGTTCTCGACAGCGGTATTGTCGTCGCTGCCACCATATATAAATCCGTTCTCCTGACGCAGGTCGGCCTTGAAGGGCAGCGTGGTCTCGCTCTTGTAATAGACATTCTCGATGCGGTGGCCCATCACGCGGACCAAGGCGTCGCACACAGCCTGGCGACTCACGTGCATACCCACACTGTGGGCCTGCATCACGGCGGTGGCACCATAACAATCGATGACGAGACCGGGCAGATTGTCGCCCTCACCGTGTACGAGTCGGTAGGTATTGTTGCGCTCGTTGTCGGCTATGCCTATGGCTATACGCATCTGCAGCGCCGAAGCCAAGCGGCTCTCCCAGAACTCGGCGTCAATCTCGACCTGACGGAAGGACAGCACTCTGACGGCGATGGAACCTATCTGATAGTGGCCACAGGCGAGGAAATCGCCCGATGAAGAAAAGACGTTGACGATGTCGCCCTCGCCTATCCCCTCGTCCATGCGCATGATAGCGCCCGAGAATATCCAGGGATGGAAACGGCGCAGGCTTTCTTCCTTGCCTCGCTTGAGTATGACGGATGGGTATTGTGGCATTATGCTTCTGTATTTATGGGTTTGCGTTCTTGTTTCGGAGCGGGCTCTTCGACGGTCACCAGCTCATAGTCGCCAGTCTCGGCGAGACGGCAGATTTCCTCGTAGAGGCGGATGCAGGTCCAGGCGTCGGTGGCGGCATAGAGACACTGGCGGTTGGTAAGCGCGTCGGCCTCCCAGTTGGTGAGCCGCTGGCGCTTGCTAATTTTCTCGTGGAAGAGGTTGGCATAGAGCTTCTGCAGCGACTGGTCCTGGATGCCCAGGCGGCCTACCTCGTTCTGCAAATCGACAAACATACCTGGCTTGAAGTCGGCGCGGTGGTGCAGAGACAGCAAGTCGTTGCTCAGCGACAGTCCCACCATGGGCACCGTGGTATTCTCCAACAGACGAATGATAGCTGGCGTCACGCCGATGCGGTTGAGACGAAACAGGAAACAGGTATCGTGGGTGGAAACCTGAAGCAGCGCCACCTTGTAGGTCTTTCCCTTGCGGAAGGCGGGGCGTGTCTCGGTGTCAATGCCCAATATGGGCTGCGTCAACAGATAATCGACGGCGCGCTCGGCCTCACCCGCTGTGAGGATGGTGATAATGCGCCCTGGAAACTCGACCACGGGAAGAGCCGTAATCAGAGTTTTGTCAAACTTGGTATAAATTGTTTTCTTCATTCTTGGTTTGTCTGTCAGTTATGTAAGACTCTGCCGCCACCCTGACAAGGGAAGACGAGGCGTTCCTCATCTGCGGCACTCTCATGGATAAAAGGATGCCCACGGCAAAAGTCGCCGCAAAGTTACTCATAAATTATGAGAAACAGGGAGGAAGCGACTATTTTTTTATAAATAAAGCCACGGCAGAGGGCGACAGCAAGGGCAAGAAGGGGGATAACCCGCCTGCAACGCGGCACAATGGGGGTGCTGACGAAGAGGAAAACAAGGAGAATAGAAAGCAAAATGAGCGGACTGGAGGTCAACAATGGAAGCGAAATGGGACAATTAAATTCCACCAAAGAACAAAAAAAAGCGGCAATCATGAGCTAATTGGTTTTTTTTGTATAATTTTGCACCTTGAAATATAGTGATATTAAAAATATTATCGATAATATGAAGAAGAAAATTCAGTTCAGTCTCGTGTATAGAGATATGTGGCAGAGTTCTGGTAAGTTCCAGCCACGCAAGGACCAGTTGGAGCGCATCGCTCCGGTAATCATTGAGATGGGTTGCTTCAGTCGCGTGGAGACCAACGGTGGTGCCTTTGAGCAAGTGAACCTTCTGGCCGGCGAGAATCCTAACGACGCCGTGCGCGCATTCTGCAAGCCTTTCAATGAGGTGGGCATCCAGACCCACATGCTTGACCGCGGTCTCAACGCGCTGCGCATGTATCCCGTGCCCGACGATGTACGCGCTCTGATGTACAAGGTCAAGGCTAAGCAGGGTACCAACATCACCCGTATCTTTGACGGTCTGAACGACGTTCGCAATATCAAGCCCTCTATCAAGTGGGCCAAGGAGGGCGGCATGATTCCCCAGTGCGCTCTGTGTATAACTACATCTCCCGTACATACTCTTGAATATTACAGCAATATCGCCGACGAGCTGATAGAGGCTGGCGCCGAGGAAATCTGCTTGAAGGATATGGCCGGTATCGGTCAGCCCGCATTCCTGGGCAAGCTCACCAAGATGATTAAGGACAAGCACCCCGAAATCATCATCCAGTATCACGGCCACTCTGGTCCCGGTCTGTCTATGGCCAGCATCCTTGAGGTCTGCAACAACGGTGCCGACATCATCGACGTAGCCATTGAGCCGCTGTCATGGGGTAAGGTGCATCCAGACGTAATCTCTGTCATCAGCATGCTCAAGAACGAGGGCTTCGAGGTACCCGAAATCAACATGAGTGCCTACATGAAGGCTCGCGCTCTTACCCAAGAGTTCATCGACGAGTGGCTCGGCTACTTCATCAACCCCGGTAACAAGATTATGTCATCGCTCCTGCTCGGCTGCGGTCTGCCCGGCGGTATGATGGGTTCTATGATGGCCGACCTCGGCGGTATGCGCACCACTATCAACAACGTACGCAAGAAGAAGGGTGAGGACGAGCTGTCTATGGACGACCTGCTCATCAAGCTCTTCGATGAGGTTGAATATGTATGGCCTCGCGTGGGCTATCCTCCACTGGTTACTCCTTTCAGCCAGTATGTCAAGAACATCGCGCTGATGAACCTGCTGACTATCGAGCAGGGCAAGGGCCGCTTTGTGATGATGGACGAGGCTATGTGGGGTATGATTCTCGGCAAGAGTGGCAAGATTCCTGGCACCATCGCTCCCGAGCTGGTCGAGCTGGCTCAGAAGCAGGGCCGCGAGTTTACCGATGTCGACGCCCACACACTGCTCACCGACGCCCTCGATGACTTCCGCAAGGAGATGGACGAGAACGGTTGGGAGTATGGTCAGGACGATGAGGAGCTGTTCGAGTTGGCTATGCACCCCGAGCAGTATCGCAACTTCAAGAGCGGCCAGGCCAAGAAGAACTTCCTCGCCGACCTGCAGAAAGCCAAAGATGCAAAGATGGGAAGCCAGTTGAGCGCCGAGCAGTTGGCTGCTTTCAAGCACGCAAAGGCCGATGCTATCGTATGTCCGGTCAAGGGACAGCTGTTCTGGGAATTCCAGGGCGACGGCGAGGCAGCTCCTGCTGTTGAACCATTCATCGGCAAGGAATACAAGGAAGGCGACGCATTCTGCTACATACAGGCTCCTTGGGGCGAGTTTGTTGAGGTCAAGGCAGACCTTGGCGGCAAACTCGTAGAGATTAACGCCAAGCAGGGCGCCAAGGTTCGCAAGGGCGACGTGATAGCTTATATTCAGCGCCCCGAGGCAGATGCATAATCAGATAATAGACAAATACTATCCGGAGGACAACGACCTCCGGAATATACTCATTACGCACAGCACGCTCGTTATGCAGCGTGCTGTGCGCATTTGTGATGCCCATCCCGAGCTGCACATCGACCGCCAGTTTGTCATCGAGGCTGCCATGCTCCACGACATCGGCATCTTCCGCTGCCATGCGCCGTCGATACACTGCATGGGCGACGCACCCTACATCTGTCATGGACGGATAGGAGCCGAACTCATGCGCGCCGAAGGTTATCCGCGACACGCCAGGGTATGCGAGCGCCACACCGGAGCCGGACTCACCAAGCACGACATCATCAGCCAGAAGTTGCCGTTGCCCGAAGAGGACTTTCTGCCCGAAACCATCGAGGAGAAGGTCATCTGCTATGCCGACAAGTTCTACTCCAAGACCCGTCTCAACCACGAAAAGAGTTTCGAAGAGGCCCTTCGCAGTCTCCTGAAGTTCGGAGAAGAGGGCGTTTTGCGCTTCCGCGAATGGAAAAATCTCTTCGAATAGCGTTAAAATTGAGAAAACAGATAGTAATTAGTCATTAATTCTTTAACTTTGCAGTCTTAATGAAGACTAAAACGCTTATAGTAATCTTCCTGTTTGCCATCATCTTTGTGATGGCCAAGACCACCACACCCTCGGGTCAGAAGCGAAACAGAAAGGTGAAAAACGACACCATCGCCCTGAAAGACTCCATTAAGAAAGACATCACCCCCACCCTTCCCGCCATCGATACCACCAAGATGGACTCGCTCCAACTGGCCATATATCACCACAACAAAGCCATCGACGACTCGATACGCCTCGACTCTATCAACCGAGCCAAGAAGAACGGTATCGATGCGCCGGTAAGCTACAAGGGCAACGACTCGCTGGTCTACGACGCCAAAGCCAAGCGTGCCTATATCTACGGCGAGGCCAATGTGAAGTACGAGAACATGGACCTGACCAGCGACCGCATCGCCTTGAGCATGGACAGCAGTCTGGTACACGCCGTGGGTACCCCCGACTCGCTCGAGAAGGGCGGCATACGCAACAAGCCGGTATTCAAGATGGGCGACACCGAATACCAGAGCGATACCATGGCCTTCAACTTCAAGACCAAGAAGGGCTTTATCAATAATGTGACCACCCACCAGGAGGAAGGCTATCTCAGCAGCCAGTTGTCCAAGCGCAACGACAAGGGAGAAATCTTCCTCAAGCATGGACGTTATACCACCTGCGACGCCGAGCACCCCGACTTCTACATCGCGCTGTCGCGAGCCAAGGTGCGCCCCGGCAAGGATGTGGTGTTCGGTCCCGCCTATCTCGTGGTGGCCGACGTGCCGCTGCCACTGGCCATCCCCTATGGTTTCTTCCCCTTCAGCAAGAGCTATTCTTCAGGTTTCATCATGCCGAGCTATGGCGACGAGCAAGACCGTGGTTTCTATCTGCGCGATGCCGGTTACTACTTCGCCATGAGCGACAAGTGGGACCTCAAACTCTTGGGTGAGATTTATACCAAGGGCTCATGGGGACTCAGCGCAGCCTCCAACTACCGCAAGCGTTACAAATACAACGGTAGTTTCTTAGGTAGCTTCCAGGACACACGTACCGGCGACAAGGGAATGCCCGACTACTCCCGACAGACCAGCTTCAAGATACAGTGGAGTCACCGTCAGGATGCCAAGGCCAATCCATTCAACACGCTGTCGGCAAGCGTCAACTTCGCCACAAGCAGCTATGAGCGCAACAACCTGTACAGTATGTACAATCCGCAGACCATGACGCAGAGCACGCGTACATCTTCGGTCAACTGGAGCACCACTTTCTCGAGCATAGGCATGACGCTGAGCTCAACGGTGAACCTCAACCAGAACATGCGCGATACCACCATCGCCCTGACGCTGCCCGACATGAACATCTCCATCAGCCGCTTCTATCCCTTCCGTCGCAAGAACGCAGCCGGAAAGCAGCGCTGGTACGAGAAGATTTCGATGAGCTATACCGGACATATCACCAACTCCATCGACACCAAGGAAGACAAGCTCATGTCGTCCAATCTGGCCAAGGACTGGCGCAACGGTATGCAGCACAATATCCCTATCCAGGGTACCTTCACCTTATTTAATTATATAAACGTCACCCCGGCGTTCAACTTCACCGACCGTACCTACCTGCGTAAGGTCAACAAGTCGTGGGACGAAACTACCGGCACCGTGGTCAACGATACCATCAACGGACTGCACAACGTCTACAACTGGAACTTCGCCATGAGCGCCAGCACCAAGTTGTATGGTTTCTATGTGCCCAGCCGCAAGATTTTTGGTGACAAGGTACAGGCCATCCGCCACGTCCTCACCCCACAGGTCAGCTTCAGCTACGCCCCAGACTTCGGTGCGTCGCGCTACGGCTACTACCAGACCTACCAGCGCACCAATGCCGACGGTAGCGTAGACCTTGTCGAGTATTCTCCTTACGAGGGCTCGGCCTTCGGTTACCCCACACGCGGCAAGACCGGCAACCTGTCGTTCAGCCTTGCCAACAACGTCGAGATGAAGATGAAGAGCGACAAGGACAGTACCGGCTTCAAGAAGGTGAGCATCATCGACAACTTTGCCTTGCAGATGTCTTACAACATGGCAGCCAAGGAGAAACCCTGGAGTGACCTGGGCATGGATATCCGCCTGAAATGGTGGAAGAACTATACCTTCAACATGCACGCAGTCTTCGCCACCTACGCCTACGAACTCGACAAGAACGGCCGACCATACGTGGGCAACCACACAGAGTGGGGCTACGGACGCTTCGGACGCTTCCAGGGTATGTCGCAGAACTTCTCGTTCACGCTCACACCAGAGAAACTGCGCAAACTCTTCAACGGCGGTGACGACGAAGAAGACAGCAAGGAAGAGAAGGAAGGCATCGACACCGGCATCGAAAGCAATGTCGACGACGACATGATAGAAGGACAGCGCGGAGCCAAGAAGCGCAAGGACACCGGAAAGGCTGCCACCGACGACGATGGCTACATGCTCTTCTCCATGCCCTGGTCGCTCACCGTGGGCTATGGTGTCACCATGAGCGAGAACCGCGACCTCAAGAAGTTCAACTACAACAAGATGCGCTATCCCTACAAGTTCACGCAGACCGTCAATATGAGCGGCAATCTGCGCATCAGCGACGGGTGGAATATCAGCTTCTCGTCGGGTTACGACTTTGAGAACCACAAGATAAGCATGACCACCGCCTCGTTGCAGCGCGATTTGCACTGCTTCAACATGAGCTGTCAGGTGGTGCTCGCGCCATACACCAGCTATAACTTCTCGTTCCGTTGCAATGCCGCCACGCTTACCGACGCGCTCAAATACGACAAGCGCAGTGGTTATTCCAACGCCGTGCAGTGGTATTGACGTCGCAATGACACCCCATAAGCATACACAATGCCTGTTCAGAAGAAAGGACATTATCCACGCGTTTTTTCTTCGGAACAGGCATTATAAATATCATCAAATACAAAAAAACAGCTATTATTCAAAAATTTTTACTGATTTGGTATAGAAAGTAAATAAATAATCGTATATTTGCAATTGACTATAACCAAACTAACTCATTATGCAAAAGAAATCTTTACTCATTCTGATGCTTGTGCTCTTTGTGAAGCTGGCGGCTATAGCCGGTCCACGCTCATTCGTACAGGCGCAAAAGATTGCCGAGAACCAGGCTTCCCGACTCGGCATAGTGATAGACAGCAAGGCACGGGCCAAGGCCAGAGCCATCAACGGCGTTGACAACCATCTCAAGCAAGTAGTCGACTACTACGTATTCCCCAACGGCACCGACAAGGGTTTCACCATCGTGTCGGGCGATGACCGTATGCCCGAAATCGTGGGCTATGCCGACAGCGGAACCTACGACGAAAACCAGATGACCGAGGGTATGGCCATGTTTCTCGATAGTTACAAAGCTATGGTCGAAGCCGTCAAGGCTGGAGACCCCGCCGCACTGAGTTTGCTCAACGAGCACCGCGCCATGACCGCCTCGCCCAAGCGCGCGTCGGCAAAGGTAGCACCTCTATTGGGCCAGATACAGTGGAACCAGGGCTATCCATACAACATGATGTGTCCTAAATACAACGGCAACGACCGTTCGGTGACAGGATGTGTAGCCACAGCCATGGCGCAGATTATGGCGTTCTGGAAATATCCCAAGAAACTCATGGCCGACATCCCCGCCTACACCACCAGAACCAACGAAATCAACATGCCTGGCATCTCTAAAGGCGAAACTTATGACTGGGACAACATGTTGCCACGATATGTAGAAGGCAACTATAAGATTCAACAGGCAGAGGCAGTAGCCAAGCTGATGCTGCATTGCGGCGCAGCGGTAGAGATGGACTACGGCAGCTCGTCGGGAGCCGTAGTGAACTACTACCATTTGACCAAATACTTCGGTTACGACTTCGACCTGATTGCCAATGTTTTCCGTTCCGAATACAGCATAGCCGAATGGGCCGACCTCATAGACCGCGAGCTCAGCGCCGGACGTCCTATACTCTACGGAGGTTTCTCTTCCACCAGCGGCCATCAGTTTGTATGCGACGGAAGCAACGGTTCTGGACTTTACCACATCAACTGGGGCTGGGGCGGATATCAGAACGGATACTTCGACATTACCATCCTCAATCCCAAGAAGGGCGGCGCCGGCTCGGGCAATGCCCCCGACGGATACAACCGCAACTGCGATATGATTATCGGCATCCAGCCCTACAATGGCATTGATGACGAACCATTGGTATTTACACCCGCGTTGGAGATAAACAAATATACAAGCGATGACATAAACACATACTTCAACATCACCAAGGACACCCGTGCCAATGAGTCAGAGGCATTCAGCCTTTCTTTCGGCGACGCTCTGTTCCCCACCAGTGCAAATCCATTTAACGGCAAGTTTGCCTACGCCATAAGCGATGGCAAGGGCGGATATACCCTAATCAGCAATCCCAGGAACCTGAGCAATTTACGCGGTGAATTTGTAGAGACAAACTTCAATTTCGCACCCAAGAACGGCACCTATACCATCTACGGCGTCTATTGCGAAAAGGGCGAGACCACATGGCACAAGTGTTTATATACCAACGGCATGAAGCCCATTACCCTAATTGCCACAACCGACAAGCTGGTCAAGGCCAACACTATGCTCAGCGCCACTATAACGCCAGAAGGTAAAATAGTCGGTCTGGAAAGCGCCACCTTCAACGTGGAGGTGACCAACAATGGCAACGAAGACTACATCGGACTCATAACGCTACATTCCGGCTATAACGACGAGAATTTCAACAACAACCCCGGCGGCGACTGCTACATCAGTGTGCCTGCCCACTCGACGATCACACGCCAGATTACTATGCTTGTAGAAGTACCACAAGGCGACTTCTACCTCAGGGCCAAGGACGATGCGGGCGAGGATATCTCGGCACCCCAGAAATTCACTGCCGAAATGACCACCAAGCCTGTGCTGGTACTCACGAACGTGGAGACCAACGTCACACCAGGCGACTACGAGACCGAGAACGCTTACCGTTTCGGCAATAGGGTCAAAGCCCCCAAGATAAATGATGACTACGCCCTATTCAGGTATAAATTCAAAAATATAGGTGGTGCCGGTAAGGTGAAATACTTCATCTATTGCGAGGATGCAAGCGACGGCAGCAAAAAGTATTGGAAAGGTAGCTACAAGCAAATTGATGTGCCCAACGATGGTAGCGAACTCTATGTAGAAGAGACATGGAGCCCAGCAGAGGTAGGGTTTAACTTCATGATGGGCGGCATCGAGATGTCATATATCGACAACGACCTCAACCCATTCATGTACGTAAACATGGAGAACTACTTCTATAATTTGGTGCTTGTAGAGGACGAGAATCGGGGGATCAGAGTACCTGCCAACCTCCAGTTTGTCTATGTGGCAGGCAAGCCTGTAGGCATTGACCATGTTGAGACCACCGGCGGCAAGGCAATCACTGGCGGCGAAGGCGAGATTATCATCCGTACCGACAAGGCCGAGACCGTGGCCATCTACAGTATCGACGGCCGTCTGGTGCATCGCGTAAGCACCGAGGCTGGTGACACCAAGCGCGTAAGCGTGCCCGCGGGCATCTACATCGTCAAGGGTGCCAAGGTGGTGGTGCGCTGACCACATACGGCAAGACCATAGGCAAGAGTCGAGGGTACCAACAGCAGCCCTCGCACCAACATAAGACAACAGCAGGCTCACCCGCCAATCAGGGAGAGCCTGCTGTTTCTGCTTATAGGGAGAGACACCACCGCCGCCATGACCTCCACACGAGCCGAGGGTACCTCGGCAACTCTGCTGACCATCTCTGCCGATGCGTATCGGACGGTGCGGATATACGTATCGGACGGCACGGATGCGAGTTTCAGCCGATACGTATGTGAGTATCGGCCGGTTACAAGCAGCAAGGATAATGAGCATGAATGTGTAGGCTATAATGGCAAACCAGTAAGGACACCTTCGGCTAAACGCGACCCTTTACCTTTCAGCAACGCACAACTCCACGCCATCAGGCTTGGAGCAGACGGTCAATACTGTCTCGCTCGCCCACCACCCAGATGACGTCGCCCTGCTCGAAGGGACGCTTGGGATTAATCATCGTAAGGTTCTGCTGCCCCTCTTCTACTCCCACGACCATGCAGTCATAGTTCTCGCGTATGCCGCTCTCGCTGAGCGTCTTGCCGACAAAGGCGCTACCGGCGTGGATGACGAGACTGTGCAGCCCCATCTCCCGCTTCTCGATATTGGGGTCTTCGGGCACAAGATTGCTGCTGAGCTCTATGCCGAAGGCATGCAGCTGCTCGTCGTTGCCGATGACCTGTATCTTGTCTTTGGGGAAGAGAATGGTGGAGCCACCGGGAATGTTGATGCGACGGTAACCGCGCAGGATGCTGCTCACGAGGACGCCGAAGCGCGCCCCCCACTGCAGACGGGCGAGGCTCTTGCCGGCGAAGGCGGAATTGAGGGGAATCTCAAACTCGGATATATGTAGGTCGCGGTCAAGCAGATGACCCTCAAAGAGCGGGCGCTTGCGCCCGCGCACCTGTGCCTCGATGTCGCGAGAGCGTAGGTTCTGCACAAAGAGTCGCTCTAAGCGTATGCTGCTACGCTTCAGATTGCGCGACATCACAAAGATGGCAATCACGATGAGCGCCAGAGTGATTACGATGGCATTGGCAAAGCGTGCCAGATAGTTGCAGATATAGAAGAGGAACGCCGCGGCGATGAAGATACGCGCCACGATGGTAAAGAGCAGCGGCAGACGGTTGATGCGGTTGCCCGTCCACAGCGCCTTGAACTCGTCGCTGTGGTTGTGCTTCATCACGATGGCGCGCAGGAAGGGCGAGATGAGTACCACCGTGACCAGGCCGCACACGCCGTTGGCCCACCAGTGGGGCAGTATCTGCCGGATGAAGGGCAGGAAGAAGGTAAACATGAGGGTGATGGTGGCGGTGGTGAGGATGCTGTAGATGAGCGCCGTGGTGAGCAGCTTGCGCATCAGCAGTCGCCAGTTGCCGCTCTCCACCGCACTCGAGTGGGTGGCAAGACCCAGATGGCCCAGCCGCCGCAGCCACCGCTTAGGCAGCCGCTTCTCCAACTGGTGGTAGGCGGGGTCGGCAGCCTTAATCATATAAGGTGTAAGGAAGGTGGTGATAACCGATACCGCCACCACGACAGGATAGAGGAAGTTGCCGATGACGTGGAGCGAGAGTCCCAATGATGCTATGATGAACGCAAACTCACCTATCTGAGCCATAGAGAAGCCGCAGCGCATGGAGTTGCGCAGTGTCTGACCGCTCAGGAGAAATCCCATCGAGCCCAGCACACTCTGGCCCACGAGGATGGTCAGCACGAGGATGACGATGGGCACGGCATAAGCGACAAGGATATGTGGGTCGACCAGCATGCCCACCGACACGAAGAAGATGGCACCGAAGAGGTTCTTCACGGGCTCTACCAGCTGGATAATCTTGTCGGCCTCGATGGTCTCGGCAAGGATGCTGCCCATGATGAAGGCTCCGAAGGCGCTGCTGAACCCCACCAGCGTGGAGATGCACGCCATGGCGCAGCAGAGTCCGAGCGCCACGATGGTCATGGTCTCGTCGTTCATGAGCAGACGCGTCTTGCGCAGGAACATGGGGATGAAGAAGATGCCTACCACCAGCCATACCGTGAGGAAGAAGCCTATCTTGACGACCGAAGCCACCATCTGCTCGCCGTCGGGGTTGGCGCCGGTGGCAAAGGCCGAGAGCATCACCATCATCACGATGGCCATGATGTCTTCGAGGATGAGCACGCTCATCACCAGCCCGGCAAACTTCTGCTGCCTGAGCCCCAGGTCGTCGAAAGCCTTGTAGATGATGGTGGTGGACGACATGGCAAGCATGCCGCCAAGGAATACGCAGTCCATGCGTGCCCACCCGAAGAGGTGGCCCACCACGGTGCCGGCAAACATCATGCAGAGGATGATGGTGATAGCGGCTATCACGGGCGCCATGCCCATCTTGAGTATCTTCTTGAACGAGAAATCGAGGCCCAGGGAGAACAGCAGGAAGATGACGCCGATGTCGGCCCACATCTGCACGTCGGCCTTGTCTATCACCGACATGGTGTAGGGCATGTGGGGCGACACGAGAAAGCCCGCCACGATGTAGCCCAGTACGAGTGGCTGGCGCAAGCGCTTGAAGAGTAGTGTGACGCCGCCAGCCACGATGAGTATGAGTGCAAGGTCTTTGACCAGAGCCGGAAGTTCAGCCATAAGCGTATAGGATAAAAGCGAAAAAGCTGCTCCTCAACAAGGAACAGCTTCTATCGTTATTGGGGATAATCAGTCGTTGTATTCGGCGGTGATGGCACAGATGCGGGTGATGACCTGCACAGCCTTCTGCATGACCTGGATGGAGACAAACTCGTGGGGGCCATGGAAGTTGACGCCGCCGGCAAAGATATTGGGGCAAGGGAGACCTCGGAAACTCAGCTGGGCACCGTCGGTTCCGCCACGGATAGGTTCAACCTTGGGGGTGACGCCTGTCTCCTGCATGGCTTTGAGCACAATGTCAATCACATGCATGTTGGGGTCTATCTTTTCCTTCATGTTGTAGTACTGGTCGCGCAGCTCAACCTTGACCGTACCCTCGCCGTACTTCTCGTTCATGCGGGCAGCGATAGACTCGATGAAGTCCTTGCAGTCTTCAAACTTCTCGCGGTCGTGGTCGCGGATGATGTAGCTCAGCTTGGCTTCCTCGCAGTGGCTGTCGATGCCCAGCAGATGGTAGAAGCCCTGGTAGCCGTCGGTGGTCTCGGGGATGTCGGTCTCGGGAATGAAGGCGTTGAACTCGCAAGCCAGACGACTGGCGTTGACCATCTTGCCCTTGGCATAACCCGTGTGTACGCTCATACCCTTGATGATGACCTTGGCAGCGGCAGCATTGAAGTTTTCATACTCCAGATTGCCGAGGTCGCTGCCATCCATGGTGTAGGCCCACTCGCATCCGAACTTCTCGACATCGAAGTGATGGGCACCCATGCCTATCTCCTCGTCGGGATTGAAAGCCACGCGGATGTCGCCATGCTTGATTTCGTCGTGGTCGCGCAGATAGCACATCGCCTCGACTATCTCGGCTATACCCGCCTTGTCGTCGGCACCGAGCAACGTGTGGCCGTCGGTCACGATAATGTCCTCGCCCTTGTGGTCGAGCAGTTCGGGAAACTTGGAGGGCGACGACACGATGCCCTCGCTCAGCACGATGTCTCCACCGTCATAGTTCTTGACGATACGGGGCTTGATGTTGGCGCCAGAGCAGTCCATGCTGGTGTCGTAGTGGGCAATGAAGCCGATGGTGGGCACCTCCTTCTTGGTATTGGCCTTGAGGGTGGCGTAGATGTAGCCCATCTCGTCCATCTCGACATCAGAGAGACCTTCGTGCTCCAACTCTTCCTTCAGGTATTTGGCAAACACGAGCTGCTTGGCCGTACTTGGCACAGTCTGAGAGTCTTCGGCAGACTGGGTGTCAAACTGTGTATAATTGATAAACCGTTGTACTAAATCCATATTCTACTTCCTATTACATGATTATATATGTGACAAAGTTAGCACAATTCGCCCGCAATTCAAAGCGAATGTCCAATTATTTTGCAGTTAAGCCGAAAAGTTGTCAGCAATCTGCAATGATGTCGGCGATGGCAGAGATGAGAGCCGTGATGACAGACAACATCTTTGCGGGGTGCGAAATGGTTATTTCGTGGTTGGAAACAATGGTATAAAGACGGGAAATAGTCGTTTCGTGGTTTGCAACAATATTTTGGATGGCATCGGGAGAGGCGGGGCGAGACGGCAGACCAAAAAACAATGGGCCTAATCTGACAGACAGACCAGGCCCATTGCAAAGGGTTATCTCAAATGGCACTTAGGGATTGACCACATTCTGGGGATGGCCATCCTGGAATGCGCGGATGTTGTCGAAGGTGGCGTTGAGCAGTCGCTGGCGCGCCTCGACCGATGCCCATGCGATGTGGGGCGTGATGAAGGCGTTGGGCTGGGCGAAGAGCGGATTGTCGGCAGCCGGCGGTTCGCTGCACATCACGTCGGCACCATAGCCGCCAAGCTGTCCGGAGGCAAGAGCCTCAGCCACATCAGCCTCATTGACCAGAGGGCCTCGGCCGGTATTGACCAGCAGGGCGCCACGCTTCATGCGGGCGAGGGTGCGGGCGTTGATGAGCTCGTGGGTATCGGGGGTGAGCGGGCAGTGGAGGGTAAGGATGTCGCTCACACCGAAGAGTCCCTCAAGGGTGGTCTTCTGGATATAGTCGGGCAGGTCGATGGAGTTCTTGCTGGTAAAGGCAAAGACATCCATACCAAACTCGCGGGCTATGCTTGCCACCTTGGCACCGATATGGCCGAGGCCCACGATGCCGAGGGTCTTGCCGGCGAGCTCGCTCACGGGCAAATCCCAGTAGCAGAAGTCGGGCGCCGCCGACCAACGTCCCTCGCGGGTCTGGCGGGCATAGTGGGCCACGCGGTTGGTCATGTTAAGTATCAGTGCAAAGACCATCTGCGCCACGCTGTCTGTGCTGTAGGCAGGCACGTTGCACACGGTGATGCCCAAGTCGCGGGCCGCCAGGGTGTCGATGGTGTTGTATCCCGTGGCCAAAACGCATATCAGCCGCAGGTTGGGCAGCTGCTCAAGCGTCTGCCGCGTGAGTGTTACCTTGTTGGTTACTATGATTTCTGCATCATGCGCACGCTCGACTACCTCAGAAGGTTGTGTGCGGTCGTACACTGTTACCTCGCCCATCTCTTTGAGGGGTTCCCAGGTAAGGTCGCCCGGATTGGACGCATATCCGTCTAATAATACTATTTGCATATCCAATAATACTATATTCATTGTTGGTTTACTTGTCATCTTTATATCTGTCGCCCCAGTATTGCAGCATGCGCTGATAGAGTTTCTCCTCGGAAGGACTATGCTGGGCGTGCCAGAAGCGGCGGTTGCCCAACTCGGAGGGGAGATAGGACTGGGCAACGAAGTTGCCGGGATAGTCGTGAGGATAGAGATAGCCGTCGTGATAGCCCAGCTCCTTCATGAGTGCCGTGGGGGCGTTGCGTATGGGCAGCGGCACGGGCAGATTGCCAGTGGCGCGCACGGCGGCAAGGGCTTCGTCGATGGCGAGATAGGCAGAATTGCTCTTGGGACTGGTGGCGAGATAGACCACAGCCTCGGCAAGCGCAATGCGGCCCTCGGGCCATCCTATCTTGTTGACCACATCAAAGGCGGTGTTGGCCATGAGCAGGGCATTGGGGTTGGCGAGTCCTACATCTTCGGCGGCGCTTATCACCACGCGGCGGGCAATAAACTTGGGGTCTTCACCTCCCTCTATCATGCGCGCCATCCAGTAGAGGGCGGCATCGGGGTCGCTGCCACGGATGCTCTTGATAAAGGCAGAGATGATGTCGTAGTGCATCTCGCCGTCCTTGTCGTAGGCCAATGGGTTCTGCTGGAGCCGCTCTTCGACCATCTCGTCGGTGATGGTCACCTCGTCGTCGGTGGAGGCACTGATGACAAGCTCGAGGATGTTGAGTAGTTTGCGCGCATCGCCACCGCTATAGCGCAGCAGCGCATCGGTCTGCTGCAGATGGATATGGCGTTTGGAGAGTTCTACATCCTGGCTCACGGCACGATGAAGAAGCGAGAGCAGATCGGAAGCCTCGAGCGACTTGAGGACATAAAGCTGGCATCGGGAGAGCAACGGGCGGATAATCTCGAAGGAGGGATTCTCGGTGGTGGCACCGATGAGCGTCACCACGCCACGCTCGACCGCCCCAAGGAGGCTGTCTTGCTGGGATTTGGAAAACCGGTGAATCTCGTCGATGAAGAGTATGGGTGAGGCGGAATTGAAAAAGCGCCCACTCTTGGCACGTTCTATCACATCGCGCACGTCCTTGACTCCACTGGTCACGGCACTGAGCGTGTAAAAAGGCACCTGCAACATGCTGGCAACAATCTGGGCAAGAGTGGTCTTGCCCACGCCAGGAGGTCCCCAAAGAATAAACGAAGAGATGTGCCCCGTATCAATCATCTTGCGAAGCACCGCTCCCGGACCCACCAAATGCTGCTGTCCTACATAATCATCCAAGGTGCGCGGACGCATCCTTTCAGCTAACGGTTCACTCATAATTATTGCAAAGTTAATGATATTTTTCATATTGATACGATTTTTTTTGCATAAAAATTTGCAACTTAACGATTTGTTGTATACATTTGCAGCCAATACAAACTCCAAACTTTACACAAACAATGAAGCAAGACCATAAAGTTCTGACACTCAAAACTTTGAACAAGAGTAATATCTGGGACGCCCAAGAAAACGACATTTTCCGCCTCTGGGAAAGTGGCGAAAAGGAAGCCGATTTCAAAGACAACCTGCAGCATTACATGGATATTATCAAGAGTGGCTTTGAGCTGGAAGAGATAAAGATTGACAACCCCAAAGTCTTCGAGAAATACGAAGAGCGCGGATTCAAAATCGGACAAATCAAGCTCGATGACAAGCACGTACAGAAGTGGGCTGTCAAGAAGCGTCCCATCAACAGAGTCACCGACCTCACCTATGAAAATATACGCCACATCTCGGCTGCCAAGCTCATGGAGGTGCTCGAGCGCAACTTCGGCGGTGGTTGGGAATCGCTCTCACAGAGCATTCAGGATATCATCCTCAGCGGTTTTGACATCAGCACCACTACCCTGCCCGCCAACCGTCTGCACAAGCCCGGCGGCATGTATGAGAAGAAAGTAAACGACGGTTTTGAGGTGCTCGAGATACCCAAAGGTTCATGGGTGGAGGCCATCTTTGCCAAACTGAAACCCGAAGTGGAGAAGCCCCGCTACAAGTCGGAATTTGACGAGGACGACAAGAAAATGCGTGACTTTGACGAGGATGAGGACGACGAGGACTTGGACGACGCCACCGAGGACAGCGGTAACGACTATGACGATGACGACGATAGCTATGACGAGGACAAGCTCACGGAAGAAAGCTATCGCACCACCTTCGACGCCGACCCCGAAGACCTGAACATGGAGGCTGAAGACGTAGCCGAAGAAGAGTATTAATACATCTTATCATATAAAAGGAGGAAAGCCATTCTGACATCATCACGGTGTCGGAATGGCTTTCTTCGTTAATCGCCAGATAACCAAAGGCATGAATAGCGGAAGCGAGGACAGTACCGGCGGATAGGCAGACATGCTCGGCATCGATAGAGACATGCTCGGAAGTCGGCAGAGACATGCTCGGCATCGGCAGAGACATGCTCGGCATCGGCAGAGACAAACTCGGCACCGGCAGAGACATGCTCGGCATCGGCAGAGACATGCTCGGCATCTACAGAAACAAATTCCGCTGTCGGACATGCAGAAACAATAATCCCCATAGAGGCAGGCAGTACCTACATCTATGGGGATAACGGTATAGGGTGAAACCTAAAGACAGCTATTCGCTCACTTCAAAGTAGCTCTCCAACTCGCTCTCGGCGCTACCTCCCTCATTGGGCAGGTCCTTGATAATCTGGCCATGCTCCAAGAGAGCCACTCGCGTAGAGATGTCGATGGTGTGCTGCAGATTGTGGCTGCTCACCAGTATGGTGGCATGCTCCTGGGCGGCGTAATCGACGAGGAGTTTCTTGAGCAGTATCTGGCTCGACGGGTCGAGGAAGTTGAACGGCTCATCGAGAATGACGGTCTTGGGGCGGCTGAGCAGGGCTGAGACGATGCCCACCTTCTGCTTGTTGCCGGCAGAGAAATCGCGTATGTACTTCTTCTGCCCCATCACCTCGCCAGCCATAAAGCGCTCAAAGACAGTCAGCCGTTCGGCAACCTGGTCGCGGCTCATGCCGTTGACCTTGCCGACAAACTCGAAATACTCTTCGGGGGTGAGGAAATCGATAAGGAAACCCTCGTCAATATAAGCTCCTACGCCCGCTTTCCAGTCTTCGCTCTCAGCAGGGTTGGCTCCGTCGATGGTGACGGACCCCCGGTCGGCGTCGAGCAGGTCAAGGATGAGTCGGAAGAATGTGGTCTTGCCGGCACCATTGTTGCCGACGAGTCCGAGAACATCTCCGTCGTTGATAACAAACGACGGGATGTCTACAGCTGTCTTTTCGCCGAATTGCTTCAGCAAGTCTTTGGCTTCAATCATATTATCGGAGATTGCGTCCGTGGCAGTTCTTGAACTTCTTGCCCGAACCGCAGGGACATGGGTCATTGGGACGTGGCATCTTCTGAGCTACGAAAGGCGTGTGGTTGACCTGGTCGGCTCCCTCACGGGTGTCGCGCTGGGCAGCGCTGCGCTGGGCCTGCTCGTCGAGGTCCATCTTCTGCTCATTGTAACGCTGAGAACGCTCCTCGGGAGCTGCCTCCTGTACAGGCTGCTGCAACTCGGGCACCTGACCACGCATGAGGACTGAGGCCACACGGTTGTTGAGGTCGTCAATCATGGCATCCCAGAGCTTGGCACTCTCGAGCTTGAACACGAGAAGCGGGTCTTTCTGCTCGTAAGTGGCGTTCTGCACACTGTGGCGCAACTCGTCGAGCTGGCGAAGGTGCTCCTTCCACTCGTCATCGATGGTATGGAGGACGATATACTTCTCAAACTCCTTGACCACCTCCTTGCACTCAGAGGTATAAGCAGCGTTGAAGTTGCAAGGTATCTGGTAGATATGGCGGCCATCGGTCACTGGAACGGCAATGCGCTCAATGCGGTCGCCATGGGCCTGATAGAGGTCGCTGATTACGGAGTAGGCAATGCTCTGCATACGCTCGTTCTTGCGCTTGAATGAAGCCATAGCCTCCTGGAATGCGCGCTCAGCCAAATCATCGCGCTTGCCGGCGAGAAGCTCTTCCTCGGTGAAGGGGCACTCCATGGCAAGAACCTTAAGGAAGCCTTCCTTGCAGCCTTCGTAGTCGTTGTTCTCGATGATAGACACACAACGGTCCCAGATGATGTTGGCGACATCCATACCGATACGCTCACCCATCAGGGCATGACGGCGCTTGTCGTAGATAACTGTACGCTGCTTGTTCATCACATCATCGTACTCAAGCAGGTGTTTACGGATACCAAAGTTGTTCTCCTCGACCTTCTTCTGGGCATACTCGATGGCGCGCGACATGATAGGCGACTCGATACGCTCTCCGTCCTCAATCTTCATGCGGTCCATAATCTTGGCGATACGCTCGGAAGCGAAGAGGCGCATGAGCTTGTCTTCGAGAGATACATAGAAAACAGACGAACCGGGGTCGCCCTGACGGCCGGCACGACCACGCAGCTGGCGGTCTACACGACGGCTCTCGTGGCGCTCGGTGCCGATGATGGCGAGACCACCTGCAGCCTTGACCTCGGGAGAGAGCTTGATGTCGGTACCACGACCAGCCATATTGGTGGCAATGGTCACGGCGCCCAGTCCATTGACGCTCTGTCCGGCTTGGGCCACGATGTGGGCCTCACGCAAGTGGTTCTTGGCATTGAGCACCTCGTGGGGTATCTTGCGAAGGGTAAGCATACGGCTCAGCAACTCTGAGATTTCTACCGAAGTGGTACCCACCAGACAGGGACGTCCGGCGTTGCGCATCTCCTCGATTTCCTCGATGACGGCACGATACTTCTCGCGGTTGGTCTTGTAGAGACGGTCATCCATATCGATACGTGCAACAGGACGGTTGGTAGGTATCTCGACAACATCGAGCTTGTAGATATCCCAGAACTCGCCTGCCTCGGTAGAAGCAGTACCGGTCATACCGGAGAGCTTGTGATACATACGGAAATAGTTCTGCAGGGTGATAGTGGCAAAGGTCTGGGTGGCAGCCTCAACACGGACATGCTCCTTGGCCTCAACAGCCTGGTGGAGACCATCACTCCAACGGCGACCCTCCATGATACGGCCTGTCTGCTCATCAACAATCTTGACCTGGCCATCGATGACGACATACTCGTCATCCTTGTTGAACATGGTGTAAGCCTTGAGCAACTGCTGGAGAGTATGCACGCGCTCGCTCTGCAATGCATAGTGGGCAAGCATCTCGTCCTTCTTGTCCAGGCGCTCCTGGTCGGAGATACCGGTCTGGTTCTCGAGGGCAGACATCTGAGAAGTGATGTCGGGCAATACAAAGAGCTTGTCATCATTGACCTGGGCGGCGAGCCATGCAGTTCCCTTATCGGTAAGGTCAGCACTGTTGAGCTTCTCGTCTACCACAAAGTAGAGAGGCTTGACGGCCTCAGGCATACGGCGGTTGTTGTTCTCCATATACATCTCCTCGGTACGCTGCAAACCTGACTTGATGCCATCCTCAGAGAGATATTTGATAAGCGCCTTGTTCTTGGGGAGAGCCTTGAACGAACGGAAAAGAGCGAGGAAGCCCTCAGCCTGCAACTCCTGAGCCTTCTTGGCATCGGCCTCTTTCTCTGCGGCGCTGATTTTCTGGCGTGCCTCGGCAAGGAGTTCGGTAGCCTGCTTGCGCTGAACTTCATAGAGACGCTCAACGAGAGGCTGGAACTGCTCGAACATCTGGTCGTCGCCCTTGGGGATAGGGCCAGAGATGATAAGTGGGGTACGGGCATCGTCAATCAATACCGAGTCGACCTCATCGACGATGGCGTAGTTGTGGCGGCGCTGCACAAGGTCGGCAGGCGAAACGGCCATGTTGTCACGCAGATAGTCGAAGCCGAACTCATTGTTGGTACCAAAGGTAATATCAGCCTGATAAGCCTTGCGACGGGCCTCAGAATTAGGCTGGTGCTTATCGATACAATCTACACTAAGTCCGTTGAACATATAGAGTGGGCCCATCCACTCGGAGTCACGCTTAGCCAGATAGTCATTGACGGTCACCATGTGTACACCGTTGCCGGTGAGCGCATTGAGGAATACTGGCAGAGTAGCCACGAGAGTCTTACCCTCACCAGTAGCCATCTCGGCAATCTTACCCTGATGGAGGGCGATACCACCGAAAATCTGCACATCGTAGTGTACCATATCCCACTTCACCTTGTTACCTCCGGCCGTCCACTCGTTGTGGTAAATGGCCTTATCGCCATCGATGGTGATAAAGTCGTTGGCGGGATTGGCAGCCAGTTCACGGTCGAAGTCGTTGGCAATAACCACAGTCTCCTCGTTCTCGGCAAAGCGGCGGGCGGTATCCTTGACGATGCTATAGGCAATAGGCATAACATCGTTGAGGGCCTTCTCGTACTTCTCGAGCGCGTCCTTCTCAAGACTGTCAATCTTGTTGAAAATCTTTTCACGCTCATCAATAGGAGTTTCCTCGATGGTGGCACGCAACTTGGCTATCTGCTCTTTCTCTGTCAGGGCAGCATCCTGCACATACTTCTGTATCTCCTTGGTCTTGGCACGCAGTTCGTCGTTGCTCAAGGCCTTGATGGCAGGGTATGCTTCCTTTACCTTTTCTACAAGGGGCTGGATGAGTTTCATGTCGCGGGTGGACTTGTCTCCAAACAGCGACTTCAGAATTTTGTTGAAATTCATTGCTTATATTATTTTATTTATTATCTTGATAATCATGTGCAAAGGTACGAATATTTTCGTACAATTATGCACTATTTGCCGTATTTTAATCACACGCAGTGATGTCTGCAATCATTTTTCTGCCATACTGCAAGGGCTCAAGCGCCTACACGTACACATCTATTGATGCAGGCACCCGCAAAGGCACCTTGGGAATGGCTATAATAAACAAGGGGAAAACAAAGCCTGTAACCTCTGTCGACGTCACGGCATTGCCGCCGACAGAGGTTGCAGGAAAAACGTCAGAACAAGGGTTCTGACTTGCAGGCATTGGGAGCCCGGATGCGTATGGCCTTGGCAATGGTGGGTGCGATATGCTCCACGCTTACCGGGGTATTGATGTGCTCTGCCGGGGTTCCGGCGCCATAGAATATGATGGGAAACGGCACAAACGAAGCACGACAAGTGTAGCGTTCCTGATTGTCTTCGTTATACAACTGCCAACCTGGAGCCACCTCGACCACAATGTCGCCGCTGATGGCGGGATGATGGCCATTACGCAGTTTGCGTGTGTCGCCGCCCGCATTGAGAAGGCTGTTGGTGGTATAGACATCGCGCACTCCCGAGTTCTGGATAAGGAACTCCTGACAGCGCACCAGCACCTCGCTCTGGCTGATACGCTTCTGCTCTATCAGTTTGTGGTTCAGATAGATTTCGTTGTGATAACAGGCTTCAACATATCTACCCTGGCCATAAACTGCACCGAGATAGATGTTGAGCAGATTGGCGGTGCGGTTGATGTAGAACGTGCCGGTGGGCACATTGTATTTGGAATAATCTACATTGTCTTCATCGGTATAGCCCGTGCTGGTCACCACAAACAGCACGTGCTCCTTACCTACCTGTTTCTCGATTCCAGCCACAAGGTCGCCCAGCAGTTGGTCGAGCTTGATGTACACGCCCTCCATATCTGTCTGCCAGTTGGCTGCACCGCGTCCTTTGGCAGAGAGCGTTACGGCGAGATAGTCGGTCACGGCATCGCGCCCCATAGCCTGCTCCACCACACAAGCCTGAGCTGCATGGGCTACGGCAAGGTTCTTGGTGCGGTCATCCGACGCGCGCTGCGAATAGACGGCATTGTAGGCATTGAGCCACTTATGCGTCTTCTGCGGATAATAGGCCGAGGTGGCAAGCACGCCACGACTGTCGTCAACCCACACGGCTCCGTCGGCAGCATGACCGGCAGAGAGTACGGCGGCATCACGGCTGAAAGCGAGGGCATAGACGAGCGCAGAGCCGCCAGTAGCCACCTTGAGCTCGTCGCCTATAGTAGAAGTGGAAAGCAGGCGGGGCGAAGTACCCACCTTGCTGTCGGCCACGCAATAGACGGGGCGCAGCGTGGCGCGGTCAAGCCATTGCGAGCTTACTATATTATTATAATAAGGTGTAGTGCCCGAACTGATAGACGCCACAGCCGAGGCACGGTCAATGGGAAGAAAGTCGTAGCTTGCGGCCTCATAGACACGCCCTTCGGACAGAAGTTTCTTGAATCCGTCGGGACCGTAGAGAGGAGCGAAAGCCTGTATATAATCAGTACGCAACTGGTCGATGGTGATATTGACCACGAGGCGGGGCGCCGGCTGCAGCCGCTGGGCCGAGGCGGTAGCTGAGAGTGCGAGCAATATCGCTGTCAGACATTTATTCATGCGGTTGTTTGTTTTGTTCGTTTACACCAGTTATAGAGTACTGCAACTCTAAACAGCAAAGATAGTGCCAAAGTCCATATTGCAGCATCATATTTTTGCCAAATGCCCATAAAAAATGACAATGCCAGTGACCCGGCTATCACCCACAGCCATCTGCCGAACTGGCGGCGTCGCAGTGAACGCACCACAGGCCAGAGGGCTACAAGGCAGAGCGGAGAGAGTATCAGTATCTGGAAATTAAGGCTCACCGTGGGATGCTGTGAGAAAATCATGGCTGTCAGGATGAGTCCTCCCACACCCGTAGCGAGGAGCCACAGGATGTCGAGCCCATAGAGGATGCGGCGGGTGCGCCACTCGATGATGGCGACGACAATCACGACCATCAGCACCGCAAGGGCCACTGCCATAGGAGGCATCGCAGCCGCAAAGCCAGACTCTGCATCTTGCTTTTCAGCCAATTGCGACAACAATGGCGCATAGAGCATACGACTGTCTGAGACCAGCTTGCGACGCTCGCCAGAGGGGAGTCGCAGATAAGCATCTTCAAAATCCTCACGCAGACTGTCGGGCAGGAACTGACGCTCAGCCATAGAGACTTGACGGTCGGCTTTGACACCGAGAAGCAAATCATTGCCCAATCGGCTCCAGGGATAGTCTTCATTCCACTGGTGAAGCATGGTGCGGAAGGTCACACCGTCAAGGTTGCGCTGAGGATACTCTATGTCGCAACCCAACTGACCCACAATGACATCGCGGGCCTTGGTGGTACAGTTGTTATAGAAGAAATTATAACGATAGGTACGGTTTTCTGGGAGATAATTACGGGCAAGGGCTTCGCAGATGGCACGTTTCTGCTCAGCGGTGAGGTTGAGGGTCTGCTGGTAGACCCAACGGCCTTCATACTGATACTCGCGCATGAAATAATCGAAAGGCGTGATGCCCATCTGATAATCAGTAAGTCCGAAGACGAACCTCAGGACAAAATAGTCCTGATTGAAAGAGAACATACCGTAATTGATGACCATATCCTCGCCCGTGCGATGGTCGGTATAACGGATGGCTGTATGGCCGTAGAGCGAATAGACCTCGTCGCCCGGCCCACAGGTAAGCAGCGCGATGTCCACGGAGTCGGCAGACTCTGTAGCCCTGCAGGTAACGCATGTCAAAGACACCAAAAATGTCAACAACACGGTCTTCAAAAATGTATTAAAATGTTTCACAGTGCAAAAATAGCTTGTTTTTTGGACTTTTCGTATCATATTTCAATTTTTTTCGATAATTTTGCACGCTATACAACACATACGTTAATGAAAAGAATAATTCTTAGCATAGCCCTTATGGGTTTAGCGGTACTGAATATAACGGCACAGAGTGGCACCAACTCTCCTTATAGTCAGTTTGGATTGGGCTTGTTGGCCGACCAGTCGAGCGGATTCAACCGCGGTATGAACGGATTGGGCCTGGGATTTCGCGAGCACAATCAGGTCAATTATCTCAACCCCGCCTCTTACTCTGTTATCGACTCACTTTCTTTTATCTTCGATGTGGGAATAACAGGACAGATAACCAACTTTAATGAGAATGGCAAGAAGCAAAATGCTAACAACGCCGACCTTGAGTACATCGTGGCCGGTTTCCGCGCGTTCAAGAACCTCGGCGTCAGCTTCGGTATCATTCCCTTCACCACCGTGGGTTACAACTACGGCACTTCCTCCTATGTAGGCAACCAGATGACCGTGATGTCTTCCAACACCTATTCGGGTAGCGGCGGTGTACATCAGGCATATTTTGGTGCAGGTTGGCGCCCCATCAAGTACTTATCCATCGGTGCCAACATCTCTTATCTGTGGGGCAACTACGACCGCTCGCTCGTAAACCGCTACAGCGACTCGTATGCCAACACCTTGGCACGTTATTTCTCTGCCGACATACGCAGCTACAAGCTCGACCTGGGCGTACAGGGCATACTGCCGCTGAGCAAGAAGAATACCCTCACCGTAGGTGCCACCTATAGCCCCGGACACAAGCTCAACGCTGACCCCGAGTGCATGGTCATCTCGACCAACACCCAGCAGGCCGTAGCCGACACCACCCGTTATAGCATCACCAACGGTTTGTCTATCCCCGACATGTTCGGTGTAGGTATCGCCTTCAACCACGACAACCAGTGGAAGGTGGGTGTCGATTATTCCTGCCAACTCTGGGGCGACATCCAGTTCCCCGAGTTCTCTGTAGAGAACGGCGTATCTCAGTTCACGCTCAAGAACTCGCTCAAAGACCGCCAGAAGATTACCGTTGGTGGCGAATACTGCAAAGCTGAGTATGGCCGCAGCTTCTTCCAGCGCATCAAGTATCGCGTCGGTGCATCCTACGCCACACCCTATGTCACCGTCAACGGCCAGGACGGCCCCAAGGAGGTCAGCGTCAGTGCTGGTTTCGGCCTTCCCATCGTCAACGCCTACAACAACCGTTCTTACCTGAACATCAGTGGCCAGTGGGTTCGCTCCACAGCACCAGGTTACATCAAGGAAAACATCTTCCGCATCAATATCGGCCTCACTTTCAACGAGCGTTGGTTCGCCAAGTGGAAGGTTGATTAATATAGAGGTATAAAAAGACTTACAGTGTCAAGACGCTTAACCATCATCTCGCTGCTTGCAGCCCTTTTCTGCATCTCCTGTCAGGAACAGCAAGAGCACACAGCTCCCGCCATCAATCCCCGCGATTCGGTGGCGATGATGATATCCTATGGCGTCAACACGCTCATTTCCGACTCGGGCGTCATCAAGTACCGCATTGTCACCGAGAGATGGGAAGTCAACCAGAACCGCAAGCCCTCGCGATGGATATTCGACAAGGGACTGTTTCTGGAGCAGTTTGACCAGCGTTTCCATGTAGAGTCCTACATCCAGTGCGACACTGCGTATTATTATGATGAAAGCCGACTGTGGGAACTGCGCGGTAGAGTACACATTCTTACCAACGACGGACTGCGTTTCTCCAGCGAGCAGCTCTATTGGGATGAACTCAGACACGAGCTCTACTCCCACGTCTACTCCAAGCTGGTTACCCCCGAGCGCGAGATTGAGGGCAGCTACTTCCGCAGCGACGAAAAGATGACGAAATACTACATATCCAACAGCAAGGGTTCGTTCGTGAAAGGCGACTTTGACAGCAGCGAGAGCGACACAGTGACGACAGCCAAAGACTCGGTGGCTCCACAACTGCGCCCGGCTCCGATGCCACAGCGCCGCAACACGTCAATACCAATTATGCACTAAATCATGTTAGACAACATAGACATACCGCTACTTATAGGCATCCTGATTTCCATGGTTCTTTCAGCATTCTTCTCAGGCATGGAAATCGCTTTCGTCTCCAGCAACAGAATGCGCGCAGAGATGGACAAGGAGAAGAGTGTATTCACCCAGAAGCTACTTTCGGTATTCTACAGCCACCCCAACGGCTTTGTGAGCACCATGCTCGTAGGCAACAACATCGTGCTGGTGGTCTACGGCATCTTGTTTGCCAAGTTCTTCGACAAGACGCTCTTTGCCCCGCTCGACGACGGTATGCGCGTAGCTGCCGACACCGTACTCTCGACCATCGTGGTATTGTTCACCGGCGAATTTCTGCCCAAGACGCTGTTCAAGAACAATGCCAACAAGCTGCTTACGCTCTTTTCGCCCATAGCCTATTTCTTCTATATCGTCCTATGGCCCATCAGCAAATTCTCTACCCTGTCTGCCAAATTTCTGCTCAGACTGGTAGGCAAGCGCATGGAAAAGGAAGACGACGACGAAGGGTTCTCCAAGGTCGACTTGGACTACCTTGTCCACTCGTCGCTCGACAACGCCAAGGCCGACAGCCCCATCAATGACGAAGTCAAGATATTCCAGAACGCCCTTGAATTTTCAGACATCAGAGTGCGCGACTGTATGGTGCCACGTACCGAAATCAATGCCGTAAGCATAGACTGCAGCATCGAGGAACTCCAGCAGAAATTCATCGAGAGCGGCAACTCCAAGATTATCGTTTACCGCGATGATATCGACAACATCATTGGTTACATCCACTCGCTCGAGCTGTTCCGCAACGCTGCCGAGTGGAAAGAGCATGTATGCCAGATGCCGTTCGTGCCCGAGAGTATGGCAGCGCAGAAACTGATGAAGACATTCCTGCAGGAGAAGAAATCACTGGGCGTGGTGGTCGATGAGTTTGGCGGCACCAGCGGCATCGTGGCGCTCGAAGACATCGTCGAGGAAATCTTCGGCGACATAGAAGACGAGCACGATAGCACCAAGTATATCGCCAAGCAGCTCGACAACGGAGAATATCTGCTCTCTGCCCGACTGGAGATAGACAAAGTCAACGAGATGTTTGACCTGGGGCTCCCCGAAAGCGACGAATACATGACCATCAGCGGACTCATACTCCACTACTACGAAAGTTTACCCAAACTCAACGAGATAGTGACCATCGGCAAGTTTGAGTTCAAGATTATCAAGAATACAATGACCAAAATCGTCCTTGTACAACTAAAAGTTAATGCCTGAGAGCAAATTTTCGGCGAAAAGTGCCGTGGTTTGCTTTCTTTTTACTATTTTTGTAGGCATTTAGAAAAAACGAGAAAACAATAATAATAAAAACTATAAACAATAATGGCAGCATTAGGAAAAATTAGAAGCAAAGGCGGCCTGCTGATAGGTATTATCGCACTTGGCCTTTTTGCATTCATCGCCGAAGAAATGGTTCGTTCGTGCGAAACTACTAAAAACGACCAGCGCCAGCAGGTCGGTGAAGTATTGGGAGAGAAAATCAATTTTCAGGAATTCCAGAAGCTCGTTGACGAGAACACCGAAATCATCAAGATGCAACAAGGTACTGAAAACCTGAATGAAGACCAGCTCAACCAGGTTAAGGATATGGTTTGGAGCACTTACGTTCAGACCAAAATCATCGAGAAGGAAGCCAAGGAACTGGGCCTCACCGTTACCGACGGCGAGTTGCAAAACATCCTGAAGCAGGGTACCAACCCACTGCTCATGAACACTCCGTTTATCAACCAGCAGACCGGACGCTTCGACGTCAACCAGCTGCAGAAGTTCCTCGCCGAGTACAAGGCCCAGCAGGGTGCAAATCCCCAGATGGCTCAGCAGTACAATAACCTGTACAGATACTGGAACTTCATCGAGAAGACACTGCGCCAGCAGACTCTTGCACAGAAGTACCAGGCACTGCTCGGCAGCTGCTTCATCTCCAACGCCATCGAGGCCAAGGCTTCATTCAAGGAGGAGAACGAAGAGGCTCAGGTTGAGCTCGCCGCTCTGCCCTACTCTTCTATCGATGACAGCAAGGTGACTATCGAGAAGTCAGACCTCAAGGCCAAGTACAACGAGCTGAAGCCCCGCTTCGAGCAGTTTGTAGAAGCCCGCGACATCAAGTATATCGACATCGAGGTAGTACCTTCAGCAGCCGACCGCGCCGCTATCCAGAAGGACTTCGAGGCTTATCACAACGACATGGTTGCTGCCGCCGACCCCGCAGAGGTGGTACGCAAGAGTGCATCGCTCATCCCCTACCTGGGTCTGCCCGTGACAAAGGCTGCATATCCTATGGACATCGCTGCCCAGCTCGACTCTATGGCTGTAGGTCAGACATCACGCGTCTTCAACAATGCTCAGGACAACACCATGAACATCGTGAAGCTCGTGTCTAAGACCCAGATGCCCGACTCTATCCAGTATCGCCAGATACAGGTAGCAGCCGAGACTCCCGAAGCATCCAAGGCTACTGCCGACTCTATCTACCGCGCACTCGCAGCAGGTGCCGACTTCGAGGCACTCGCCAAGAAGTACAACCAGACTGGCGAAAAGCTGTGGATTACCACTGCCCAGTATCAGGCAGCTCCCTCTATGGACAAGGACACCAAGAACTTTATCAATAGCCTCAACACTCTCTCTGCCAATGAGACCAAGGTCATCAACTTCACTCAGGGCAGCGTAGTGCTTCAGGTCGTAGACCGCAAGGCTATGGTCAACAAGTATGTTGCAGCCGTTGTCAAGAAGACCATCGAATTCTCTAAGGATACTTACAGCGCCGCTTACAACAAGTTCAGCTCGTTTGTAAGTGCCAACGACACCGAGGAGAAGATTGTCAAGAATGCAGCCAAGGCTGGCTACACCGTAAGAGAGGCCAACGACATCACTACCGCTCAGCACAACCTCGCCGGCATCCACAGCACACGCGACGCTATGAAGTGGTTGTTCGAGGCCAAGGAGAAGGAAGTATCTCCTATGTATGAGTGTGGTGACAACAACCACCTGCTCGTAGCCGTTCTCGACAAGATTCACGCCAAGGGCTACCGCGGTCTCGACGATGCTCAGGTAATGGACATGGTTAAGGCAGAGGTAATGAAGGATAAGAAGGCCGAGATGCTGATGGAGAAGGTTAAGGGCGTGAAGTCTGTCAACGAGGCTAAGGCCAAGGGCGCTACCGTAACCGCTATCAGCCAGGTTACCTTCGCCGCTCCTGTATTCGTTACAGCTACCGGTTCTACCGAGCCCGCTCTGAGTGGTGCCATCGCAGCTACAGCCAAGGGCAAGTTCTGCAAGACTCCCGTGAAGGGCAATGCAGGTGTATACCTCTTCAGTGTTACCGGCAAGACCATGCGTCCCGGCAAGTTGGATATCAAGACCCAGGAGGCCAAGCTCAACCAGAGAACCATGCAGATGGCTGCAGGTTATATGAGCGAGCTCTACGCCAACGCCAAGATTGTTGACAACCGCTACCTCTTCTTCTAAGCGATTACACCTTATTAATATATATTATCCCGATGTCCTCAACCAGGGCATCGGGATTTTTTATGCGCGAGGATTACGCTCCCGCTCCTTAGCAGACCGAGGAGAGAGAGGGCGGCATTACCAGTAAAAGTACTATATCCATTAATACAATTGTATAGAGCATGTTCTTCATCCCGCAAACCAACTTAGCCAGCTCGCAGCGTTTGAAACGAGCTCACGTACCTTACGATACGTAGTCACGTGACATTTGATACGGACTCACGTTTCAATCGTTACGCACCAGTATCCACAACCTCAAGACAACCAAAAGGCTCGATAATGAGCTGAAAGGCCATCAGAAAACTCGCAAAAACTGTAAAATAAGGCGTTCGGAAGGCGAGAAAATTGTAAAATAAGGCGTTCTGGAGACGCAAAAAACTGTAAAATAAGGCGTTCTAAGGGCAAGAAAATTGTAAAATAAGGCGTTGGATAAGCGTATTTTTCGTAACTTTGTGCCGAAACATATGCACTTTGCATAGGCGAATGTGCGAATGACAATTGAATACTTGAATAATTATACAAAAAACAACTATCCTTATGGACAAAAGGGCTCTTGAAGTAATACTGACCGACCAAAAAGCAGAAATAGATAACTGGTCAAGCGAGTATCTGTGTTCCCGCTACGAAGAAAGGCTTGTAGATTTGAACAGTCCACAAGCTCACATTTTATGGCCGGCTGCATTCCGACCCTGCCGCCACGCAGGATGAGTATGCCATGCGGCTGGTGAATCTTTTCAGCCTGCATGGAGCATCCTTCTCCCAGATCGAGGGCGGCATTGTGGGCAGTGTGGTGCCGGCACTGAGCGACCGGGTACTGGGGGCGCTGCATATGCTGTGCGGAAAACGCATCCTGACCGTCGGCCCCGGCCTGAAGAGCGGCATCAAACTGCGTCTGGACAATCCTGCTCAGCTGGGCGCGGAGCTGCTGTGCGGCGCCGTGGCCGCCTTGAAGGAATGCTCCGGCCCTCTGGTGGTCATTTCCGCCGACACTGCCATCTCCCTGATGGCGGTCAATGACCGGCAGGAACTGGTAGGCGGCGCGATCCTGCCCGGGCCGCAATTGTCCCTGCGGGCGCTGGTGCAGAACACCGCCCAGCTGCCGCAGATCGACCTGGCCGTGCAGGCGCCCAAGTCCATCCTGGGCCGCAGCACCTCTGCCTGCCTGCAGAATGGCTTCGTGCTGGGCACCGCCAGCCTGCTGGACGGCCTGGCCGACCGCTTCCGTGCCGAGCTTGGCCCGGAGACCGCGTTCTATGCCACCGGCAACCTGCCGGAAGCCATCCGCACCTCCTGCCGCACCCCTATTGCGTATCGTTCCCACCTGATTTCCGATGGTCTGTACCAGATCTGGCTGCGGAATCGAAAAGGCTGACGAATTTCGTTTGCTTTTTTGAAAACAGTGTGCTATACTAAGTTGTACTGATTCATCAGTGCAATCTGCGATCGTAGCTCAGCTGGATAGAGCGTTCGGCTCCGACCCGGA
>OQVS01000177.1_pt1 | contig 37996 bp, 23 predicted proteins | sample 1691601 | NCBI WGS metagenome assembly OQVS01 (sample SAMN03418268, study PRJEB22391) | human gut metagenome | biome: human-gut; feature: organic feature; material: feces | host: Homo sapiens | place: Tanzania | collected 2013-01 | reverse complement strand
AGCCCATTTGACAAAATGAAAGTGCCTTTATTGCGTTGTCAAAGAGGCTCTTTGAGGAGCTCATTAAGCCTCTTTGACGAGCTCAAAGAGGCTTAATGACAAAAGAAGGGTGTATTTAAGAACCGTTAACAATTCATGATTAAGTTTTAACTATAATTTTATGCATTTTGAAAGAACATAGCTTTGTTTGCTATCTTTCTGTCATTCTGCATATTTATGCAAAACAGGGGTAAATTTATCTCTTGTTTTACCTGTTTTCTATCTCTGCCGGCCACGCTTGTCTTTAGTGTTTTGCCATGGGGAAGACGCGGTCAGCCTTCTCAATCTTTATTCCCACATCGCTTACACCAGGCAGAATCTCGCGTTTCATATCGTGGCGCACGCTTATCTGTAGCGAGTCGCCGGGGACGAGCGTCATGGTGTTTATGGGGAAACAATATTGGTGGTAGCTTATGCCCTGACCGCTGAAGTTGCCTTTCTGGTCGATGAGTCTACATTTCAGCGTGTCTGTTTTCACATCCATGCCGGGTATAACCTTCTGCTCCACGATGAGCGTTACGCTCATGAACGGGAAATCTTCGTTTATGCGCAGCATCAGTTCTGACGAATAAACAGCTGCTTCCGTCATCCTTGGCACGCTGAAGGTGAGCGTGTCGTTCTTCTCCCATCCTGTTATCGGGGTGTGGTTATACTGGTCGTAAACTTTGTTGCCGTTACAGGATGTGGTCGTTGAGACCACAATAAAGAATGCTGCCATCGCGAGGATGGCAGCCAGAGAGGTTCTTTTCATTGTAACCAATGGTTAAACGTTATTGCTGTGGAGCCTGCGGCTTAGACTGCGCCTGTGGTGCCTGATGCTTAGGCTGCGCCTGTGGTGCCTGCGGCTTAGGCTGCGCCTGTGGTGCCTGCTGCTTGGGCTGCGTCTGTGGTGCCTGCTGCTTGGGCTGAGCTTGTGGCTGGTTAGGCTGAGCGCCGTTGCCATCCTTTGGCTGCTGGCGGTTCTTGTTGCGCTGCTGGTTGTTGTGTCTGTTGTTGCGGTCTTGACGTCTGGGTTGTCTTCCCTCGTTGGGCTGTTTTCCCTCACCGTTGCGCTTGTTGCCGTCGTCTTGTTTTGCGGTTTTGCCCTCTTCGTTCAGCTGTGCCTCGTTGTTGTTGGCATCGGCAGGACGGTTCTCACGGCTGTTCTTGTTCTTGTTTTTGTTCTTGTTCTTTTTCTTCTTCGACTTGTCGAAGCGACTGATGTCGGCATCTGCCAACAGGTCGGTGTGTTTGTTGTCTTCCTTCACGTTGCCGTTGATAGAGAGCGTCTCGGGCTTCTCGCCGCGTTTGTTGAGTTCAATAATCTCTTTGGCGCGCTCTGCCGTTATGGTCTCAAGGTTTGTGGCCATGCCCTTCTGTGTGCTGTAAGACACGAGTCCGGCGAGAATGTCGGTCTTGAAGAGGAAATATTCGTTGTCTTGTGTGAACAAGGTCACCTCTTTGTTTGGCATCTTGCGGCTTGCCTCCACATAGTCGTCGACCTCATAGTTGAGACAACATTTGAGCTTGGCACACAAGCCAGCAAGCTTCTGCGGGTTGAGCGAGATGTCCTGATAGCGGGCGGCGTTGGTGCTCACGCTCACAAAGTTTTTCATCCATGTGGCGCAGCACAGTTCGCGGCCGCAGGGTCCTGTGCCACCAATGCGTCCTGCCTCCTGTCGTGCTCCGATCTGCTTCATCTCGATGCGCACATGGAACGTGTCGGCAAGCACCTTGATGAGCTGACGGAAGTCGACGCGCTCATCGGCGATATAATAGAAGATTGCCTTGTTGCCATCACCTTGATATTCGACATCGCCGATCTTCATCTGCAGACCCAGCTCCTTGGCTATCTGTCGGCTCTGAATCATCGTGTCGTGTTCGCGGCTCTTTGCCTCGTTATATTTTTCCATGTCGACGGGCTTGGCAATGCGGTACACGCGCTTTATGTCGTCTGCCGACTTAAGGTTGGCTTTCTTTATCTGCAGCTTGACGAGACGTCCTGTCATGGTGACCACGCCGATGTCGTGGCCCGGACTTGCCTCCACCGCCACGATGTCGCCCTTCTTTAGGTCAATGTTGTTGACATTGTGGTAGTAGCCCTTGCGGGTGTTTTTAAACTGTACCTCCACGAGATCTGTGCTCTCCTCGTTGCCTGGCACGTCAGCCAGCCAGTCGTAGGCGTTGAGCTGCTTGTCCTGTCGTCCGCATCCACGGTGGCAGAAGCCTCTGTCGCAGTCGCGTGTTATCTTGAATTTCATGTCCTTGAAATCTGTCATGATGATTGTGAAAGTGGTGTTGTGCGGACGTTGTGGCCCGCTGGTGAATATATATGTTGTTGCGCGGTAGCTTAAGCCGCGTAGTGTATGCTATGGTTTGCGTATGAGCGACACGATGAGCTTGAGTGCCATGTCGTACATCACGATCTTGCTGTTGGCGTTCTGGCTAATGTCGCGCAATGCCCTTGCGAAGAGGTCGTTGATTTCGATGACGTTGGCCTCGTTGATGAAGGGTGAGAAGCGAGTGGCAAACTTTTGCTCTTCGGTGGTCATGTAGACAAGCTCTGGCTGGTGGAAGTTGAACATGAAGTTTTCTCTCACCATACGCATGAAATAGAGCAGCATGCGTTTCTGCTTCTCACGTCCGAAGGACGCTGCCGTGTCGCTCCATTTCTTTATCTCCTTCACCTTGCGCGAGTAGGCCATGCGCATGAGCATGGTGAAGAGCTCGAAGAACATGTTGTTCTCGTTGCCTGCGCTGAGTGTGTCGATGGCTTTGTTCCAGTTGCCGTTTGCCACACGCGCAATGTTGTGTGCAGTCTCGGCATCGATGCCTCGTTTTGTTATGAGCGTCTGCTCAATGTCGGCTGTGTCGATGCCTTTCATCGTGAACCGTTGCGTGCGGCTCCGTATGGTCTCCAGAAGCTTCTCCGGCTCTTCGCTCACCATCAGGAACACGGTGTTCTGCGGTGGCTCCTCCAAGATTTTCAGGATCTTGTTTGCGCTTGCCAAGTTCATGCGTTCAGGCAGCCATATTATGCTAACCTTGTAGCCGCCTTGGCTCGCCTTGAGGTTGAGGTCGTGAGAAATGGCATCGCTCTCGGCACCAGTGATGATGGCTTGCTGGTTCTCGGCCCCCATCTCGTCCATCCATTGTTCCATGGTGAAGTAGGGCCCGTTGTTGAGCATGTTGAGCCATTCTTGGGTATAGTCGGCGCTCACGGGTTGGTGCTCCGACCCCATGCTTGGCTTCTTTATGGTGGGGTAGGAGAAGTGGAGGTCTGGGTGGTTCCAGTTTTTCAGTAACTGACTGTTGCCGAGCAGATGTGACGCGAAGGCAATGGCCATAGCCATCTTGCCACAGCCTGCGGGACCACAAAACAGCATGGCGTGCGGTATGCGGTCTTCTTTCTCCATAAGCATGAGCCGTTGCCATGCTTCACGTTGTCCTACTACTTCTTCTATTGACATGGGTTAGGGTTTATCTTTGCTCTTAAGCTTTTTGTCTTGTTGCTCGTTCTGTTTTTGGTGATAGCCGTTGCTTGTCTCTCGTTTTCAACAAGAATCTACAGCAGTCGTTTGGCCACCTCACACACCGAGTCGACAGCCGAGACGGTGTAGAAATGAATGTTTTTGACGCCGGCATCGTAAAGTTCCTTACATTGTGCCGTTGTCCACTCCACGCCAAGCGCCTTTGCGTCGTCGTCGGTCTTACATTTCACCGCCTCTACTGCAAGCTCCTGCGGCAGGTCACAGTGGAACGTGCGCGGCACAACGGTGAGCTGTGACAGCTTGGCGAAGGGTTTGATGCCCGGAATGATGGGTATGGTTATTCCCATGGCGCGTGCCTTATCCACAAACTCGAAATATTTCTTGTTGTCGTAGAACAGCTGTGTCACCGCATACTCGGCACCAAGGTCTTGCTTCATCTTGAGATACGCCATGTCCATCTCCAGGTTGGGTGCCTCCTCGTGTTTCTCGGGGTAGGCAGCCACGCCAAAATGGAATGGCTTGCCGGGGTTCTTGATGGGCGTGCCGTCCATGAACAGACCGTTGTTAAACTGGTTGACCTGCTCTATGAGCTGTGTGGTGTGCTCATGGCCGTTGGGCGTTGCCTTGAACATGCTGTCTTCTTTGGCCTTGTCGCCACGGAGCAGCAGCAGGTTCTCTATGCCGAGAAACTGCAAATCGAGCAACTCATACTCGATATCCTCCTTTGTCGCTCCGCTACAGATGATGTGCGGAATGACCGGAATGTTATATTTGTTCTGAATGGCTGCGGCTATGGCTATCGTTCCCGGGCGGCGGCGAATGCGCAAGCGCTCAAACTGTCCGTTCTCAAGCTCGCGGTATACATACTCGCTGTGGTGAGTCGTTATGTTGATATACAGCGGGTTAAAGTCCTTAAGCTTGTCTATTGTTGAGAACAGAAAACCTGTGCCGTTGCCTTTGAGCGGCGGCAACACTTCGAATGAGAAGTGGCGTGAGGTGTTGTTGTCGTTTATGAGAGTGCTTATGTCCATGCGCTTATTTGCTTCGTTTGTCTTCTTTAAAACGGTTCGTTTTCTTTGAAATGTAACAAGTTTATGCAAAGTTACTTAAAGTCTTGCACAAAATGGCATGATTGTTCGTTTTTTTTGTCATTTTGAAATGTTGTGTGCCTCTATGTGGCTTTTGTTTAGCTCTTTTGCTTAATTTGTCAGCTTCTTAGTTAATAAAAATTTTAGTTCAGATAATGTTTGAATAACCAAAAATTTTTTCTAATTTTGCAAGCGTATCATTCTGCCATCATGGTGAGAACCATTATGTCAATGTTCAGCTTTTACAAGGACGCTAAAAACTTCAAACGCAATAGCTTTAAAGAAAAAATGGACTATTCAGAAAGACTGATTATAAACGGCTTGAAAACAGGCGACACCGAGGCTTATCGCTACATCTACGATACCCACTACCAGGTGTTATGCTTCACAGCCAACCGATATGTTCATGACCAGTTTGTCGCCGAGACCATTGTCGGCGACCTTATCTTCAAACTATGGGAAAAACGCGACTCTCTCGACATCAACACCTCTCTGCGCAGCTATCTGTCGCAAAGTGTGCGTCATGCCAGCATGGATTATCTTCGTTCAAAGCGCCAGCGCTATGAGATCGCATCGTCGCGTCTTGCCGATGATGGGGCTGTGCCTGAGCCTTCGTCTGACGCCGACAACGACCCGCTGTCGGAGGTCATAAACAGTGAGCTTGAAGAGCGTGTGGATGAGGCCATTGCTGCATTGCCCGCCGAGTGTCGCCGCGTGTTTGAGATGAGCCGGTTCATGGGCATGAAGCATGCAGAGATTGCCAGCGAGCTTGGCATTTCTGTGAACACGGTGAAATATCACATGCGTAACGCCTTGAAGCTTCTTTCGCAGAACCTTGACAAGTATATCGCGTTGGCTTTCCTTGTGAATCTTTAGTTTTCTACACATTATTATATTGAGAGCCACGAGTTGACGAGTTGACAAGGATATTAGCCTTGCCGGTTTGTTCTCTCTTTTTAGAAAAAAAAGAAAAAAAACTTTTGTTTTGACATTTGTTCGTTATGTGCTCTTAATCAAAGTGTTATGGACTTTAAATGTTTGAATGAATAGTCCTTAAAAGAATTTTTATAGAAAAAACTTACAATTTAGACTACCCTAAAAACCTCTTTTTTCGTCTCCTTTATGAACAACAACGTAAACAACAAACAATCGATGAATACTGACGAGTTATATCTTCTTGTAGCCACAGAGCTTAGCGACACGCTCACAGCCGAAGAAACCAAGCGGCTGGAGGAGTGGAAGGCTGCTGCGCCTGCAAACAAGAGTCTCTATGAGAAGCTTGTGCGTATATGGGAGGCTACACCCGATGTCGACTCGTTGGTTGTTTATGATCGTGAGAAAGCCTTTGAGCTGTTTCTGGCTCGTGTGGCAGAAGCCAAAAGCGAGAACGACGGTTCTGGGCAAGATGCTGATGACGATGCTGACGCGCAAAAAGAAACGGCACGTCCGTTCAGCATTGTAGGAGCTGTTCGCCGCCGCGTGGTCAAGGCTCTGCGCTATGCTGCCGTTGTGGCTGTCGTTGTGAGCGCATGCTCTTATCTGTTCTACAAGATGGGACAGGACAACATCGAGAAGGCGTTTGCACAGATCGTTGTAGAGGCTCCCGAGGGCGCTACATCGAAGGTCACTCTTCCTGACGGCACATCGGTGTGGCTCAATGCAGGAAGCCGCATTGCCTACTCGCAAGGCTTCGGTGTGAAAGACCGCAACCTGACGCTCACGGGCGAGGGCTATTTTGAGGTTCATAAGAACCGTGAGATGCCCTTCGACGTTAAATCGGGAAGCTTGAGCGTGAGAGTGCTCGGCACCAAGTTCGACTTCCGCGACTATCCCGAAGACCCCACAGCCATGGTTAGTCTTGACGAAGGAAGCGTGGCGTTAGGCGTTGTCGGCAAGACACAAGATGCGAGCTGCAAGCTCGTGCCAAGCCAGCGTGCTGTGTTCGACAAGAAAGGCGGTAACCTGACCGTCGAAAACTATGACGCTCATACAGCCTGTCTGTGGACCGATGGAACCATAATGCTCAATGGACGTTGTCTGGCAGACATTGCCAAGGACCTCAGTCGCACATACGCCACCAACATCGTCATCGCCGACACGGCGCTTGCCAAGGTGCGCTTCTATGGCGTGTTCCACCGCAAGGACCAGGATCTTCCGCAGATCCTTAATGTGCTTGCAGGCACTGGACGCATAAAATATGCAATAAAAGGCAATGAGGTGAAGATCTATTAGACCCCAATTGCTCAGGACATCACATATACCCCAATCACCCCAATACCCTCATCACATATCCTTAACACCCCTCTCACTCCCCACACAACTGCCCCATGACCTAATAACTGCCATACGTTCCGAAACACAGCAAGAAAAACTTAAAAACCACAAAGCAAATGCTTTCGCGCATTAAAGCTAAAACCATATATAATGGTCCAATCGTGACATTACTCACATGATAACCGCAGGCCGTCGATTGCTCACATGAGAGCATTCCCGTCATAAGGATGCTCTCATGTCGGCGCCTGTAAAACATCATTGGACCGCCTCGATTAAAAGCTGAAATATTTAATAAACAATCATAAATCAATCATTAATAAACCAAACCAACAATGAACATCCAAAGAAAGAGCCTGTCAGTGGCTGCGTTTCTGTTGTGCATGAGCCTTGGAGTAGCTGCTCAGAGCGTTAAGCTTCATCTTAACGGCGTGAGCGTGAAGACCGCCATGACGCAACTGAGGGAGAAAAGTGGATATTCGTTTGTGTTTGCTGCCAACGACATCAATACCAGTCGTAAGGTTAGCGTTAACGCAACCGAATTGAAGCAAGCTGTAAACCAGATTCTTGAAGGACAAGGTGTGTCTTACAAGATTGAAGGCAAGAACATTGTCGTATCTAAAAGCGCCAAAGCCGAGAAAGGTGGCGCGACGCAGCAGAAAGGTGACAACCGCAAGAAGGTGACAGGTAACGTCGTTGACGAGACCGGCATGCCCGTTATCGGTGCCACCATTCGCCAGAAAGGCACACAAAACGCTGTCGTTACCGATTTTGACGGTAACTTCACCCTTAATGTTCCCGAGGGAGCAGAACTGGAAATCAATTACATAGGCTACGAACAGAAGGCTTTGCGCATTGGTGGCAAAGACAGCTATTCGCTTGCCCTCACACCCGCTTCAAAGGAGCTTAACGAGGTGGTGGTTACCGCCCTCGGCATTAAGCGTGCAGAGAAGGCGCTGAGCTACAACGTTCAGCAGGTTGGTGGCGACCAGCTCTCTGCCAACAAGGATGCCAACTTCATAAACTCGCTCAACGGTAAGGTGGCAGGTGTCAACATCAACGCTTCTTCAGCAGGTGCCGGTGGCGCTTCAAAGGTCGTGATGCGTGGTGCACGAAGCATCGAGCAGTCGAGCAACGTGCTTTACGTTATCGACGGTGTGCCTATGTTCAACCTTGGAGGTGACGGCGACACCGAGTTCGGATCGTCAGGCACAACCGAGGCTATCGCCGATATCAACCCCGAGGACATCGAGTCGATGTCGGTGCTTACAGGTGCTGCCGCTGCCGCCCTTTACGGTAACCGCGCATCTAACGGTGCCATCGTTATCACAACAAAGAAGGGACAGGCTGGCAAGACAACCGTTACCGTGAGCCAGTCGACAGAGTTTTCCAACGCTCTGCGCATGCCCGAGTTTCAGAACCGTTACGGCACAGGCTCTTCATTGCGCGACGCCGGTGCCGACTCTTACTCATGGGGCAAGCTCCTCAACGAAGCCAACTACAGAGGCTACGACCCTGAGACCGACTATCTGAAGACCGGTCTCGTGACCACAGAGGCCATGACCCTCTCTACAGGTACCGAGAAGAACCAGACCTACCTGTCAGCATCGGTTGTAAACTCGGGCGGCATCGTTCCCAACAATAAGTATAACCGTTACAACTTCTCGTTCCGCAACACATCAAAGATGCTTGGCGACAAGCTGACCCTCGATGTGGGTGCCAATTATATCTACCAGAACGACCGTAACATGGTGAACCAGGGTGTTTATGCCAACCCATTGGTTACAGCATATCTCTTCCCCCGTGGCAACGACTACAACGACATGAAGGTCTATGAGCATTGGGACACACAGCGCAACATCTACACTCAGAACTGGAACGGTCTGATCAACGAGTTTGTGGGACAGAACCCCTACTGGATCAACTACCGCAACCTTCGTGAGAACAGCAAGCACCGCTACATGCTCAACGCTGGAGCCACATACAAGCTTACCGACTATCTCAACGTTGCTGCCCGCATACGCATTGACAACTCGGCAAACAAGTATGAGAAGAAATATTATGCCTCAACCAACACCACCATCGCCGGTGCCAACGGTCAGTATGCTCTCTCTAACACCGATGACAAGCAGCTCTATGGCGACCTTATGCTCACCTTCGACAAGCGCTTCTTCAACGACCGTCTGTCGGTGAACGCCAATGCCGGTGCCATCCTTTCTGACATCCGTCAGCGTGTGACAGGCATTGAGGGTCCCATCGCCGACAACCTCATCCCCAATGTGTTCAACGAGTATCAGGTTGACCCGCAGCGCGAGACACGTCTCCCAGGTGGTTACCACGACCAGACAAAGTCGCTCTTCGCAAGTGCCGAAATTGGTTGGGACAGCCAGATCTATCTCTCTCTCACAGGACGTAACGACTGGCCCTCAATGCTCGCAGGACCTCACTCAAACAAGTCGTCGTTCTTCTATCCCTCAGTGGGTCTGTCATGGGTTGCCTCAGAGACCTTCAAGCTGCCTAAGCAGATTGACTATCTGAAGTTCCGTGGCTCATTCGCTTCTGTAGGTATTCCCTTCCCACGTTGGTACGCTAATCCTGTTTACGAATGGGACAACAACTCTAAACAGTGGAAGTCGCAGACCATCTACCCGATGTATGATCTCAAGCCTGAGACCACCAACTCTTGGGAGTTTGGTATGCAGACCCGTCTGTTCAAACATTTCCACCTCGATCTCACACTTTATTGGACAAAAACCTTCAACCAGACCTTCAACCCCGACATCTCTGTGTCTTCTGGCTATAGCGCCATGTACATCCAGACGGGTAACGTTTCAAACAACGGTATAGAGCTTGCGCTCGGTTATGACAACCACTGGGGCAACTTCGGCTGGTCTACCAACTTCACCCTCTCGCACAACAAGAACAAGATCAACGAGCTCGTGAAGAACTATGTGCATCCTGAGACAGGAGCCATCATCAACAAGGACCGTCTTGACGTAGGCGGCCTGGGCACAACCCACTTCATCCTGAAGGAAGGCGGCTCTCTGGGCGACCTCTACTCGCTCTCTGACCTCGTGCGCACCGACGACGGCAAGATCTATGTTGACCAGGACGGCAAGGTCTACAAGGACAACAACGTGGGCGACATCAAGCTCGGATCGGTGTTCCCCAAATGTAACATGTCATGGCGTAACGACTTCTCTTGGAAGGGTCTGAACCTCGGTTTCCAGGTGTCAGCACGCTTCGGAGGTATCGTTTACTCGGCCACACAGGCCGCTCTCGACTCTTACGGTGTGTCAGAGGCCACAGCCAAGGCACGCGACCTCGGCTATGTGCTGGTCAACGGCAACGACATGGTGAACCCTGAGGTGTGGTATTCTACCATCGGTGGAAGCGACGGCATCGGCCAGTATTACACCTACAGCGCTACCAACATCCGTCTGCAGGAGGCAAGCATCGGCTACACCTTCAAGAAGAACCAGCTGTTCGGCATCGGCGACCTCACCCTCTCGCTCGTAGGCCGTAACCTCTTCTTCTTCTATTGCAAGGCTCCCTTCGATCCTGAGTCGACAGCTTCTACAGGCAACTACTATCAGGGAATCGACAAATTCATGACACCGAGCACACGCACTCTCGGCTTCAACATCAAACTCAAATTCTAAAAATGAGGAGAGTAACAATTATGAAACTCAACAACAACATCATATTATCAGCCCTGGCTGCCGGCCTGTGCTTCGCCACAGTGAGCTGCACCGACGGCTATGAAGACTTCAACCGCAACCCCTTAGGCGTGACCAAGGACGAGACACAGCGCGATGCTTACGCCATGCGTTCGGCCATGCTTAACCTTGAGGGTTGGGTGGTGCCTACAAACACCAACACGAACCAGTTTACCGAGTGTCTGCTCGGTGGCTCTTACGGTGGCTATATTGCCGACTCAAACTCTGGTTTCAACGGCAAGAACTTCGGACAGTACTGTCCTGAGAACGGATGGAGCCGCGTGCTCTATAAGGATGTCATCCCTAACGTGTTCATCTACTGCAACGAGGTGGCCAAGGCCACTGACGAGCCTGTGCCCAACGCTGTGGCTGCTGTGCTCAAGGTGGTAGCCATTCAGCGCGTTACCGACGCTTACGGTCCTATACCTTACTCAAAGGTAGGTGCCGACGGCGAGATCACAGCCGACTTCGACTCACAGGAGGACGTCTACAAACTTATGTTCCAGCAGCTTGACGACGCCATTGCAGCGCTCACAGCCAACCGCACAGCCGACTTCTCAGCTCAGGCTGACCGCATCTTCGGCGGTAAGGTGGAGAACTGGATCAAGTTTGCCAACTCGCAGAAGCTCCGCATGGCGATCCGCATCTCAAAGGCTAACCCCACGCTCGCTCAGCAGAAGGCTGAGGAGGCTGTGAACCATGAGGTAGGCGTGATGACAACCAATGCCGACAACGCAGAGCTCACACTCGCTTCTACAAACCCCTTCGAGATCATCATGTACGAGTATAACGGTGGCGACTCGCGCGTTAGCGCCGATATCACCAGCTACATGAACGGTTACAAAGACCCGCGTCGTGCTGCCATGTTCACAGAGAGCACATTTGCTGACGGTGGCTATTATGGCATCCGCACAGGCATCAACATTCCTGACGGAACCATCGCCCACGCTTACAGCAACTATAACGTGAAGACCGACTCGAAGCTTATCATCATGAACTCGGCCGAGTCGGCTTTCCTCCGCGCAGAGGGTGCCCTCAAGGGTTGGAACATGGGCGCAACAGCCAAGGAGCTCTATGAGCAGGGCATCAAGCTGTCGTTTGAGCAGTGGGGCGTACAGGGTGCTGACGCCTACATCGCCGACAACAGCAGCATGCCACAAGGCTACAGGGACCCCGCAGGTCTGAACAGTTACAGCGGTGCTACCTCGCAGATCACCATCGCGTGGGACGATGCCGATGCAGCCAAGAACCTGGAGCGTATCATCACACAGAAGTGGATCGCCAACTTCCCCCTCGGCATCGAGGCGTGGTCTGAGTATCGTCGCACGGGCTTCCCGAAGCTCATGCCTGTAGTGGTGAACAACTCGGGCGGCACCGTGAGCAATGAGCGCGGCGCACGCCGTCTGGCTTATCCGCAGGAGGAGCGCATCAACAACTCAGAGAACTATCCTCACGCCCTGCAGCTGCTCGGTGGTACCGACAACATGGGTACCGATGTGTGGTGGGCAAAATAACCGTTAACAAGAAATACAATCATAATTTTTTATTAGATCATTATGAACAAGATCATAAAGCACAGTCTGCTCTCTGTTGCTTGCCTCGCTTCGGCTCTCGCTTTCACAAGCTGCGACACCGACGTTGAGTCGTTGGACATCAACCAGCCGGGCATTGCACAGCAGAACCCGCAATTATATAAAACCTATCTTGCCAACATAAAGGCTTATAAGCAGAACAGCCACAAGCTTATGCTGGTGGGCTTCAACAACAGCGAGAAGCTGCCCTACACACAGGGCCAGCACATCAACGCCGTCCCCGACTCAGCCGATTACGTTATCCTCTCAAACCCCGAGGCTGTAAACGAGCGTGAGATCAAGGAGATGAGCGAGATTCGCGAGAATAAAGGCATCAAGAGCCTCTATGTTGTAAGCTTCGACGAGATCAAGCTACAGTATGACACAGAGCTTTCCGACTTTGATGCAAAGAAGAAGGCCGACATTCAGGAACTCGACGCTAAGCTTGCAGAAGGTTCAATGACTCAAGAAGACCACGATGCAAAGGTGGCAGAGATAAAGGCTCTCACCTTTACCGACTTTAAAGAGGTGCTTGCCGACAACGTAACAGAGCAGCTCTCTTACTGTGACCGCTTCGGTTTCGATGGCGTGATCATGTCGTTCAAGGGCAAGGAGAAGATCACCATGACAGAGACAGAGAAAGCCTCTTACTCGGCTTGGGAGAACATGTTCCTCGGAATTGCCAAAGACTGGTCTGAGCGCCACGCCTCAAAGGAGCTGTTGCTCCAAGGCAAGGTGCAGTTCTACACCGACAAGAGCATTTTTGACATTGCCAAGTTGCTGCTCGTTCCTTGTCAGGATGCAGGCTCGTCAAACGCCATGACCTACAACATGATGAAATCTCTTGAGGACGGCGTTCCCAGCGGCAAGCTCGTGCCCGTGGTAGAGAACACCTCAATGGATGCCAGCGACAAGACAACAGGCTGGTGGACAGGCAACGTGCGTGCTTGTGTGGGTGCCGCCCGCTTCGTGGCTACCGAGCACACAGGCTTCGACCCCGCCGGTCTCTGCGTGATGAACATCCAGAACGACTATTACAATGCGGCTTTCGTGTATCCCAATATACGCTTGGCCATTTCAATCATGAACCCAACCGTTAAAAATTAATTAAGCGATGAACAAGTTTTTCAAATATATACCCGTTCTGGCTATGGCGCTGGCTATGACAGCCTGCCAGAACAACGACGAGGAGAACTTTGCCAACAAGGCTTACATTGACGCCTCGTCAATGGTCAACGAGACCATCGTCAAGGGCGCGGTGACAGAGCAGGAGAAGACCGTGTGCGTAACATTGGCTCGCCCCGCCGAGGCCGACATCAACGCCACCATCGAGGTGAACCCCTCTCTCCTTGACACCTATGTAAAGGCTTACTATGCCGACGCAGCCATCACACAGCTGTTGCCCACCGAAAACTATGAGGTGGAAGACACACAGGTGCTGATCAACAAGGGTTCGGTGAAGAGCAACGACGCCAAGTTCCACTTCAAGAACCTCAACACTCTTGACCGCGAGCTGGTTTATGTGCTGCCTGTATCGGTTCACACCAGCGATGTGTCGCTGCTCGGCTCTGCCAGCAACTACTTCTTCGTGTTTCGCGCAGGTGCTCTCATCAACGTGGTTACCGACATGTCAAAGAACTATCTCACCGTGAAATGGTCTTCAGATGTTACAAACATGAGCCAGATCACGCTCGAGGCTCTTCTTTATCCGCGTGAGTTTGGCAAGCTTATCTCTACCGTGATGGGCATCGAGGGTTCGTTCCTCATGCGTATCGGTGATGCCAGCTTCCCCGACAACCAGATCCAGATAGCCACTTATAACGGTAACTTCCCCGACGCAAGTGCAGACAAGGGCCTGGCAACAAAAGCTTGGCAGCATGTAGCCCTTACCTATGACGCCACAACGACCGACTGGGTTATCTATGTTAACGGAAAGGTGCAGAGCTCGGGCAAGAAGAGTCTCGGCAATCTGAACATCAAGGGCAACGGCCGCGACCGCGACTTCCTCATCGGCAAGTCGTATGACGATAACCGCTGGTTTGAGGGTTACATGTCGGAGGTGCGTGTGTGGAACGTAGTCCGTACACAGCAGCAGATCCAAGACAATATCTACTATGTGGATCCCCAGACCGAAGGTTTGGTTGGCTACTGGAAGATGGACGACAACACCACTACAGGTAAGGTTGTTGACGCTACAGGCCATGGCAACGACGCTATCGCCAACACCCCTCTCTCGTTCTACAACGTGTCGCTGCCTGAGAAGAAATAAACAATTGTAAACTTCTAAAAAAACGAATTCATCATGAATATCAATAAATTCAAAACGCTCGCTCTTGCTGTCATCGCAGCTTCGGCACTGGCCTCTTGTTCTGAGGATGTCAATTTGGGCGGCGTAAATGAGGATACTTATAAACCTGCCGAGAAGCAGCTTGTCTTCCTTACAGACAAGTATGGCTATAGCAACTGCGACTCTATAGTGTTCAACGACAAAGGAACGACCGATTTCTTCGTCAACACTACAGGCGCAAGCACATCAGAGCAGACATTTACCGTGAGCTACGATGCTTCTGCATTGGAGCGCTACAACGCCGCCAACGGCACAAGCTACGAGGCTCTTCCCGAGAACCTCGTTACGATAGACGGAACAGCTACCATTGCTGCTGGTGAGCAGAAGTCGAAAGCTGTGAAGATTGGCTATTCTACAGCCGACAATCTCAAGAAGGACGGCACCTACGCCATTCCTCTCACTGTCAAAGGCAACGGTGCTGCTACCTCGGCAGAGAAGGGCGACTTTATCTATCTGGTTCGCGACATCACAAAGATGCCCAACTGCCACAAAGGCACAGGCCAGATCGTTATCTCTTGTCAGGAGACCAACGATGCCAACCCGCTTCATAACCTCTGCTACACGCTGAAGGAGTCGGGCAAGTATGTTATCGACCAGGTCATCCTCTTCTCGGGCAACATCAACTATAATGTTGTGACAGGTGAGGTTTACAACTTCAACAACGAGAACATTACCCATGTGCTTGAGAACCGTGAGAAGTATATCACACCTCTGCAGCAGAAGGGCATGAAGGTTATCCTTGGCATTCTCTGCAACCATGACCGTGCTTGCTGTGCATATCTCAACGACGAGAACTGCAAGAAGTTTGCTCTTGAGCTGAAGGCTAAGCTCGATGCCTATGGCCTGGACGGCGTGTTCTTCGACGATGAGTATTGTAACCGTGGCGACTATCCCGGCTTCACAACCTATAACAACTTTGCCCGCCTTGCCTATGAGTGCAAGAAGGCAATGCCCGATAAGCTTGTTGAGGCTTATGCTTACAGCGGAACCAACTCAGCACAACAGATTGAAGGCATTCAGGGTGTAGACTATGCCATCCAGGATTACGGTGCCTATTATGATCTTAGCGGAAGCTATCCTGGCTTGAGCAAGAGCGGCATGATTCAGGCTTCTTCTGAGTTTGCTCAGGGACGTATCATCAGCTCCGCTACAGCTCAGCGCATTGTTGACGAAGGTTACGGTGGCACCATGATCTTCTCTCTGAACCCAAAAAATGGTTACGCATCGCGCTTTAGCAATTTCACCGTTCCTTTCTACGGTGAGGAGACCGTTCAGACAGGCTCTTACGCTAAAGACTGGTAATCACAATAAAAAATCTTAAAGACAAAAACGCAAACAATTATGAAAGCAAAATATATCTTTACTGCGATGCTCGCAACAGCCATGATGATGGGCTTTACAGCTTGCAGCGACGATGATGACGTATATGATCCGGAGATTAATGTTCCGGAAGCACAAGAGCGTCCTGTCATCAAAACCGATGTTGCTGATGAGGTGCAGGTAGGAGTGGGTGAGACAGCTACGTTCAACATCACCGATGGTGGAGGCGACTATAAGGTTGTTGCCGAGAATCCCGAATTCGTTACCGCAACAATAAGCGGCAACGCTGTCTCTCTGACAGGAGTAGGCAAAGGTATCGCTGGTGTGGTGGTGTCTGATGCCAAGGGCAACTACAAGCACATCACCGTCAAGTGTATGTATTTCCAGATCACTCTTGACAAGCAGGAGGTAAACGTTGGCATGAAGCTCGGCCACACCGATGGCGTTGCCAAGGTTACCGTTGTCGGTGGAAACGGCAACTATACAGCCGAGTCGGCCGATGAGACAGTTGCCAGAGTTTCTGTCAAGGGCGATGTTATCACTATCCAGGGTGTGAAGACCGGTGAGACCACCGTTACCGTTACCGACATGATGGGTCTGACACAGACCGTTAACGTGAAGGTTGAGACCACCACCATTCCTTTCACAGACGATGAAAAGGCTGAGGTGCTCGCTCTCACAGAGAACAAGATGGTCTTTGATGGCATGGAGCCTCTCTTCGCCAGCTATGGCAACGTGTATGATGTTACACAAGAAGATGGCTTCGTCACCATACGCGCCTATTATAAGTGGTATCCCAACAACGCCATGGTAATGAAGTTTAAGGGTGACCTCTCTGTCGGCACCAAGACAGAAGGCTCATTCAGCAATAAAGACTGGTATGATACCACCTCTTATGAAGGCATGACCTATGAGATTCTGAAGAACGACGGCTCACGCGTCTGGGGTATCGTTCATCTGGCAGAAGAAAACTATCTGCATGTAGGCTACTTCTGCACATCCATTAACTAAGGATTTAGGCTTTTTTTGGATAAATAAGAAATAGGTATTTTTGAGATTGTGAAGGATGACTGAGGCACAGCCTCTTTTCTAACAGATCTGCCCGTTGCATGGTTCGTTGACCATGTAACGGGCTTTTTGCTAAAAAATGATAATAGAAGAAAGCATATTTATTTTTTTTGTTTCTGTCTCCGTTTTTTTTTATAAATTTGTAGACGAAACCGAAAAAAACAATTAATTGCGTTTAAAACATCATATTGGCAACGTCAAGATTGTGCACCACATACGCGCACATCAAGATAGAGCGCCACTAATGCAACATCAAGATAGAGCGCTGCGCATGCCAATCGAGAAAGAGCGCTGCGCAACCTTAAGATGGAGCGTTGCTCAACCTTGCGAAGGAGCTGCGCAACCTTGAGATGGAGCGTTGCGTAACATCAAGATAAAAAAGATGTCTAAACCCAAATAGCAAAAATAAAAAAGAAATAAACACTAAACATTAATAATTTAACATTTAAACAAGCAATGAGCCAATCTGCAAAAATCCTTTCAGGTGCCGCAATGATGCTGGCACTTGCCGCTGGCCAGGCCAATGCTGCTGCGCCCGTGGTTAACCTTACGACCGCCAGTGCCGTGGTGGCCGACAACACCAAGTATGTAACCAAGCGTCCTGCCGAGGCAGACCGTCTGTTCGTGTCAGACGCTGTGGAAAAGAAAATAAAAGAGGTGAAGAAGCTTCTCAAGGACAATGCCTACCTGGCATGGATGTTTGAGAACTGCTTCCCCAACACCATCGACACCACCGCCCATTTTGACGGCAAGGACGACACCTTCGTCTACACCGGCGACATCCACGCCATGTGGCTTCGCGACAGCGGCGCTCAGGTTTGGCCCTATGTGCAGTATTGCAACAAAGACGCCAAGCTTAAGAAGATGGTGCGCGGCGTCATCCTGCGTCAGCTTAAGTGCATCAACATCGACCCCTATGCCAACGCCTTCAACATGGGTCCTGTAGAGGACAACGAGTGGGCAAGCGACGGCACCGACATGAAGCCTGAGCTGCATGAGCGCAAGTATGAGATCGACTCGCTGTGCTATCCCATCCGTCTCGCCTTCCACTACTGGCAGGTAACGGGCGACACCTCTGTGTTTGGTCCCGAATGGCAAGAGGCTGTGAAGAAGGTTCTCAAGACCTTCCACGAGCAGCAGCGCAAGGAGAACAAGGGTCCTTACACCTTCCTTCGCAAGACCGACCGTCAGCTCGACACCGTCTGCAACGCTGGCTATGGCAATCCTGTGAACCCCGTAGGTCTTATCGCCTCTGTGTTCCGTCCCTCTGACGATGCCACCACGTTCCTCTTCCTCGTGCCTTCCAACTTCATGGCTGTCTCTTCTCTGCGCAAGGCCGCTGAGATCTTGACCAAGGTCAACAACGATGCCGCCACAGCATCCCAGTGTACAGCCCTCGCCGACGAGGTGTCTGCCGCTTTGCAGAAATATGCTGTTGTCAACCACCCCAAGTATGGCAAGATCTACGCTTTCGAGGTTGACGGCTTCGGCAACCATTTCCTCATGGACGATGCCAACGTTCCATCGTTGCTCGCCCTGCCTTACCTCGGCGATGTCGACGTCAACGACCCCATCTACCAGAACACCCGCCGCTTTGTGTGGAGCAAGGACAATCCTTACTTCTTCAAGGGCAAGGACGGCGAAGGCATTGGTGGCCCTCATGTAGGCTACGACATGGCTTGGCCTATGTCTATCATGATGAAGGCGTTCACCTCTCAGGACGATGCCGAGATCAAGCAGTGCATAGAGATGCTCATGCGCACCGATGCCGACACGGGCTTCATGCATGAGACCTTCAACGTGCACAACTCGCAGAAGTTTACCCGTCCTTGGTTCGCATGGGCCAACACCCTCTTCGGTGAGCTCATCGTGAAGCTTGTTGACGAAGGCAAGGTAGACCTGCTGAAGAGCTGCAAGCGATAATCTTAACAAAGCATAAGCGGACAAGTATATAAGCTGAACACCATGTCTTCATGACAGGCCTTCTGCTTTTATACTTGTCTTCGTTTTTAAAACAGACGTCATTAAAAAAAATTATTCGTCATTACAAAAATGAACATTCGTCATTACATCCTCTTGGTTCTTCTCATGTTTGCTTGCTGTGGAAAGATGACAGCAAACGATGAGTATAAGTTTGCATCGTTCATGACAACCGACGGTCTGAGCGACAACACCGTGCTGTGTGGCCTCTGCGACCGTTATGGCTTCATGTGGCTCGGCACGAGCAACGGACTGAACTGCTTTGATGGAAGACGAAATGTTGTGTATCGCAATTTCCCCACCAATGGAGTGGGGCTGTTTAGCAGCGATGTTGTCCTCTCGCTTTTGGAGAACGGCGACGATATATGGCTTGGATGTAATGACGGCTTAAAACTGTACCACCGTGCTACCGGCCTGTTTGAGCCGTTCCGCAAGGCCACCCGTTATGGTGTGGTTGTGAGCAGCACGGTGCAGACCATCTTTATGGCCCGTAACGGACAGGTGTGGATAGGCACGCTCGGACAAGGCGTGTTCGTTTATAACGAGCAGACCGACCGGCTTGAGCAAGACTCGCGTCATGGCGGATTTGTGAGCAGCATCTGCCAGACAGCCGATGGAAGCGTGTGCATGGCCACTCTTGACGGAACCGTTAACGTGTTTACGCCCCATGGCAAGTTTGTGCGTTCTTACAACATACCCAATTATAAGTATGACAAAACCCAAATCTCGTTGTTGGCATATCGCAACAACGTGTGGGTGGGCACCGATGCCGGATTGTACAACATAAACCTCGCAACTAACAAGTTGACGACTTTCAAGTCGCCCTTTTACGTCGGTTCCATCACATCTATCGCTTTGCGCGACGCCCACACCCTGACGCTCGGCACGCGCCACGGCCTCTTTACGTTTACGCCCCGCACAGGTTCGTTTGTGCGTGTCGACGGCACGGGAGGCATACAAGGACTTACCGACCAGAGCGTTAACCAGGTCATGTATGACCCTGACGGCACGATGTGGGTGTTTACCTCGCAAGGAGGAGTGAACTATCTGCCTCGTCATGAGTTGCTTTTCCGTTTTAAGCCGTTGCCCGATGCAGGCGACGGTGAACGGCAGATGGTTTATGCGTTTGCCCAAGCCGATAACGGCAACATGTGGGTGGGCGCAACCAACGGACTTTACCTTTACAACAACGGCACCGACGCCTTGGTGCCTTATCGTCGTGACCTCATCCACACCGCTGTGCGCACCCTTCTGCGCGACGGCGACCACCTGTTCATAGGCACCGTCATGGATGGCTTGAAGGTGCTTGACCTTTCAACAGGCGAGCTCAAACATTATTATTATTCGGAGCAGAAACCTTACACGCTTCCGAGCAACGACATCAACGACATCTACAAGTCGAAGCGTGGCGTAGTCTATGTGGCCACCAGCTGGGGTCTCTGCACCTTCGATGTCAAGACGGAGCGTTTCTTGCCCATTGCCTTCTTGCCCAGCGCCACCGAGTTTGTCGACATCTGTGGCGACCATGAAGGCAACGTGTGGACAGCAACCAAGAGTTGCGGCCTTTATCGTTACACCGCCAGCACCAACGGTTGGGGCTTTTTCTCTTATAAGGAGCACGACAACCATTATTCGTTGCCTGTAAACACGCTGACCTCTGTGTTGTGTGACAGCAAGGGCCGTGTGTGGGTAGCCACCCGCGGTGGCGGCTTGTGCCAGTATGATCCTTCCACCTCACGCTTCAACCGCTGTCCGGGTGTCAGCGACATCGTCAACTTTATGTGTGAGGACAGCGAGCACAACCTGTGGGTAGCCACGGAGCGATCACTCATGAAGATTGGTGAGGGCGACAATCCCGTTGCCGTTCAGGTCAACAGTCCTTCGGAGATGTGGCGCGGCTTGTCCATGCAGCGTGCCGCCAGCTATTCTCCTTCTTCAAACATAATGTTCATTGGCAACGCCAACGGGTTCTACACCTTCCAACCGCTGCATGTTAAGAATGTGCAGAAACGTCCGGTCTATGTGACGTCCATCTCGTTGCCCTATGCCAGCAACCCCGAGAAAGAGCTTGGCGACCTTGGCCTCGGCTACAACCTTTATGTTAACAACCGTGTGGAGCTGCCTTATGCCGACAACAGCTTCACCTTACATTTCTCGTCTCCCCGCTTCTCTTCAGCCCAGAGTGTGCTGTTCGACTACATGCTCAAGGGCGTTGACAAGCAGTGGGCACATAACGTCAGCGTGGCAGAGGTGACCTATGCCAACCTGTCGCCCGGCCGTTATGAGTTTCTGCTGCGCGAGGCAGGTGTCGACGGCCCCGTTTCTCATGTCTTCATTACGGTTCTTCCGCCTTGGTACCTCACCTGGTGGGCATACCTTATATATATAGTGGCGTTGGCGCTTTGTGCCTATCTCGTCTGGCGTTACGTCAAGCGCACCGTGCGCCGTCGTTACGATGTACGTCTCGAACATTTCCGTGTGGAGCAGGAGAAGCTGATGTATCAGTCGAAAATCAATTTCTTCGTCAATCTTGTCCATGAGATACGCACCCCGTTGAGCCTCATTGTCCTTCCGCTCGAACGCCTTAACAAGCGTCTGCGCGAAGCCGAAGACAGCACCCTTCTTGCTGCAATAGGCAAGAATGTCGACTATCTGCTCAACATCACGAACCAGCTGCTCGACTTCCAGAAGGTAGAGAACGGCAAGTTTGTGGTTAACCGCGAAAACATGTCGTTGACGAAGATGGTGGATAACGTGTACAACCAGTTTGCGTCCTACTGTGAGGTTGGCGGCAAGACCCTCATAAAGCAGCTGCCCGACAAGGACATCGTGACCGCTATCGATGTCAGCGGCGTGAACAAGATAATGATGAACCTCATGAGCAACGCGCTCAAGTATGCCAACACCACCATCACCGTTGCCCTTGAACCGTCAAGCACAGGCATGGCGTGTCTGAGCGTCAGCGACGACGGGCCCGGCGTGCCCGACAACGAGAAGAAGCGCATCTTCGAGTCGTTCTACCAGGTTGGCAACGACAAGATCGCGCAGGCGTTTGGCACAGGCATCGGCTTGTCTTTCGCCAAAGCCTTGGCCAAGGCCCATGGCGGCGACCTGCTTGTCGACGATGCTGCTGGCGGCGGCACACGCTTCTCGCTGTTGCTGCCCGTCATGTCTGTTGCCGATAAAGACAACGGCGCGGCTGCCACGCCTCATGTTGAGGGCATCGTGTCTCTGCCTGTTGAGGCTGCCGACGAGGTTGCCACGTCAAAGAAAGAGTTTACGGTCTTGCTTGTTGAGGATAACCAGCAATTGCTGGACATGACAAGCTCCATGCTGCGCGACTGGTATCGCGTGCTCCGTGCCAAGAATGGCGCTGTTGCTCTTGAGGTGATGAACCGTGAGCAGGTCGATGTTGTTGTGAGTGATGTGATGATGCCTGTTATGGACGGCATAGAGCTGTGCGCCAAGGTGAAGGGCGACATCAACTATTCGCACATTCCGCTAATCTTGCTCACCGCCAAGACCACAATAGAGGCCAAGGTTGAGGGCATGAAGAGTGGTGCCGACGTGTATCTGGAGAAGCCGTTCGCCATTGAGCAGCTGCACATGCAGATCGAGAATCTGCTCCGTCTGCGTCAGCTCTTCTACAAGCACATGAGCAAGGCCGACGGTCTGGTCGACGAGAAAGCAGGTTCCGATTTTGGCATAAACCAGCAGAACATGAGCTTCCTGAAGAAGGTGCAAGAGGCGTTTGACGAGAACATGCCCAAAGAAGACTATTCCATTGACGAGCTTGCCTCTGCCCTTAACATGAGCCGTTCGACCTTCTATCGTAAGCTAAGGTCGCTCACAGGCATGGCGCCAATGGATTTCATGCGTTCGCAGCGCCTGAAGCGTGCTGCCTTGTTGCTGCTTGAAGACGAGAGCGTGAGCATTGCCGACATTGCCGTGAGGGTGGGCTTCAACTCGGCCTCTTATTTCACAAAATGCTTTAAGCAGGTTTATGGAGTGTTGCCAAAAGACTATGCGGCAAGCAAGAAGGAACAATGAGTTATCGGTTCTTGAACATAGGCAGACCGTCGTCGCCCGTCTTGATGTTCTTCAGGCGTATCTGCTTCACATAATGGCCGTCGGCCTTGTTATAATATTTTGCCTCGAAGAGTAGGAACGGGTTGCCTCCGTTCTTGTTTTCCACGACACATATGTCGGTGAGCCCTTTCAGCGAGTCGTTCTCATTGCTGATCATCACAGGCTCCTTGGCCTTGTGCCATGATGTGCTGTCGAGAAGGTTGGCGCTGGTGTTGGCATAAACAGCTCCCAGACGCGAGTAGACGGTCCAGCATCCGCTTGCCGAATAGTAAATGGCAACCTTCTTGCCGTCTTTGCTCACTATGGGTTGCGGGTTCTCGTTCACATAAATGGGGTATGCCGACCGTGTGCCGTCGGGGTTTATCCATTGGCGCTCCCACTCATATGTGGGTGTGGAGATCTTCACGCGTCGTGTGTTTACCGTCCACGGATTTTTCATACCGGCGATATAGATACATTGTGTCTCCGTTTCGGAACGGCGTTTGGGCCATCCCGACCACACCAGATATTGGCGTTTGCCGACCACAAAGGTTGAAGGATGTATGCCGTAGTTCCACTCTTCATTTGTCTTGAGCACACCCTTCAGCTTAAACTGTCCCTTCATGGGGTCGTCCGACGGGTTCTCCAACACATAGAGCTGGTGGTTGTCGGTGTTGCCGTCGTCGGCCTCGAAGTAGATGTACCATTTGTTGCCTATCCTGTGCAACTCGGGTGACCAGATATTTTTATTTGCCCCTTGGTCCTCTGTCGGCATCCACACCGTTTTTGTCGTTCCCTTCTCCACGTCTCTTATGTCGTCTGTGCACAGCAGGTCTATGCGATTGGTGTTGTCTGTTTGTCGCATGACATAATATTTCCCGTTATGCAACACCGCATAAGGGTAGCATGACGGGCTGAAGAGCACCTTGCTTTTGTCGCTCTCTCCCGATCCACATGCCGATATAATGATGCTTGCCAAAAGGGCAAGCACCATGCAGGTCTTCTTTATATGTTTTTTTGTCACGTTCATTCTTTTATAGCGGTAATTGCAGATATGAAGCTTGGTTTTGCCGATATGCGGCTCAGCTTTTGCCGATAAGCAGCTTGGATTTTTCAAACCTCTTGCAAAGATAGCTCAAAAAATCTCTTTTTCCAACCTTTTCTTGACTTTTTACCTGAATCTTTCCTTTCATTGTCTTTTCTAAGTGCCATAGTTACGCCTTCTAAGTGCCATAGTTATGCCTCCTAAGTGCCATAGTTACGCCTCTTAACCATCATTGTTTTATAATCAAACCGTCATTTTCTCTTCAAAAATGGCAATTTCTGTTCACAAAATATAACCAGAGGTTCAAACAACCAACCTGTTCACATCATGAACAGGAGGTTTTATCCTGTTTGAAATGTTTTTCGCAATTTTGCAGCAGATTTATAAGCCTATAGTTAGAAAAGGAAGCGCGTGAGCGTATCCTGAATGAGTGTTTTTAAGTTTAAGGAAAAGAAAGATGGTCGCGTTTGACCATATTTTTCTAAATTACCTTTATATAATAAAATGGTTAGTTTTATAAAAATTTATGGTTTTGGATTTATACATGCTGTAAGTATTAGTTTTTTTTGAGACAAAAGATTGTCGTTCAGGTTTAACATTTTGACAGATGTCTCACTTATATAAGAAACGAAAAAATGTAGATGACAGGTCAATCTTATTGGAAGAGCAAAATTTGGAAACGATATAAAACAAAAGTCAACAACAGGTGGTGTGTATCGGCTGTTTGCCAAACGACAACACGACGGTTAATCACCATTCCCGACTCATAACCAAACATTACAGGAAAATAATAACTTAAAACAAGCAAAATGAAAAAATTAGCAATCTCAATTGCTGTGCTTGCAGCCTCGCTCTCGGCCATGGCCCAGACCCCCGAGACGTTCAAGCCCTACAAGAGTACCAGTCTGCGACTGCCGTCTGTGCCCTTGTTCGTGTCAGACCCTTACTTCTCGGTATGGTCTCCCTACGACAAGCTGACCGACGGCGACACACGCCACTGGACCAACGACGAGAAGCCCTTCGAGGGTTTGCTCCGTGTCGATGGACAGGTCTACCGTTTCATGGGAGCCAAGGAGCGCACCCTGCTTGAGACCCTTGTGCCCATGGCATCGGAAGAAGCATGGAAGGGTCTTTACACACGCAAGAATCCCGGTGCGGGATGGGAGAAGCCCAATTTTACACCTCAGGGTTGGAAAGAAGGACGCGCTGCATGGGGCAGCGACGGCCTTAGCTATGTCAACACCCACTGGAGCGACCTGAACAGCGACCTCTATGTGCGCCGCGACGTCGAGTTGAGCGCCAACGATCTCAACAACGACCTCTATCTCGTCTATTCGCACGACGACGTGTTCGAGATCTACATCAACGGCACAAAGGTTGCCGACACCGGCGAGACATGGCGCGAGGGTGTGAAGCTGCACCTCGACGGCGAGCTCAAGAAGCTCCTCAAGCCCGGCAAGAACGTCATTGCCGCCCACTGTCACAACACCACAGGCGGTGCTTATACCGACTTCGGATTGTTCAAGAACATCGCTCTCAACAGCGACCGCGTCTTGACAGCCGAGCAGAAGAGCGTTAGCGTGCTTGCCACCAACACCTATTACACCTTCAGCTGCGGTCCCGTGGAGCTTGACGTGGTGTTCACCGCCCCCATGCTCATCAACGATTATGACCTGCTGTCGTCACCGGTCAACTACATCTCTTATCAGGTTCGCTCAAACGACAACAAACCCCACGACGTGCAGTTCTATCTTGGCGCAAGCACGCTGATTGGTGTCGACAAGTCGAGCCAGCCCACCGTGTCGTCGACGGTTGTCAACAAGGGCATCAAATATGTGAAGACAGGTACCATAGAGCAGCCCATCCTCGCCAAGACCGGCGATGGCATCTGCATCGACTGGGGCTATTTCTACATGCCCAACATCAACGGCGACGTGGCTCTCGGTTCCGACAACGACATCAAGGCCGCCTTCTTTGCCAACGGCTCTCTGCCCGAAAGCAAGGATGAGATCGTGAGCCGCAAGCCTTCTACCGCTCCCACGCTGGCTTATGTACACAACTTCGGAAAGGTGTCACAGGCATCGAGCTACGCCCTTGTGGGTTACGACGAGATCGAGGACATCGAATATTTCTACAACCGTTATAAAGGCTATTGGGCCCACAACGGCAACGTGACCATCTTCGACCAGTTTGAGAAGCAGAGCAACGCTTATGGCAACATCATGGAGCGTTGCCGCGCCTTCGACAAGCAGATCTATGACGATGGCGTTGCTGCCGGAAGCGTGAAATATGCCGAGATCCTGTCGGGCTCTTACCGTCATGTCATAGCAGCCCACAAGCTGTTCCAGGACAAGGACGGCAACCTGCTGTTCTTCTCAAAGGAGAACAACTCTAACGGTTGTGTCAACACCGTGGACCTTACATATCCCGAGGCTCCGCTGTTCCTCGCTTACAACCCCGAGCTCCAGAAGGCCATGATGACCTCCATCTTCGACTACAGTCTGTCTGGCCGTTGGACCAAGCCCTTCGCTGCCCATGACCTCGGACAGTATCCGCGTGCCAACAAGCAGGTCTATGGCGGCGACATGCCCCTTGAAGAGGCTGGCAACATGATAACATTAGCTGCCATGATCTCGAAGCTCGACGGCAACACCACCTATGTAAACAAATACTGGGACATCCTCAAGACCTGGACCGACTATCTCGTTGAGAACGGCCAAGACCCCGCCAACCAGCTCTGCACCGACGACTTCGCCGGCCACTGGGCACACAACGCCAACCTCTCGGTGAAGGCCATCATGGGTGTGACAGGCTTTGCTGAGATGGCTGCCATCAAGGGCGACAAGGCCACAGCCGACAAGTATATGGCCATAGCCAAGGAGATGGGAGCCAAGTGGGAGCTGACGGCTCGCGAGGGCGACCACTATCGTCTCGCTTTCGACCGCAACAACACCTGGAGCCAGAAATATAACATGGTGTGGGACAAGCTGTGGGGCACGAACGTCTTCCCCAACAACGCCATGCAGAAAGAGATAAAATATTATCTTGGCAAGCAGAACAAGTATGGTCTGCCTCTTGACAGCCGCAAGGATTACACCAAGAACGACTGGATCATGTGGACCGCAGCCATGTCACCCGACAACAAGACGTTCCTCAAGTTTGTCGACCCCATCTGGAAATACATGAACGAGACCGAGAGCCGCGTGCCCACAAGCGACTGGTACGACACCAAGACCGGCCTGATGGTAGGCTTCAAGGCACGTTCCGTTATCGGCGGTTTCTGGATGAAGGTGCTCGCCGACAAGTTAGCCCAGAAGAATAAGTAAAAACTGCTGTTAGACGGTTGAATTGGTTTTGTGTATTGATGATTTGACCTTAGCGTGTCGCTGACATGCTCTAATGATTGATTGGGACTGACGGGTTCCTGCACGATCATGAACCCGTCACCCCCATCTTTCTGATGCTCACATTGCTGAGCGCTCCCTTGAACAAGAAAAGTTAACGAATAAAGAAAAACGAGCTTTAAAAACAAAAACCGATCTCTAATAAAAACAAGAGCCGGTCTCTAACAAAACAAGAGCCGATCTCTAATAAAAACAAGATCCGATCTTTAACAAACAAGATCCGATTTTTAAAACATAAAGACCAATCTTTTAATTTTATAACTTAAGCTAAAATTTATGTTTAAACGAAACAAACCAAAGCGTTACAGCCTGTTGGCTTTGATGCTGACCATGCTTGTTGGTTGCTTCACCGCTTGTAGTGACGGCGACGACAATGGTGGTAGTGACGGCTACAACCCGTCCAAGTCGGTTGTCATAACCGACTTTATCCCCAAGAAGGGTGGTGTAGGCCAGAAGCTTGTTGTTTATGGCAACAACTTCGGCAACGACACATCACTCGTGAAGGTGAAGATTGGCGGCAAACCCGCCACACTTATCAACGTCAACAACGAGGGCTTATACTGCTTCGTGCCTCAGGGTGCCTACAAAGGCAACATCGAGGTGACTGTAGGCGACGAGCAGCAGGGCAACCAGCAAACCGCCACCGCAGCCGACAATTTTGAGTATGAGCGCAAGATGGTTGTAGGCACGCTCTGTGGCTACCGCAACGAGCGCGACGACCAGGGCTGGCGCGACGGCTCTTTCGAGACCGTGGCTGGCTTCCGCAACGACGGCGTCCTCCGCTACGACCCTCTCAACCACAACCACCTCTATGTGTGCTATGACGGCGGCATCGGCATACAGCTCATTGACCTTGAGAAGAAGCAGGTGACCACCCCCATCTCTTCAGGTGCCTTCCCCACCAACCGTCTTCGTTCTATCGATTTCACCCTCGACGGACAGTACATGCTCGTTGCCGTTGACCGCGACCGCGAGGGCAACCGCTCACCCAGCGTCTACATCATCAAGCGCAACGCCGACGGCACGTTCGACATGAACTCTGACCGCCAGCTTCTCGCTGCCTACAAACAGTGTAACGGCGCTTCTGTTCACCCCGTGAACGGCGAGCTCTATTTCAACTCTTATGAGAACGGTCAGGTGTTCCGCCTCGACTTGAACAAATATTTCGAGACCATAAAGAACGGCGGCACATGGAACCCCTATGTCATAGAAAACAAAGACGCCATTGAGCAGCTCTTCACCATTCAGGACAACAACTGGGAGTTTCAGATCGACATCCATCCTTCAGGCAAGTATGCTTATATCGTGGTTATAAACAAACACTACATCCTTCGCACCGACTATAACGAGAAGACCCACAAGTTTGCTGCTCCTTACATCGTGGCAGGCCGCATGGGCGAAGATCGCTGGGTCGACGGTGTAGGCACCGACGCCCGCCTGTCACGTCCCTTCCAGGGTGTGTTCGTCAAGAACCCCACTTATGTGGCAGAAGGACGTGAAGACGTTTACGACTTCTATTTCGCCGACAACAAGAGCCACTCTGTACGTTATCTCACCCCCGACGGCATCGTTACCACCTACGCCGGCCGTGGCAGCTCAACAGCCGCTGCCGATAACAACGTGTGGGGAACCGACAACGGCGACCTGCGTCAGGTGGCACGTTTCCGCGACCCTACAGGTCTGGCATACGATGAGGGAACCAATTCATTCTATATTCTCGACACCGTTGGACGCAAGATACGTACCATCTCGCTGGAGGCAGACGAGTCGGAACAGTCTGACGGCGCCTCAAATGAGAATGTAGAGCAAACTACAAAATAAAGAGAGTCTAAGCTATGAAAAAATATTTGTTTATGCTTGTTGTCATGCTCAGCGTTGCTGTTGGAGCTGTGGCACAAGACATTATGGAAGTGACAGGTACCATCACCGACACCAAAGGCGAGCCGTTGATCGGTGCCACCGTTACCGTTAAGGATCAGGCCGGACTGGGTTCCATCGCCAACATCGACGGTATTTACAAGATCAAGGTGAAGCAATATCAAACCCTCGTCTTCAGCTACATGGGCTTCAAGACAAAGGAGGTGCTTCTCAAAAACGCCACCACACGTCTCAACGTCAAGATGGAGGAAGACGTGGCCAACGCTCTTGAAGAGGTTGTGGTGACAGGTCTCGGCAAGCAGAAGAAGCTCACCGTGACGGGCGCCGTGACCAATGTGGAGATGGGCGACCTCAAGCACTACACCTCTTCCAACTTCTCCAACACCCTGGCAGGTAACGTTCCGGGCATCATCGCCTACCAGACCTCTGGCCAGCCGGGCAAGAACACGTCACAGTTCTGGGTGCGTGGCATCTCTACCTTCGGTGCCAGCTCCTCGGCTCTCATCCTTGTCGACGGTTTTGAGCGTAGCGACATCGACGACATCAACATCGAGGACATCGAGTCGTTCGTCGTTCTCAAGGACGCCTCTGCCACAGCCATCTACGGCAACAAGGGTGCCAACGGTGTGATCCTGATCACCACAAAGCACGGTAAGGCAGGCAAGATAAACGTCAACGGCAAGTATGAGGCTTCTTACAACACGCGCACCATCACCCCCGAGTTTGTTGACGGTCTCACCTACGCCAACCTCATGAACGAGGCATGTATAACACGCAACCTCGGTGTGGTCTACAAACCCGAAGAGCTGGAGCTCATCAAGAGCGGCCTCGACCCCGACATGTACCCCAATGTCGATTGGAAAGACGTGTTGCTGCGCGACGGCGCTTGGAGCCAGCGTGCCAACGTGAACCTCAGTGGAGGTGGCAACACCGCACGCTATTTTGCTTCTATCTCTTATGTGCAGGACGAAGGCATGTACAAGACCGACGAGACGCTGCGCCACAAATATAACACCAATGCCGACTATAAGCGCTGGAACTATCGCTTGAATGCCGACGTCGACATCACCCGCACCACCGTCCTGAAGCTTGGCATCTCAGGCAACCTCAACAAGCGTAACAGTCCGGGTCTTGGCGACAACGACGTGTGGGGACAGCTCTTCGGCTACAACAACCTGCTCTCACCGCTTATGTACTCTAACGGCTATGTGCCTGTGACCAACCTCGGCCGCGGACTGGACAACCACATGAACCCGTGGGTGGCAGCCACACAGACAGGCTACAACGAAGACTGGGACAACAACATCAACTCAAACGTGACGCTGGAGCAGAACCTCGACTTCGTGACCAAGGGCCTGAACCTCATCGCCCGATTCGGCTACGACACATACAACTCCAACTGGATCCACCACCGCCGCCAGCCCGCCCAGTATAAGGCCAACGGCCGCGACGAGAACGGCAACCTCATCTTCGACAAGATCAACGACGCCAAGGACATGTACCAGAGGTCGGGAGCCACCGGCAACCGTCACGAGTTCATAGAGGCTCTCCTCCGCTGGAACCGTTCGTTCCTTCAGGCTCACAACGTGGGCGCCACCCTGCGCTTCACACAGGACAGCCGCATACAGACCGTTGACCTCGGCACCGACATCAAAAACTCGGTGTCGCGCAAGAACATGGGTCTCTCGGGACAGGTGACCTACAACTTCAAGAACCGCTATTTCATTGACTGGAACTTCGGCTACACCGGTTCCGAAAACTTCGCCAGCGGCCACCGCTGGGGCTTCTTCCCCGCCTACAGTCTGGCATGGAACGTTGCAGAAGAAAAGTTTGTGCAGAAGGTTGCGCCTTGGCTCAACATGTTTAAGATCCGCTTCTCTTATGGTAAGGTGGGCACCGACGCCACAGGCGACGACCGCTTCCCATATCTCTACACGCTCGACTACTATAAGCAGAAAATAGATAACGAGGACCGTATTGTAAATGTGTGGAATTTTGGCACGACCCTCCTTCCCAACAACTTTCATGGAATTAAATATACGCAGGTGGCATCCAACGGTGTTACCTGGGAGGTCTCAAAGAAGAAAGACATTGGTATCGACCTCGTGATGTTCAACCAGAAGTTATCTATGACCGTCGACTATTTTGAAGACAAGAACACCGGCATCTACATGACCCGCAGCTTCTTGCCCGCCATCACTGGTCTTGAGAGTTCGCCTCGCGCCAACGTCGGTGTTGCCCGCAAGCGCGGCTTCGACGGTAACGCATCGTTCCACCAGACGTTTGGCAAAGACTGGGATCTCACCGTTCGCGGCAACATCACCTATTACAAGAACGAGGTGCTTGAGCGCGATGAGGCCAACAACGTCTATGCTTACCAGAACCTCACAGGCTACCGCGTTGATCAGGAGCGCGGCCTCATAGCCCTCGGTCTGTTCAAAGACTACGACGACATACGCAACAGTCCGAAGCAAAACTACGGCACCGTGCAGCCCGGCGACATCAAGTATAAGGATGTCAACGGCGACGGCGTGGTCGACGACGGCGACATCGTGGCCATCGGTGCCACCAAGACCCCGAGCCTTACCTACGGCTTAGGCTTCACCCTGCGCTGGAAAAACATAGACCTCAACATGCACTTCCAGGGTGCCGGCAAGAGCACCTTCCCCATCTTCGGCAAGTGTGTGTGGGCGTTCAGCGAGAACCAGTGGGGTAACGTGTTCAAGAACATGGTTGACGACCGTTGGGTCTCTTCCGACATCTCTGGCACCACAGCCACCGAGAACCCCAACGCCTCTTATCCGCGTCTCACCTACGGCAACAACAACAACAACAACCGCGCTTCCACCTTCTGGCTCCGCGACGGCCGCTATGTTCGTCTGAAGAACCTCGACCTCGGTTACACGTTGCCCGCCCGCCTGGTTAACATGATCCATTTCAACAGCATCCGTTTCTATGTCACAGGAACCAACCTGCTCACATGGTCAAAGTTTAAAACCTGGGACCCCGAGTCGCTCCAGCCGCGTGGCGAAGATTACCCCATCACCAAGTCGGTGACCTTAGGCGTTCAGGTTAGTCTTTAAACCTACCTAAAAAGAAAGAGAACAATATGAAAAAGAATTTAATGATATTGATGTTGTCTGCCCTGGGCGTCGGCTCGCTAACCACCTCATGCACAGACCTCAGCTCAGACAAATATTTTGACGACCGCAAGACGCTCACAACCGTCTTCACGGACAAGACACAGACACAGGAGTGGTTGGCTTATGCCTACTCGTTCCTTGGTGGCGCCAACCAGGATGTCACCTCAAAAGGACGCACTGCCCACTGCTTCGCCGATGATATGTATTATGGCGACCGCGACTCACAGTATGGCGAGGGCGAGACCCGTGGCTCATACAACGCCCTGAAGCTCGGCAACTATGGCGAGAACTGGAACCAGGAGGCTTGGTACTATTGCTATAAGGGCATCTATCAGGCTTCGGTCTTCATCCACAATGTCGACCAGAACACCGAGATGACAGCCGAGGACCGCATCGACTACAAGGGTCAGGCCCGCTTCGTTCGTGCCTACTACTACTGGTTGCTGCTCCGCCGCTACGGTCCGGTGCCCATCATGCCCGACGAAGGTGTCGACTACACCAAGAGCTATGAAGAGATAGCCACGGCACGCAGCACCTACGAGGAGGTGGTACAATATATCGCCACCGAGATGGAACAGGCAGCAAAGGAGATCCAGTTTACCAAACGCGACCCCGAGAACATTGTCCGTCCCACCAAGGGTGCGGCTCTCGCCACCCGTGCGCTGGCTTACATCTACGCCGCCAGTCCGCTCGCCAACGGTCAGCTGCAGAACGGTCAGCACCCTGCCGGCGTTACCGACAACATTGCCAAGGAGCTGACCAACAAGGACGGCTCACAGCTGCTCAGCACCACATACGACGAGAGCAAGTGGGCGCGTGCCGCAGCGGCATGTAAGGATGTCATGGACCTCGGCGTCTATGAGCTTTACCATGCTCCCTACAGCACCACCGCCTCACAGGGCACCCCAGCCACCGTCACCCCTCCTGCCGACGGCAACTTCTCTGAGAAAAACTGGCCCGACGGTTGGAAGAACATCGACCCCTTTGTGTCTTACCGCAACCTGTTTGACGGTGAGCTGGCGCCCAACGACAACCCGGAGCTTATCTTCACACGCGCCATGAACGGCGAGGTCGACGACATCAACTCAAGCATCAAGGCGCTCGTGCTGCACGAGATGCCTATCGCCTGCGGCGGATGGAACACCCACGGCTTGACGCAGAAGATGGTCGATGCCTACTACATGAACGACGGCACCGACGTGCCGGGCAAGGACAGCGAGATGAACGGCGGCAACGGCTCAGAGCGTGTGCAGGGTTGGACAACCAGCGACGACGAGTATCCTTATGTCAAGGCCAACGTGTCGAAGCAGTATGTCAACCGCGAGCCGCGCTTCTATGCTTCGGTAGCTTTCAACGGCAGCGTGTGGGAGGCGCTTGGTCACCCCACAGCCGAGAAGCGCAACCAGCAGATCTTCTACTATCGCGGAAGCGGAAACGGCTACATCAATGCCTTCTCTTACCTGCGCACAGGTGTGGGTGTGAAGAAATGGTATAACCCTACCGACTATTGTGAGAGCGGCCATAGCTATGACCACATCAGCTCAAAGGCCGAGACAGCCATACGCTATGCCGACATCTTGCTCATGTATGCCGAGGCCCTGAACGAGCTCGACGGCACATACCAGGTGGCTTCATGGGATGGCAGCAAGACCTACACCATCGGCCGCGACATGGCAGAGATGAAGAAGGGCATAGACCCCGTGCGCATTCGTGCCGGCGTGCCCGACTTCTCCGACGCTGTCTATTCTGACAAGAACGCTCTGCGCACAGCCATCAAGCGTGAGCGCATGATCGAGCTGATGGGCGAGGGCAAACGCTATTATGACCTGCGCCGCTGGATGGACGCTCCCGTCGAGGAGTCGAAGCAGATCTATGGTCTCAACGTGTTCATGACAGCTGCCGACCGCGACAAGTTCATGCAGGTCATTCCTACCTACAACCTGCCCTCTACGTTCTCTGACAAGCTCTACTTCTGGCCCATCGCACACGATGAGCTCAAGAAGAACAGCAAGCTGTCACAGAACCCCGGCTGGACATATAACGACTGATGTTATTCCTTACTAAACGATTAGAAAAATGAAAAAAATATCTATATTGGCCGCCTCGCTTATGGGTCTGCTCACGCTCGTCACATCGTGCAACGACGAGTGGAAAGAAGAGCAATATGAGCAGTATGTGAGCTTCCGTGCTCCCCTCGACAACGCTGGCGTAACAAACATCTATGTTCCTTACACACGCCACAACGCCGACGGCACCGTGATGGAGGGCGAGGGCAAGAGCTATTATGACCTGCCCGTTATCGTCAGTGGCTCAACGAACAACTCGAAGGATCGAACCGTTCATTTCGATTATGATCCCGACACGCTGAGCGTGCTCAACTATGCGCGCTTCTCTACCCGTACCGACCTGTTCTATCACGACATGAGCAACTATGCTTCGTTCTCGCCGACCATCGACATAAAGAAGGGCGACAACGTGGGACTGCTGCGTCTCAACTTCAACTTCAAGGCCCATGACGGTGCCAACGCCCAGGTGGGCGACATCGACATGGCAGAGAAATGGGTGCTCCCCGTGCAGATTCTTGACGATGCGTCTTACAACTATACCTCGCATCCGCGCAAGCACTATGCTAAGGCCATGCTCCGCATCTTCCCCTTCAACGACTACTCTGGCGACTACTCGTCATCATCGTTGAAGATCTTTGTGCAGGGCGATGAGGCCAACGCCTCTACCGTGTCGGAGAAGCGCTGCTATGTTGTTGACGAGCACACGGTGTTCTTCTATGCCGGCAACCGCGATGAAGACTACACCGACCGCCGCAACTACAAGATCTTTGCACGCTTCAACGGCGACACCGCCGGAACGCTTGAGCTTTACACCGACAACCCCAAGATCAAGCTCAACGTCAAGAAGGAGGCTTCGTTCCGCGTGGTCGAAAGCATGGATGCGCAACAGCCTTACTTCAAGCACCGTTATGTCATCATCAACAACCTCAACTACTCGTTTGTCGACTACACCTCTGTCAGCGGCAGCGAGATGCCGTGGGAGGTTAGCGGCTCGATGACTCTTGAACGCAAGATCAACACTCAGATTCCTGACGAGGATCAGGCCATTCAGTGGTAGTTTAGTTGACGGGTTGACAAGTTGACGGGTTGACAAGCTGGCTAATTAGCTCGTCAACTTGTCTACTCGTCAGCTCGTCAATTATCTAAAAAATCCTTTCCCTATGAACAACATCTTTCAATCATTGCTCTCAACCGTTGCCTTAGCCTTGTGCGCAGGCTCCTTACAGGCCCAGCCGGTGACGTGTCGTGTGGTTGACCGCCCTGACAACACGGCGTCAAGCCACAACTACACAAACGCGAGGACACCCTTGAGGCAGCAACATTTCATAAAGCTGCCTGTGGGCAGCATACGCCCGGCAGGGTGGGTGGGCCGTTACCTGCAGCTGCAACGCGACGGCCTGACGGGACATCTCGGCGAGATCTCGGCATGGCTCGACAAGCACAACAACGCATGGCTCACAAAAGGGGGCGACCACGGATGGGAGGAGGTGCCCTATTGGCTCAAGGGCTATAGCGACCTCGCTTATATCCTTAACGACAAGGCCATGCTTGCGGAGACAAAGACATGGATTGAGGCCATCTTCAAGAGCCAACGCGAAGACGGGGCGTTTGGACCCGTCAATATGCGCGGCGACAAGCCCGAGCTGTGGGCACAGATGATCGTGCTCTCCACGCTCCAGACCTATTATGAACATTCGGGCGACGAGCGGGTCCTGAAGCTCATGACCAACTATTTCAGATGGCAGATGACCATTCCCGACGACAAGTTTCTTGAAGACTATTGGGAGAACAGCCGTGGTGGCGACAACCTCTATTCGGTGTTGTGGCTCTACAACCGCACGGGCGACAAGTTTCTGCTTGACCTCGCCCACAAGATTCACCGCAACACGGCCAACTGGACAAACCCGACAGCGTTGCCCAACTGGCATAACGTAAACATTGCCGAGTGTTTCCGCGAACCAGCAACCTATTATATGCTGACGGGCGACCCTAAGATGCTGCATGCCTCCTACAACGTGCAGAGTCTCATTCGCCGAACCTTCGGACAGGTGCCTGGCGGCATGTTCGGTGCCGACGAAAACGCACGCATGGGCTATATCGACCCGCGACAAGGGGTCGAGTGTTGCGGCATGGTGGAGCAGATGGCAAGCGACGAGATAATGTTGCGCTTTACAGGCGATCCCGCATGGGCAGACAACTGTGAAGACGTGGCGTTCAACACGTTCCCTGCATCTGTAATGCCCGACTTCAAAGCTCTGCGTTACATCACGTCTCCCAACATGGTGCAAAGCGACTCGAAGAACCATAACCCCGGCATCGACAACAGTGGACCGTTCCTCTCCATGAACCCGTTCAGCAGCCGATGCTGTCAGCATAACCATGCTCAGGGATGGCCCTATTATAGCGAGAACCTCATCTATGCCACGCCCGACAACGGCATTGCTGCCGTGATCTACGGTGCCTGCACCGCCGACGTGAAGGTGGCAGACGGCAAAAAGGTAACGGTTAGCGAGGTGACCAACTATCCCTTCGACGAGAACATCGTTTTCACCATTGACAAGGGCAAGGCCGAGTTCCCGTTCTATGTGCGCATACCAAGATGGACCCGTGGGGCAGAGGTGTGTGTCAACGGCGAGCGTGTCGACGCCAGACTCATGGGAGGCAAGTATCTGGTCATCAACCGCGAGTGGAAGAAGGGCGACAGGCTGACGCTGCGTTTCCCCATGCACCTGAGCATGCGTGTGTGGCAGGTCAACAAACACAGCGTGAGTCTCGACTATGGACCGCTCACCCTCTCTCTGAAAATCAAGGAACGTTATGTGCAGCGCGACAGTAAGGCAACGGCCATTGGCGACAGCAAATGGCAGAAGAACGCCGACGCATCGCAATGGCCCACAACAGAAATCTATGCCGACAGTCCGTGGAACTATGCCCTCTGTCTCAGAGACTTTGGCCGCAAGGCGCTCGACAACATTGAGGTGGTGAAGAAGCCGTGGCCTGCCGACAATTTCCCGTTCACGCTTGAGAGCGTGCCTCTTGAGTTTAAGGCCAAGGGTCGCCGCGTGCCGTCATGGACCATCGACGAGACAGGTCTCTGTGGTGTCTTGCCCGACGAAACGGCCGTCAAGGCCAAAGAGGTAGAAGACATCACGCTTGTGCCCATGGGTGCTGCCCGTCTGCGCATTTCGGCTTTTCCCGTAGCGAAATAATTCTTCAATATCAAAACATAGCTTCTTTAAAATGAGCCATACTGCGTTTTAAAAAAGCAAACAGTTTTTTTCTAATACTTTTAAAATACACAGGTCTGGCATAGGTGGTTATAGCTTATGCCAGACGTTTTTTGTTTTAAGGCTCATAGGAAGCTATGTTTTTGCCCGATAAGGTTCATAGGAAGCCATGTTTTTTTGTCTGATTGAAGAAAAATTCTTATTTTTGTAGTCTAAATCATTGAACATTCGCATTTAATAAATGGAAATTATCTCAAGCGAGCGTCGCCGAAGGCGGCGAATATCCATAACC